>Ga0181574_10001607_pt1 | contig 21073 bp, 13 predicted proteins | sample 101ome_24_FD_145600 | JGI IMG/M metagenome (GOLD analysis project Ga0181574, IMG submission 145600) | Coastal salt marsh microbial communities from the Groves Creek Marsh, Skidaway Island, Georgia - 101410AT metaG (spades assembly) | ecosystem: Environmental > Aquatic > Marine > Intertidal zone... | reverse complement strand
AATCAGATTGATCCGCTTGCTGATATTGAAACCATCAATACGGAACTCGCACTCGCGGACCTCGAATCCTGCGAGAAGCAACTGACCAAGGTCGTTCGAACCGCTAAGAGTGGCGACAAAGAAGCGATTGCTTTGAAGGCACTCTTGGAAAATAAATTGTTGCCGCAGCTCAACGAGGCCCAACCCGTACGTGCACTGACCTTGGACGAAAACGACTGGAATCGGGTAAAAACGCTACATCTTTTAACTACCAAACCCACCATGTACATCGCCAATGTTGCTGAGGACGGCTTCGAGAATAACCCACATCTTGACGCAGTTCGGACTCATGCGGCTTCTGAGGGAGCCGGAGTGGTTGTCATCTGTAATAAGCTTGAATCAGAGATCATCGAGTTGGACGAAGAAGAAAAAATCGAATTCCTCGCAGAAATGGGCATGGAGGAACCCGGCTTAAACCGGGTCATTCGGGCCGGTTACGATTTACTAAACCTTCAGACCTACTTTACTGCCGGCCCCAAGGAAGTGCGTGCCTGGACGATTCGCGTGGGATCCACCGCTCCCGAAGCCGCCGCTGTTATCCATACAGACTTCCAAAAGGGCTTCATTCGAGCTGAAGTGATCGGTTTCGAAGACTACGTCTCTCACCGGGGAGAACAAGGTGCGAAGGATGCGGGCCGGTGGCGCCTGGAGGGAAAGGAATACGTTGTCGCAGACGGCGACGTCATTCACTTCCGTTTCAACGTGTGAAAAACGGCGTCAAGTCAGTGCGGCAACGATTGCCGCGCGAGTATCCTCTGGTTGGATGACCGCATCAATCTCCAGATAACTCGCGGCCTCTGTTGCGCGGCCTTTTTCATACATCTCCGCCAGAAGCTTATCGAACAGCGCCTGCCTGCTTGCTTCGTCTGGCGCCTCAGCCAGTTCCTGACGAAAGCCGAGCTGCACAGCCCCCTCCAGCCCCATCGCCCCAAATTCTCCTTGCGGCCAGCTTATCGCGTATCGCGGCACCTCAAACGAGCCCCCAGTCATCGCCATAGCCCCCAATCCATAGGCTCGTCGCAGGAAAACCGCAACAATTGGCTGAGTCAGCGTCGCCCCCGCGATAAAAAGGTCTGACATCAGCCGCGGTGCTCCCTCCGCCTCGCTGTCGGGTCCAACCATAAAGCCAGGGGTATCAATGAAAGACACCACAGGCAATCGCCATCGCTCAGCAAGCTGGTAAAGCGCGGCTGCCTTGGTGGCAGACTCACCATCAATCGCGCCTCCCAGGTGACGACAATCGCTAGCCAATACCGCAACGGCCCGTCCTTCAATGCGGGCGAGGCCCGTGACGATGGCACGTCCCATATCCGGCCGGGTTTCGATGAAAGACTCCACGTCGAAAAGATGCTTGAGGATCTGCCGCACATCGAAGGCGTACCTGCGGTTGGCCGGCATCAGTGCCGACAAAGCGGTTTGATCGCAAGCCTGCCAATCAGCGAGAGGCCCCTGAACAAAGGAAAGCACCCGTTTGGCCATTTCGGTCGCAGCTGCTTCGTCAGTCACCACAATATCTACAACACCGTTTTTGCGGTGCACCGAGACGGGGCCAATATCCTTGGGCTCCCAACTCCCCAAACCACCCCCTTCGATCATGGCGGGACCGGCCATTCCAATGCAACTTGCCTCGGTAGCGATACGCACGTCGGCGGCGCCGAACAGGGCCGCATTGCCTGCAAAACAAAATCCATGGTTGACCGCGATACGGGGAACCTTGCCTGCCAATGCGGCCCAACGGTAAAAAGTGGGAACATTCAATCCCGCCATTGAGACGAGCACATCGGTATCACCCGGGCGACCGCCCCCGCCCTCGGTAAACATCACGATTGGCAATCGGTCGTGCGCCGCCAGCGACAGCAATCGATCAATTTTGCGGTGATGGAAATAACCTTGGGTCCCGGCCAGCACGGTATAGTCATTAACGATCAAGGCCGTCCGGTTTATCTCTGGTGGAAATAGCGCGGCGTTCACCGGCCCGATGGCAGTAATCACTGCGTCGGCGGCTGTGTCCGAGAATAGCGCTTCCCCCTCCCGACGTGTTCGCTGCGCGGCCACGGCAAGTTGCCCATACTCAGATACCGGAGCCCCATCGGTCAGATCAGCGAGATTTTCCCGCGCGGTTCGCCCTCCCCGCGCATGGCGCTTGGCAACAGCCTCTGGGCGCGCGGCATCTTCTGTTGCGGCCAGCCTTTCCTTTAGCCCTGAATAGGGTTCATTTTGCTTTTCTGTCATGGGTTAGCCTGTTTATCCCTCTGTGAGAGGGTCAAGTGACTGCATAAAGACCAGTGGGCCGACTGGGGAACCAAGCCGGTTGACTTCAATCACGGAGTTTTGCAGAATCGCGCGCCTCAAAGGTTACCTTTCGTGGCTACGTAGCTCAGCTGGTTAGAGCACAGCATTCATAATGCTGGGGTCGGTGGTTCAAGTCCACCCGTAGCTACCATTCTTCCTAGCTCTATCAGGCACGCGTCACGCTCCCGTCTGCTGTCCAAAGACCCGGTTACGGTTCGGTAGGCCAGATTTGATAGCCACATTGAGTCAAAACTTTTATGTTATCCCGGCAATCTAACTGTCGGGGACATCCGTGAATCAATTGCAATCCACCATCAGACAAATCAGTGAGGGGAGATAGTGCTATGAACGACCACGATCCCCTCGCCACTCTGAGCGACGTTCATGGAAAACGAGGGTATTTGCTACCCCACCACGGCCTGATGGCAATTTCGACGCCGCACCTACTTGAGCAATATGACTCACTCTACTCCACGCTCACCCTCTCGGAGCGGCATCTCAGCCGCCACGATCACGAGTTTGTGTGGCTCGCTGTATTAGTCAGTTGCAAGGAATCCTTGGGTAGTCATCATGTAAAGCGGTTCGTGGATGCTGGGGGCAATGCCGAACACCTTGGCCTGGCTACCGCGATCACCGCGATGACAAAAGGCAGCGATGGCTACCTGTTTGTTGAAGATCATTGGGTGCCCCATCTCCCCACCGCCCAACCGCAAGAGCAGTATCTCGCCGCGTTTGAACAGGTAATCGGTTCAGTCACTCCCGCGTTAGCACATATAACAGCCTGTGCGGTTCACACTTGCCTGGGTAACTGGCGTGGTCTGAAGTGGCAGATCGAGGCGGCGTATCAAGCGGAGGTCAACGAATTGGAGCTAGCCGAAGCGCTGTCACTCACCATGTTTCCCGGCAGCGTGCCTTACTATGTGCGCGCCGCAGAGGTCTGGCGACAGCTGATTGTCGAAAACACCGTACCGGCGAGTGATCTATTCAAGCAGTGGGCGAGGATCAGCGGTCAGGGCGGCTACGACGAGGCATCTGGGGTCAAGCACACATAAAAAGTCGCCACCTATTATCGTGCCGAAATGGCGCGGCGCCAGCGTGACCAGGGTGTTTACGCTACGTACGCGAAGCCCGGTGTGGTGATGTCATTGACGTCTCAGAAGGCCGCAAAGTAGCCTAGACCAACCGTCGCTTGGGAGAACCCCGTGGACCTGACCATCGGCTTTATCGGGCTTGGCACCATGGGCAGTCCCATGGCACAGCGCCTCGTCTCAGCGGGTTACAAGGTGATGGGCTACGACCAGCGGCCGGAGGCTTTTGCGTCGTGTCCCCAGCTACACCCGGCAGAGAGCGCACTGGCCTGCGCATCTGATGTAGATATCCTGCTGACCTCCCTGCCCCGACCCGACCATGTCGAGTCACTGATGCTGGATGACGGCGTCCTAGATGCGTTATCTGATAAACAGATCTGGGTCGACCTCACAACCAATCGGCGGGACACATTGATTAATTGGTCGGACCAAACATCAGCCAGCATTGTAGATTGCCCGGTCACCGGCGCAGTCGATGGGGCACGCAAAGGCAAGCTGACACTTTTCGCTGGTGGGGAAAACGATGCGCTCGATCGAGTCGAGCCTGTTCTCTCGAATTTGGGGCGCGTCATTCGCTGCGGCGCATTGGGCACCGGCACCGTCACCAAGCTGGTCACGAACCAGCTCTGGTTCATCCACGCCGCTGCGCTTGGAGAGGGTTTCGCATTGGGCATGCGCCATGGCGTGGAACTCGAAACACTCTGGGACGCTATCAAAGATTCGGTAGCTGACAGCTTCGTAGCGCACCATGACGCGCCCTCTGTTTTCGCGGGTCACTACGACCCCAGCTTCCCGCTAGACCTCTGCGTAAAGGATCTGGGCCTGATTGAAGAGCTACAGTGTCAGCTGGGCGCAGAACTGCCCCTCACCGACACGGCCAGAGCCGCATTTCAGCGTGCCGGCCAACGCTATGGCCTGACAGCGGGCGAGATGCATGTTGCAAAACAAATTGAAGAAGACACCAACCTGTCTTTCAGATTGGAGGGCGACTGGACGCCTCATTGGGAAGCATAATGAACCTTGAGCAATTCGTTGACACAGACCGCTTCCCGCTCGCCGAGCCAGGACGCAAAGAGTACAAGCGCTCTGTATCCGAGTCGCGGGCGTCCTTGGCGGATGAGGGCTGCGCGGTATTGAAGCGGTTTATCCGTCCCGATGCTCTGCGAATCATGTCGGAGGAGATTGCCTGCCGTAAAGGCGCCACTCATTTTTCGACTGACTGCATCAACCCCTACTTTCACACCGAGGTTAATTCCGGCTACCCCGTCAGACACCCCGTAAACACATTTCTCGAACGATCAAGTGGGTTTATTCCGGGAGATGCTTGGGAAGCAAATACTGTCAACCGCTTACTTTTTGAGCACCCATCGCTGAGTCGCTTCCTGGCGGACTGCCTTGGTCTCGAGGCGCTTTACCCCTACTCAGACCCCCTCGCCGGCCTGACTTCCAACATTCTTGATCCCGGGCAGCAATTCACCTGGCACTTCGACACCAATGAATTCGCCGTGACGATTCTTGTTGATGCGGCGGAACAAGGCGGTTTATTCGAATACGTACCTGACATTCGCTCTGCTGAAGCAGAGTGTTTCGATGCAGTGCAAGATATTCTAGAGGGAGGTCGCGCCGGGGTGCGCACACTGAATCTTGAACCGGGCGACCTGCAAATTTTCCGCGGGCGCTATTCGCTGCACCGCGTCACCCGTGTTGCGCCCGGATCAAAACCGCGACACGCGGCCATTTTTGCCTACACGGAGCAGGACGGCGTCATCGGCCGGGTCGAGCGAACCCAACAACTCTTTGGCCGGGTACTCCCGCAGCATATTGCCGCCGAGAAAGACCGCGTGCGCAGCGACAATCTGATCGACTGAATACGGCGGCCCAAGCAATTAAGGGATCAGAAGGGGTTTTCCATGTGCTCAGGCGGCTTCTTCTCCGAGTTCTGCCAGAAACTCTCGCAGTGCTCCCCACAATCTCTGCGCATCGGATCCTGGCGAAATAATCTCGCGATCAACCCGGTCGGGGTAACAATCAGAAAGTAGACCGCGCCTAGAATTACCGGTGTTGTGATCTTGCTGAGTAGGATGCCCAACCTCATCCATAGTCGGTAAAACGGTCGTAGCGTCAGCGGGGCGACGAGGCTCCAAACGGCAATTCCTACCCACAACAGCCAAGGCCAGCGCGGATACGCCAGTTCCAAGAGCCATGGAAAGAACAATCCAAACAGGATAGCTACCACTGCGCCGAAACTCAGGCCAAAATTCCTGAGGCCCTTCGCATCTAATTCTTCAATCGAATGGTCCATGCTTAATCCAACTCAAACTCGTGACGCCAGGCCTCGTCCATCTGCTGAGCTGACTGATCGGGCTTCGCCAACAGGAAATTTTCGAGCACCAGATAATCCATTTCGGTTCGCATAAAACAACGGTAGGCGTCCTCAGGCGTGCAAACAATCGGTTCACCACGCACATTGAAGGAGGTATTGACCAATACAGGGCAACCCGTGAGTTGATCAAACGCAGTTAGAAGCGCGTGATAACGAGGATGGGTTTCCTGGTGCACGGTCTGCACCCGCGCCGAGTAATCCACGTGGGTGATCGCCGGTATCTCAGAGCGCGGGACATGTAACTTATCGATGCCAAAACGCTGCTCCTCCTCCGCGCTCATCGCTACCCGTTTGGCGTGCTGAAGTTCTGCAACCAGCAGCATATAAGGGCTGGACCGATCAAGCTGAAAATACTCAGAGGCGCGCTCTGCCAGCACCGACGGCGCAAACGGTCGAAACGACTCGCGATACTTTATTTTCTGATTCATGACCGACTGCATGCTCTTGCTGCGCGGGTCGCCAAGAATGGAGCGCCCGCCTAATGCGCGCGGACCAAATTCCATTCTCCCCTGAAACCAGCCCACCACTTGCTCTTCCGCCAGAATAGACGCCACGCGGGTAGGCAATTCGTCATCGGTCAGTTCGATGTAGCTGGCCCCCGCATCATCGAGGCATATGCGAATCGCCGAAGCGCTATAGCGCGGGCCAAGATAGCCTCCGTCCATACTGTCCCGACCTAGAGAGTGCCGCGCTTGTCCGAGGTAGTGATGCCACGCTGAATAAGCGACGCCCAGCGCCCCACCGGCGTCCCCGGAGGCAGGCTGAATCCAGATATCTTTAAAAGGTCCCTCGCGAAGCAGGCGGCCATTGGCCACACAGTTCAACGCGACCCCTCCGGCAAGGCATAAATAGTCGGTATTGAGCTGACGGTGCACGGTAGTGGCGAGTCGCAGTACTACCTCCTCCGTGACCACCTGGATCGACGCCGCAATATCCATCTCTCGCTGCGTAATGGGCGACTCCGGGGGCCTTGGCGGCGCACCAAACAAAGCGTCAAAACGCCCGTTAGTCATGGTGAGTCCATTCGCGTAATTGAAATAGCGCATGTCGAGGCGAAAAGTCCCGTCTTCCTTGAGGCACAGGAGTTTTTCCTGTATCAGGTTCACATACTTGGGCTCGCCATAAGGCGCCAGACCCATCAGCTTATATTCCCCCGAGTTCACCTTGAATCCGGTGTAGTAAGTGAAGGCGGAGTACAACAGGCCCAATGAGTGGGGAAAGTCGATCTGCCAAACCGGCGTGAGGGTGTTACCCCGCCCTATCCACACTGAAGTAGTCGCCCACTCCCCGACACCATCCATGCACAGCACGGCGGCCTCCTCGAAGGGAGAGGGATAGAAGGCAGAGGCTGCATGAGATTCGTGATGCTGGCCGAACAACAGGGTCGGCACCTCCGTCTTAGGCGCACCCATGATCTCGGCGATTTCTCGTCGCAGCAGATCCTTGAGAAAGAGCTTCTCCTTGAGCCACAGGGGCATTGATTTCACAAACGACCGGAAACCCGACGGTGCGTAGGCGAGGTAGGTCTCCAGCAAGCGCTCAAACTTGAGCAATGGCTTATCGTAAAAAGCCACATAATCAATGGCGTGAAGATCGGTTTGGCCTTCCTTCAGGCAATAAGCGATGGCCGCTTTTGGAAAGGCGGGGTCGTGCTTTATTCGCGAAAATCGCTCCTCTTGAGCAGCGGCAATAATTTCCCCATCGCGCAGTAGCACCGCGGCGCTGTCGTGGTAGTAAGCGGAGATGCCCAGTATATTCATATGCAGCGTGCTACCATCATCGCCAATCAGGCTCACCGATTTAAATCGCGTCAGGCTCTCGAGACCATCCCTATCGCCTATTAGTGCGTGATACCACAAGTTAGTGTAGATAGGCCTCCAGCACCAGCCATCGCCACAGCAAAGGATTCACAACATGCTGGAATTGATCAAAGACCTTTGGGTCTTCCTCAAGCAGCGAAAAAAACTGTGGATGGCGCCCATCATCGCCATTATGGTGAGTCTGGGCGTGTTGCTGGTGTTGACTCAGGGATCAGCGTTGGCGCCCTTTGTGTACACCCTGTTCTAACATCCGATCGATCCCTGACGCCCAAGCGATCTTTCGCGCAACTCCAATAAAAAAGCTATTGCCGCTGGTAACGGGAATAGCTTTCTTGATTTCGCCGCCCCACCCACAGGTGCTGGGTCGGGTCATGGAAAGGTCAGTCCCTTACCAATTTGTACTGCCACCACACGCCACCGCCTGCTTCGATGGTGATATTCATCGTATTGGTGTTCTCGAACTCCACGTTGTAGGTGATTGACGTGGGCACGGATACACCCGGCAGTTCCCCTTCGTTAACCGCCTTGGGTAGCCCGAGATAGGCGCCATAACCATCGATTGTGAGCGTTCCCGCCTCTTCGTCATAGGACCAGGACGCATCGGCCGTGCCGTCGTGAGGCGCTACCGGCGCGCCACACTGATCGGCGGCGACTCCTTGCCAGGCTTCCAGCCAAGTCTCGTCATCCAACTCGTTGCTGAACGATCCGCTTCCACTAAAGACATACAGGTCATCGAAATAGCACGCCCGCGCTTCGAGCCCAGCGTCATCGATTGCCCACCAGGAGCCATCACCTGGCGCTGGACCGACTGCCAGAGAACCTGCCTCGGAGGCCACGCGCCACGTACCCTCAACCGGGGACGGATCAGCCACCTTGACGAGCTTGTAGTTCCACCACACGCCCGGACCGGCTTCGATATTCATGATCAACGTGTCGGCACCCTCGAAGGTGACGTTATAGGTCACTGACGTTGGCACGGGTACGCCTGGTAGCTCTCCCTCATTAACCGCCTTCGGCAGGCCAAAGTAAGCACCAAAGCCATCCAGCGTCAGGGTGCCCGCTTCTTCATCGAGAGACCAGGTCGCAACAGCGGAACCATCATGTGGAGCCACGGGTGCGCCACATTGATCGGCGGCGACTCCTTGCCAGGCCTCGAGCCAGGTCTCATCACCGAGCACATTTCGGAAGGAGCCATCCGTGCCGACCACGTAGTCGTCATCGAAGTAACAAGCTCTCGCCTCCAAGCCAGCCTCGTCGATAGCCCACCAAGAACCGTCGCCAGGAGCGGGACCGACGCCCAGAGAGCCTTCCTCTGATGCTACGCGCCAGGTGCCAGGCAAGGTCGCTGCACCCGGTTCTGGGCCCGCGTCCACCGTCTTGACCAACTCGTAGGTCCACCACACACCAGGACCTGCCTCGATGGTCACGGTTGCATTGCCCGCATCCGCAAAGGTCGCGTTATAGGTAATCGAGGTTGGCACGGCCACGTTAGGCAACTCGCCCTCATTGACTCCCTTGGGAAGGCCGATGTAGGCGCCGAAGCCATCAATCACGAGCGTTCCCGCGTCCTCATCATAAGACCAAGTCGCGTCGGCCGTGCCGTCATGGGGCGCTACTGGCGTACCGCACTGCTCAGCAGCGACACCCTGCCATGGCTCCAGCCAAGTGTCGTCCCCCAGCACGTTGGAGAAAGTACCATCGGGATTGAACACGTAGTCATCATCGAAGTAACACGCTCGAGTCACGACACCGGCGTCATCGATCGCCCACCAAGAGCCATCACCCGGCGCGGGACCCACACGCAATGCGCCCGCCTCGGACTTAATGCGCCAAGTGCCTGCCCACCGGGGCGGACCACCCAAGTCAATGCCGCCATCATCGCCCGGTGCTCGAATGCCACACCCACCCTCTCCGGGGTGGCCACAGGCCAGACGAATATTATCTACTTGTACGTGTGCCGCCCCCGTGGGCTGCAACACGAAGAAGCTCACAATTTCACTCGTATCCAGCGGGTTAAGGCCCTCCTCACGGAACGCGAGAAGGTCATTTACCGGCACACTCACCGATGTCCACTGGTCGGCCGGCAGATCCGCCACCGGTAGTGTATAACTCCCCACTGCCGGGTAACCGCTATCCATGCGGATCAGGAGGGCGCTGTCCGCATCGGTTGCGGCGCTGTCCACATACAGGTCGAACTTGAGCTCGCCCGCATGTACCTCCCAGAACAACGGATTATTGCCCATACCAAACAACGTGGTTGGCTCACCGTCCTCTGCATAGATGGAGATGTTGCCCATATTGCTGGTCTGGATGTCGATCACTGTGCCACGACTCGAATCGTCGGCGGGCACTTCAGCGAAGGTCAGTGCGCCGTCATTGTTCCAGAAGGAGTTGACAGCCAACGCTCGCTCCTCGCCGTCTCTGCCCGGAAGCGTGCCGGCTGCGTCGCCGTAGAGCTCAAAACTGGCCGTAAAGGGGGTGGCGGCGGGAAGTGGATCCATCCCGCGGTCCGCATTCGAGTTACAGCCCGCACCGGCACCGTTGGGATCGTCGGCAGTGCAGCGGTACACACGCACGTAATCAACCACCATATCTGAGGGAATTGCGCCCTCGCCTACCTCACCGGGCAAAGTCCCGCCGATAGCAAGATTCAGCAACAGGTGGAAATCGACGTCGAAAGGCGCAGCCCCAGCACCAACCTGATAGCCAATTTCTCGGCCCGCGTAATAGTAGGTGTACCAGCCATCACGGGTTAGCGTCTGATAGTTGACGCCATCCACATACCATCGCAGTTCGTTACCAGACCACTCCAGGGCGTACTCGTGGAAGTCTCCGGAGGGGTCTTCCACCGGCGTAGCGGGGCCCTGCGACTGCTGCTGCAAAGGCCATGAAAATCCATAGTGCGCCGTGCCATAAACCCGCTCGAGATCAGTGTCGGCGTTGATCACTTCCATGATATCCAGCTCGCCACTAGCTGCCCAAGTCCCGTAGGGGGAATCCGTGGGCATCATCCAGAACGCGCTCCACAGGCCCTGACCCGGCGCGGCTTTGACGCTTGCCTCGACTCGACCGTAAGTAAACTCGAACTTTTCAAAGGTCCTAATGCGACCTGAGGTGTAACCATAGCCCTCGACGTTCTCCGCGCGGGCGCTAATGGTCAGGTTGCCGTCAGCGACGGAGAGATTATCCGCCTGATACCACTGCAGTTCGTTGTTACCCCAGCCAGGAATCCCCTCTGCGGTGCCGTCACCCACCTGAACGTCCCAATTAGCGGCATTCAGCGAGTCGCCGTCAAATTCGTCACTCCAGACCAACTCCCATTCTTCCTCGGGCTCCGGATAGAACGTGGGTGAGCTCGGATCCTCGGCAGAGCCACCGCCACCACAGCCTGCCAGCACGGCGGCCAAAGTCAGGGAACCAGCAAAACGTTGAAGTGATGTGTCGAGGTCTTTCATTTATTATCCCCAGTATGGGCTCATAACGGTTTTCACCGTTCACTATCCTCGAAACATCTCGCAAGGTTAAGTGAAACGCGATATGAGGGGATTCAGGTGGGATAAGGTGGATTAGGAACCCAAAAGCGGGCGCTGAGGGTCAATCTGGGCGATTTTCCAACGCTCGCCGCTGCCATTTCTGGGCTGCGGCGCTGTCCCCGGCCAAATTCATAATCTGCACCAACCTGTTATAAAACGGCGGATAGGTAAGATTCAGGCCACGATTTACCGCTTTTTCTGCGTAACGGTCAGCGTCGGCGACGTAGCCCGCCACCTCGCGGGCATCACCCGCCTCCCCCGCATAACGGATCAACGTTGCATAGGCCTGTAACGCGTAGTGGACTTGCTCAGGGTATTCTCGGGTAACGCTCTCCAACGCCTGCTTGGCGCGGTTGGTATCGCCGATCTTGAAATAAGCGAGCCCCAGCCACCCCGTGAGTTGGGCGATAGTCGGCTCGTCGTCTCTGGCATGAAGCAAAGCCTGCTGTAGATAAGGAATCTCTTGTCGATACTGCTCATCCTTGTGCAACATTTTTGCCGTCATCACCAAGCTGTCGTGATGAAAAGGAAACTCCTCGTACAACTGATACAGCTGCTGATAAGTCGCCCGCCGATCACCAACATACTCGTACAGGTAGGCCAACTCGTAGCGGATGCGCCAGTCACCCCCGCCCGCACGCAACATGCGCTCCCTGCGTTCAATCTGCTCAGGCACCGACCCCAGCTGACTCTCCACTTCGCCTCGCTTGGACTCGATCAGGCTCACCAACGCCCTCTGGTTGCTCTGACCGGTAAACGGCGGTGACTTGACCATACTCAATACGCGATCAAGCACCTTGATGGTCATATTACTGGGGTAACCCACCCGCGAAGCCACCTCAGACTCAGGCAACAAGTTGTCGCGCTTTACGCCAAGCTGGGCGAGGATCGCTCGGGCAAATTGCCGCGCCAACAGGTAATCGCCCGAGAAGTTGTAGTGAACATGCTCGTAAAACAGGTCCCAGCCGGGGCTAAGGGGCTGGCTGGCCTTCTTGAAGGCCAAATCATTGTCTGTAAAAGACAGCTTGGTTGAGGCAGCCTCCGACGCCAGATCGCGAATGATGCTATTAATGCGCGAATCCGCACGAAATCGCAGCGCATCATAATCCAGCGCACTCGCGAAATGATTGGCGGCAAGAACGTGATTACCCGATTGGGCCTGCGCAGATGCCAGCGCGAAGTGCGTGTCAGCGTGCACTGGCGCCAACTCCAGTGCAGCGGAGTAGCCACTCACCGCACCCGGCCAGTCTTGCTGCCCTGCCAATTCAGCCGCACCAGCCGTCAGAGTCTCGAATTGCTGGTCCTGCTGGGGGTCGAAATCATCGGGTGCCGCGGAGGCAAAGGGCGCCGAATCACGAAGATTGACGGGCACCGTGGAGAGAATCACGTGTGCGCCCTTGTCCTGCAGCGTCTCCACAATATCAATCAGATTTCGCTGGTAGTGCGCATACACCGTTTCCAGGCGCGGATCATTATAAGGGACGACCTCGTTGGTAAACATCTGCATGCCTTTCCATTTGAGATCCTCTTTGTGATCCGCGGGATTAAGGTTGCCCACCGCACTGAGGAAGGTTTGCCCAATGTGGGAACGCTTTAGCGCCTGCAATACTCGGATCAACCCCATATTGGAGAGAAAATCCTGATTGAAAGTACCCGGCCCATAGGGTCCGATCACCTCATTGTTACCCATCAGGACAATGGCAAAATCCGCCGCGCCCTCGGGAAAAGACTTCGCTGCGGCGTATACCACGTGGGAATTGATAGCGGTCATCGCCGTGTTCACGACTTCGATGCGGCGCCCGGGCAACGCCTCTCGCAACAGTACCTGCAACTGACGGGAAAAGCCGTGATCCGGGTTTGGAAACCCGCGTGCAGCCGATCCACCGAGAACAAAAATCCGGACTACGTCGTCACTCGGGGACGCGGCGAAGGTGTTCTCAAGCGGCTTGATATCTAACGAGGAGGGATAAAACTGCTCGATAAAGCGAGGGTTGTCCTGAAAGTACTCCTCGCCGTCAATGTCGATGCTATTAAAGTAAGCGAAGGACTTGCCTGGACCCACCCACTTCAGCACTTGCTCCAACGCGAAGAAAAAGAGCGCTGGTATTACCGCCACCGCGATAAAACCAAAGCCAATTTTTTTGATCAAGCTCATGCGGTCACCGACCAGATCGAGCCGCTTATCCCACCCCAGGACTGTCTTGGGCGGATCATCGCTGGTTTGTAATCAAACATCGGTTCACCCTCAAACTTTGCTGGTAAAGCAGGCTCAATTGACACTCACTACACGCTAGATTGCGCCCCGCCAGCGAGGATTCCGCGAAGAAACCGGCTACCTATCGCTAAGAAATCAGTCGCAGAAAAGTAATACACTGGCGTTAACAGCGAATCGGAGTCTACCCTATGTCACGCGTTGTCGTTGCCGGAATCATAGAGTTCCCCCCCCAAGTTCGAGACGAGGCACTCACCAAAGGTAAAGCCTTGATCGAGGGCGCTTATACGGAGAAAGGCTGCATCCACTATCTCTGGACAGCCGATCTCAATCATCCTGGACGTGTCGTGGTCTACGAGGAATGGGAATGCGCTGATGATCTTGAGGCGCATCTGCAGGGCGAGTGGTACCGCAATATGTTCACGCATCTTGCCCAGTTCAACATTGTGAGCGCAGAGATCAACAAATTTCGTGTAGACCGAAAAGAACCGGTGTACGGAGAGGATGGCGTCGCGACTGCCTATTTTTCCGATGAAGCGCGTTGATCGGTATTGCTGATCCGCATCAATCGCGGGAGACAATATCGCCCGGCGCCAAGAGAACTCAGGGGACGCGCGCACAAACAAAAAAAGCACTTACAGCCCACTAATCGCAAAAAATGCCCCGTTGACCGGCTTTGCGGGGGCACCTTTCACCCGCATTGCTAACATCTTCCCCACTAAGAATAAGATTTCTGGGGAAATTACAAAGACCATGCAGACCAACGGGATCCCGCTGGGACAAAAAATAGCGTTCGGCATCGGCATGCTGGCGAACCAAATGTTCCCCGCCGCGCTGAGCATCTTCATGGTGATCCTAGTGCAGAGTCTGGGTATGAGTCCGCTACTGTGGGGGCTGATTTTTTTTCTGCCCAAGCTCGTAGACTGTATTACCGATCCGGTGATGGGTTTTATCTCTGATAGGACTGTATCCCGATGGGGCAAACGCAGACCCTACATCTTTATTGGTGCCATTCTCTCAGGGCTCTCCTATATCGCGATGTGGCAGTTGTCGGCCGACAACAGCGAGCTGTACAACTTTGTCTACTTTCTCTCTTGGTCGTGCATCTTTTTTATCGGGCTCACCATTTTCAGCGTGCCTTATGTCGCAATGGGCTATGAAATGAGTGATGACTACCACGAACGCACTCGGCTGATGGCAGTGGCGCAGTGGATCGGACAATGGGCCTGGGTAATCGCCCCGTGGTTCTGGATCGTGCTCTATGATCCGGACTGGTTCGACAGTGCAACCGAGGGTGCACGTACTTTATCAATTTGGGTTGGCACCGCTTGCATGTTACTGGCCATGGTACCCGCTATTTTTTGCCAGAGTGGCAGCACCGGCGCTGACAACAACACACCCCATCGCAAAGAGAGTCTGGGAGCAGTTGCCAAAGACCTCTTCCACGGCATTGCGATCACCCTGCAGTGCAAGCCTTTCCAGCAGATCTGCATCGCCACTTTTTTTATCTTCAATGCGTACAACACGGTCGCGGGTTTTGCCTGGTTCATTATTGTCTACTACATGAATCAGGGAGACCCTGCCCTCGCAGGCGTTTGGCCGACCCTGTTCGGCAGCGTGTCAGCGCTTTGCACATGCTTTTTGGTCATACCTACCATTAACTGGATGTCGCAACGCTACGGAAAACGCCTGACCTTTATGGTGACGCAATCGATCTCCATCTTGGGGTATCTGCTGTTCTGGTGGAGTTTTAATCCGAGCAACCCCTACTTGATGTTTCTCCCTATTCCAATTTTTGCATTCGGCATCGGCGGACTCTTCACCCTGATGATGTCTATGACGGCAGATATCTGTGACCTTGATGAACTGGAAACGGGCGAACGCCGGGAGGGATTGTTCGGAGCAATCTATTGGTGGATGGTCAAATTCGGGCTCGCCTTCGCGGGTCTGCTGAGTGGTTTGATTCTGGGCTTGATTGGATTCGACCAAACCGTGGCCGTTCAAACTGACGACACGTTGGCACTACTCAGGATGGCTTTTATCGCCGTGCCAGTGTCCGGCACTTTGATCGCACTGTGGGCGATGCGAGACTATGAGTTGGACGAAGAGACCGTCAGGGAACTCAAGACCTTACTGGTCGAACGCCGTGTGCAGGTAGGCGTCCGCTAGCCGATGCTCGCTCTACGGCGTGCGGGACAGAAACGTTCCATGCCCAACTAGACCGGCAAAACCACGTCAATCTGAGAGATGTCCCCTTGCTTCATAAAAATACTCGAGGACAAATGCTCAGGCAGTCGCAAAGTAGGCAATACGCTCTTGGACCCGTCTGCATTGTGCAGTGTGATCGACGGGTTATCCCCTCGCTCTAGCTTGACGGGCACCTGGCAAATCGTGAACCCTAGTTGACCCATTTCCAGAGACATCGTCTGTTCACTCTGATTGATATCCAAATAGCGGAGCGTCGCGGGCGCAACGTGTAGCTCGTCTGCTCGAAACAGGACGGCATCAAACAATAGGCTTCCCCTGTCCAACGTCAGACCAACCTCACCCAGCCGCGTCAGAATCTCCTCTTTAACCTGTCCAGTCATGCCGGGCTGGCGAGCACCTGCAAAGCCAGGCGTGTGGGAATAGGGGTCCGTCGGAAAAGCACCATACCCATCCGGGGTTTTATTAAAGCCGATTCCGGACCGAATATCCTCGTACGCTACTTTGAGCTGGCTCAAAGTGTGCGAGTCGGCACCCGCGCGATCACCGGCAATGATCACTTCACTCACCGCGAGCAATAGCTTCGACACCATGTGCCAATAGATGGAGCCCAAGCCCTCATAGGCATACATCCCGCCCGATCGGCCAGTGAACAAATCATGCCTAAAAGTCTTGATAAAAAGCGCACGCAACTGAGTACGATCCGTTTCAGCGACGGCAAACCCACAGGCACCGAGGTTTGTCAGCGCGATGTCGACATCGTCCACCTTGTTCAGCGTACCGTTGAAGTGAATGCCGCCGTGCTCATCCTCCTCCACCAGCTGAGTATTTCCCTCAGCCAGGAGTCGCGGTACCAGAGAGATTGACTTGACTGCCTCCGCGGATAACTGATTTTTGTCAAAAAAACGTGGCAGAGCCTTGTTGGGGTAAAGTAAATAGGAATGTTGCCGGGAGGTATAGAGTGCGGACTGTCTCAGAGCACGCAACAACATCAGAGATTGCTCGGGGGTGAGTACGCCGGCACTCAACACTGCGACCTGACCCTCAAGCATTTCATCCAGCCTGACGAGATGTGCGCACCCATCGACAATCTGAACTCGATTGTAGGCGTGATAAAGCCCGTCGCTACGCTCGTTGTCGACAATACTGCGGGCCAAAACGGGGAGGCTCGTTGCAACAAATCGCTTGATCCGCTCTACGTGCAGCGTCACGCGCTCTCCCGATAAACCCTGTGCATAAAGCCTGTTCCGGTAGGCTTCGCCGACCCTACCAAGCTGCTCCATGAGGTCATAACGCAAAGCGTCGGACACGGGCCCTGACACGAGGTCCGTCTGATTGGTTTCCAGTACGTGATGAACGCCCTCTAATAGCGTCGCGACCTCTGCAGACAGGGGGATCGTGGTCTGATGATCCAATTCTTCGAGCAGCGCCTGGAAGACGCTCAAAAACCGATGGAGGTAGCACAGCGTCACCACGGATACCCCGGTGCCCACCAATGCGTTGTTGGCATCATTCCATTCGGGTCGCTGCGTATTCATCCACACCCCGCCACCGGGTATAAAATTCGTCAGCTTGGCGAGGACAGTCACCAACAGTTTTTCGAGCAAATTGACCTGATACACCTCATCGCCCACCCACAGCAGCCGCCCGTCCGCCCCCTTCTCGGCTACGCGCACTGATATTTTCGAATCCAGCGCGAAGTCGAACGTGATGGTGTCGTAGGGATTAGCAATGAGGTCATCAAACCCTTTGATGCGATAGGGCACATTCGCATAAGCGAAAAAATCGCACTGGAGCAGCGCTGATAGCTTGGCCGGAAAACAGTTTTGCGAGAGCTCAATTAACTTAGAAAGGTAGATAATTTGATGATCGCCCCAGTAACCGATATTGGCCCAGGGGTTATCTGGCTCAGGCCGCTCCCAATCCATCCCATCTCGCGTAATGCGATAAGGGTTGTAACCGTCCGCAGTCGTGGCACTCACAAACTTGCAGATAATATGTTCTATGTAGCCCGGGGTAGAGGTGGACAGTGCTTCCCAATTCTGAAAGATGTCACGCCAATTACCCGCGTATGAGAGGCGCTTGCCGTCATTTTCGTCCAATACATCTATGGAAAATTGGTTCCAGGGACGAGACGGATCGCCATGACGACGGCTGAAGGTAAGCGGAAGGTATTCGAGAAATAATCTATTGAGCTGCCCATTACCCGCCTCCCGGATCCGCTCTCGGATGACCGAGTAATCTACATCTTCTGGATAATTTTCCGTCAGAGCGGCAATTTCTGGAGCCAGACCTTTATTCCAAACACCCACGAAATTGATCAGATCAGCTTTTGAAAGTAGATAGTTACGATCGAAAACGCCGCCTCTCATCGTATTGAATAGCACGTTTGCAGTATGGTGGGCGGTGCTCAGGCGTTCCCCCGTAGACTGGAATCCATCTGCCATACCGATAATTTCCCTCAGTCGGGCATGCCCACTGGCGACATCTTGTTCCACATCGGAAGCCGCCAGTTCGCTACATGTAAGCTGCTTGGTGAGGTTGGCGACATCCGCCGGGCCCTGGTTGACATCGGCGATGATCGACCAGTCACATTGTTGCCCGGCATCAAGTGAGAGTTGGTCTGCAACGAAATATGCGCCACGTCGGCCATGAATGTCGGTCTCTTGCCGTACATCAGAACCTTGCCTGAATGCATCGAGTTGCATCGACGACAGCAAGCGTTGCGGAGAAGGCAAGCCGCAGGACCAGGCGACTGTCGCAGATAAGGCCTCACTGGGCTCCGCTCTGTCGGTGAGCATGGAGCTCATCGAATAAGTTGCCAGACCTGAATCCACATCCAATTCATTTTTCTTATAGGCATCGACCAGACAACTCAGTTCATTCTGCACTCCAGGATTGGCGCCATAGGGCAAGATATTTTGTATGCCGTCCAGCAACCGCACACGGCGTGCTTCGGCCCCGTTATTTGAAAGCAAAGATTTTTTAACGAACCCGAAACGGTGGGAAGTTTGCCAACTGTAGCGATAAGACAAATCGAGGTCGCGATTGATCTCTTCGAAGATCAAAGTCGTGCCCAGCACATCCTTGTATAGATTACGTTCCAGACGATATACGCCGTCGTAGTGACGGGCGAAAGGCTCCCAGTAGCGGTACCGATCTTGATCAGCCACGAGAAATACCGCGCAGTGACCGGTGACATGGGCGCTGTCGACAATTTTGTCTTCGGTGTAATAAGGAAACAGGGCGCTGTCCGAATTGGTTCGGCCAGCTGTCAATCCGCCTGAGGTGGAAATAAACAACCAGTGATTCGAGTAACTGACCAAACTGATGAAGAAAGGTTCCATCAGATCAAAACGGCGTATCCGGTAAAAATAGTCGCCGTTTAGCTGCACATAGTCACCCTCTGGAGACCCCTCAAGAGGATTCAACGGCTGGTTGCCAAGCCAAATTTCTTCAGACTTCATCTCGTTCTCGCGTTACCACCTGTTGCGGCTCGCCGGTTTAACTTCCGCGAACCCATTCACCGCAATCTCCAACCGCATGGTATGTCAGCAGAGCCAGACTGGGACCGCCGATTGGCCCGCTTCATCGCCACAAAACATCAATTGGTCGTATCGGGTTTGTCAGGGGCAGTTGTCCGCCGTCATCATGGACTCAATTCAGGTGACGTGATCGATGCCCAATGCGCATTTCGATTCTATTACTCCTCAGTTCTCTCATCCTGCATCCCGCCTGTTTTGGGGAAACGGTCCGCGCACTCAATTTTGGCTCAACCGAGGGCGCATGGTGGCACGGGCAGTATTTTGAGGGGATGCCATGCCCAGCAGCGGTTGCATGCAGAAAAAATCGAGGGGTTTCCGGTACTGACGAGCCCGCGCTATTTGAGTCTCTCATCGAGGGACCACTGACGCTTGAGCTAACGATTCCCAACGGCACATATGACGCGACCCTGTTTTTTGCGGAGCCAGAGCACAATCCACAACCCGCAAGGACATTTGACGTGCTGATGCAAAACGAACTGAAGATCGATTCGATGGATGTGATGCGCTATCGAGATGGTCAGTCCCGATCTGCGTTAACGGTGACTCTGCCAGACATTGTCGTCCAGGACGAAATATTACATATGGTGTTGCGTCCGGATTCAGGCGATCCCTTACTGAGTGGTTTATACCTCACATCAAGAAACACTGAAGCCAATACAGAGAGTGACTGGGAGCTCGTGTGGCAGGAGCTGTTCGAACAACCCGAGCTTGATTCTGCTTACTGGAACGTTGATGAGTGGCCGCCCGGTAAAGTCAATAACGAAGATCAGGCTTACACCTCCGAACCCAAGAACCTTCGAATCGAGGCTGGAAAGCTGGTGATTGAGGCCCATCATCACCCCCAAAGCGCCGTGGCCTTCACCTCAGCGCGGGTTCATACCCTTGGTAAGCAGGACTTCCGTTACGGTAGGTTAGAAGTGGTGGCACAGCTACCCGGCGCGCAAGGTACTTGGCCCGCGATTTGGTTATTGCCCAGTGATCCATTCAAGTACGCCAGTAACTGCGTTGCAGGCACAGACTGGCAAGGTAACCGGCAATGTGACGCTTGGCCCAACTCGGGCGAAATCGACATGATGGAGCACGTGGGATTCGAGCCCGGCCATGTTCATGGCACCGTCCACTCGCGTGCCTATTACTGGGTTACTGGCAACCAGCGCAAGGGGCGATTAATCAAACCCAGCGTGACGAAAGGTTTCCACCTTTATGCCATGGAATGGCAACCTGATCGAATCGATATGTATGTCGACGGCAGCCGCTACTTCAGTTACCTGCGTAGTAGCAAGCCCTCTTGGCATGACTGGCCATTTGACCAGCCGTTTCATCTGATACTGAATCTCGCTATCGGCGGAGACTGGGGCAGGGCCGGTGGGCCTATCGAGAGGGAGGCTTTTCCTCAACGCATGCTGGTGGACAGCGTCAGACTATATCGGCGCGCAGATCTGCCAGCTAACCGAGACTAAGCGCTCTGGGCCTTCCAAGACTGGATTTTGCGGTAGATAGTCGAGGGGGCAACTTCGAGATGCTTGGCTGCGCGGTTAATACTGCCATCACACGCCTCGATCGCCGCCTCTATGACCTTTTTCTCCGCCAGCCAGAGAGGCTCGATCCCTAAGTCATTGGCATCGGAGGCAGGTACTTTCGCACCTCTCAACTCTTGGGTCTCCAATGCGATTTCGGTCCCGGAGATGACGCGTTTGACCGTGGCTTCTTGAATCAGCTTCGATGACTCAACGAGTACCAGTTGCCGAATGGTATTCTCAAGTTGCCTCACATTCCCCGGCCACGAGTAGCGTCGAAGCGCCTCAGCGGCGGCGGGCTCAAGCCCGGAGGCTTCCCTGCCCTCCTCTCCAGCGATGCGCGTCAAAAGCGCTTCGGCCAGCATCATGATGTCACTGGCCCGTTCACGAAGCGGCGGCATCCGCAGCGGAACGACATGAAGCCGATAGTAAAGATCTT
>Ga0181574_10001600_pt1 | contig 21154 bp, 16 predicted proteins | sample 101ome_24_FD_145600 | JGI IMG/M metagenome (GOLD analysis project Ga0181574, IMG submission 145600) | Coastal salt marsh microbial communities from the Groves Creek Marsh, Skidaway Island, Georgia - 101410AT metaG (spades assembly) | ecosystem: Environmental > Aquatic > Marine > Intertidal zone... | reverse complement strand
CAGGATCGTGCGCCCATCGAAGTTCCCGCCGTCGGTCACCCGGAACCGCGCGATGACCGCCTCGGCATCCGCGGGGTCCAGCACCGCGCGGATCTCCCCGGGGGTCCACGTGAAGAAGGCGCCCTCGCCGCCGGGCGAGTCGGCGTCCTGCGCGGCGGCGAACGCGCCCTCCTCCACGCGCATGTCGCGCAGCAGGTACCCGGCGACCCGCTCGGCGACCGCTCCGTGGCGCGTGTCGCCCGTCAGCCGCTCCGCCAGGGCGTAGTCGCGCAGCAGCAGGGCGTTGTCGTACAGCATCTTCTCGAAGTGCGGCACGAGCCAGATGTCGTCCACTGCGTAGCGGTGGAACCCGCCACCCACCTGGTCGAACACCCCGCCCGCCGCCATGGCGTCAAGGGTCCCGATGGCCATCGCGAGGGCATCCCCGGGCTGCTCCGCCCAGTGGCGGCGGAGCAGGAGGTCGATCACCACCGAGGGCGGGAACTTGGGGGCCCCGCCGAACCCCCCGTGGGCGTCGTCGTACAGGGTGCGCAGCCCGCCGACAGCCGCGCCCACCGCATCGCGGCCGGGTGGTGGTGCCACGGTCACGGCGGACTCACCCCGCAGGCCGGTCGCCAGCAGTTCCGCCTGCCGCATCACCTGGTCGCGCCGCTCGCGCCACGCCTCCGCCACCCCCTGCAGCACCTGGGTGAACGACGGCATGCCGGCACGCGGCTGCGGCGGGAAGTAGGTGCCCGCGTGGAACGGCTCGCCGCCCGGCGTGAGGAACACCGTCATGGGCCAGCCCCCGTGGCCCGTCATTGCCAACGTGGCCTGCATGTACAGGGCGTCCACGTCGGGCAGCTCCTCGCGGTCCACCTTGACGCAGGTGAACAGCGCGTTCATGAGGTCGGCCGTCGCCGGGTCCTCGAACGATTCATGGGCCATCACGTGGCACCAGTGGCATGAGGAGTACCCCACCGAGAGCAGCACGGGCACGTCCCGGGACCGGGCATTGGCGAGGGCGTCCGGCCCCCAGGGCCACCAGTCCACGGGGTTGTCCGCGTGCTGGCGCAGGTACAGCGAGGCCTCGGTGGCAAGCCGGTTGGGCACGGGGGCGATGGTCGCATCAGGGCGCGCCGGGCGCCCGCGGTGCGGCGCGTTTCCGCAGGGGTCCTGCACTACCGTTCGGTGGGTGAACGACGCATTCGCACACGCGGGCGGCACGCTCCCGCGGCGCGGCGAGTCGGCCCGCTGGCGCCAGGTGGCCCTGCTCGGCATCGCCGCAGCGGCGGGCGATCGCCACGCCCGGCCGCCCTTGGCGTCGGTGCTGCTGTCCCTCGACCACCCGGTGGAGGCCGGCCGCGTGCTGTCGGCCGCACCGGACGACGACCCGTGGACGCGCTGGTGGTCGGTGCTCGCCGTGGGCCAGGGCCCGGGCGCCGAGGGCCTCGATGATGCCCTGGCGGCGGCCCGCGGCGTGGCCTCCGACGGCCCGGATGGCCGTGAGGTGGCGCGTCGGCTCGACGACCTCGCGGGCGAGATCGCGGCCCTGCGCGGCGCACCCGCGCCCAACGCCCGGTTCGCCCTCCTGGGTCATCGCGCGCAGCCCGACCGGCGCGTCCTGCTCGCGGGGCGCTCGTCGGCGGCGTTCATCGCCGATCCCTCGTGGGATGCCCTGTCGCTCGTGCGCCTGGGACCCTCCGATGGCCCGGTCCTGGCGAATTCCGCGCATCACCGGATCGACGAGGTGATCGGCCTCGTCCGCCAGGGTCAGTGGGGGCAGGGGCGCTCCCCGGCGGCCGATGATCCGTCACCCGCGGACCCCACGGTGATGCTGGAGGCACTCAGGGCCGACGCCGGTGAGCGGGACCGTGCCCTGGCGTCACTCGCGGACGAGGTCCGCGAGGAGCGCGCCCGCCTGGCCGAGCGCCAGGAGGCCCTCGATGACGAGTGGGGTGACATCCAGGCCGAGAAGGCGCGCCTGCGGACCCTGGCCCACGGCCTGCTGGACCGCCAGCGGGCCGGCGGGGTCACGGCGCCGTCGAGCGCCGCGGAGGCGGCGGAACTGCTCGGCCTCGGTCCGCGGCCATCCCCTCCCGAGGTGGAGCGGGCGTGGCGGCGCGAGGTGGCGTGCTGCCACCCGGATCGCGTCGCGGACCTGCATCCCGAGCTCCAGCAGCGGGCATCTGACATGACCGTCGCCCTCAACCAGGCGCGCGACATCCTGCTCGGACGGACCGCTGCGCCCCGTACCCGCCGCTGAGGTCCGCACCCCACCACCACGCGGGGTCAGTCCCAGTCATCCTCCACGGCCAGCCGCGCGTACTCGCGCCACTCGTCCAGGACCACGCGCACATCCCGGGGCCGGATGTGGGGATACAGGCGCGTGATGAGGTCCACGGCCATGCCGTCGGCGTTCCTCACCGGCGGGTCCTGCAGTTCATTGAGCACCGTCCACACGGTGTCCTCGGCCAGGGCCGGTCGCTCGCCGAGGATGAATGCCGCCGCCTCGCCCAGGTCGAGGGGGTCGTCGTCCATCACGCGCTGATCTTCGGACCGCTCGTCACGCGGTCGTACACCGTGTCGTCCAGGGGCAGGTCGCGCAATTCCACCTTGCGCACCCGCTCGGTGGGCGTCTTCGGCAGGTGCTCCATGAAGCGCACGTACCGTGGCACCGCGAAGTACGGCATCTTGTCGCTGCAGTAGGTGAGCAGTTCGTGCGGGTCGGGCATGCCCTCGCGCGGCACCACGCAGATGAGGATCTCCTGTTCCGAGCCGGCCCCCTCGCCGGCGGCCACGCCCACCGCCGCGGCCTCCAGCACCCCGGGGTGGGAGGCCACGATGCGCTCGACCTCCATGGACGAGACGTTCTCGCCGCGCCGCCTGATGTAGTCCTTCACGCGGTCCTTGAAGTACAGGTAGCCGTCCTCGTCCATCACGCCCAGGTCGCCGGTGTGGAGCTTCAGGTTCTTGAAGTCCTCGGCGGTCTTCTCCGGCATTCCCGCGTATGCGCGCATCACGATGTTCGGCAGCTTCATGTCCACCACGATCTCGCCCGGCTCGCCCGGGGGCAGTGGCAGGTCGGTGCCCGGCTGCACCACGCTCACCTCGAACCCGGGGCTGGCGAGCCCGCACGACCCGGGCTTCTCGACCCCCGGCGGCACGTAGGTGACCATGCCGGTCTCGGTAAGCCCGTAGCCCTCGTGCCAGCGGACGCCGAAGCGCTCCTTGAACTCGTGGTAGATGTCCTTGGGCGCCGGCATCGCCATGATGCGCTCCACCGAGTGCGCGCGGTCGAACTCACCGGGCTCGGTGTTCCAGATGAAGTAGTTCATCGCGCTGACGGTGTTCAGGATGGTCGCCCCGCACCCGGTCACCTCGCGCCAGAAGTTCGTGGACGAGTACCGGGCGGACAGCTGGATGCGCGCGCCGGCGATCATGGCCGGGTAGCAGTTGAGCACCTGCGCGTTGCTGTGGAAGAGCGGCAGGCAGGTGTAGAAGACGTCGTCCGCGGTAACGCCGCACACCTCGTTGTAGGTGCGGCCCGAGAAGTAATCGGACGCGTGCTGCTTGATGACGCCCTTGCTGCGGCCCGTCGTGCCCGAGGTGAACATGATGCGGGCGTCATCCACCCACGTCACCTCCACGCCCGGGTCGGTGTCGGGTGCGTCGTCGAGCACGGCGAACGGTTCAAAGGGCACGGCGGGATCCGGGCCGTGCGGCGCGCCGGACGACCACACGAACACGTGCTCGAGCACCGGCAGCTCACCTGCCACGTGGTCCAGGCGGTCCAGCAGGTCGTCCGAGATCACCAGGAACCGGGATTCGGGCAGGTTGATGACCCAGGAGAGGAAATCGCCGCGGTAGGCCAGGTTGATCGGTGATTGCACGCCACCCGCCCGGAGGATCCCGAACCACAGGGCCACCTGGTCCACGGAGTTCGGCATGAGGGTCGAGACGCATTCGCCCTTGCGCAGCCCCCGGGCGATCAGCGCGTTCGCGATGCGGCTCGCCCGCGCGTCGATCTCCCCGTATGTCACCCAGGCGCCGTCGCCGAACCGGATGTACGGCCGGTCGGGGTGCGCCTCGGCGCGCGCGCGGAGGATGCGGGGGAGGACCCACCCCGTCGTGTCCTCCCGCGTGTACCAGTCACTCCATTCGGAAGCCATGCGGGCAGGCTACCGGGGCGGCCAAATCACTGTGGTACCTTCCCGGACCCGCCAACGACCGGAGGCTTCCCCGTGGGCAAGACCGGCCAGCGCATCGCCGTGACCCTGGCATGCCAGGACTGCAAGAGGCGCAACTACCAGTCGAACAAGAGCAAGCGCAACACGCCTGACCGCGTGTCGCTCTCGAAGTACTGCCGCTGGTGCGGCCGGCACACGGAGCACCGCGAGACGCGGTAGGGAGGTCCCGCCGGCTCGCCGGCGCGGGGAACACAGGGTCGTAGCTCAATTGGTAGAGCACCGGTCTCCAAAACCGGGGGTTGGGGGTTCGAGTCCCTCCGGCCCTGTCCAGCAGAACGCGACAGACTGAGAAGGCCGCCAGCCAGATGGCACGCATCCGCCCGTCAAAGGGCCAGAGCTCGGGCGAACCGGGCCCCGACGAATCCGGCCCCGGCGGGGCCGAGCCGCCGCCCGTGCCCGGCCGGCGGAAGAAGAAGTCGTCGGGCGGCCAGCCCAAGGCGCAGCCCCGTCCGCGCCAGCAGGCGAAGAACGAGAAGGCCGGCACGGTCACGAAGTCCGTCCAGGAGGGGCGCAGCCGCCGCTACCTGGGCGAGGTGACGACCGAGTTGAAGAAGGTCACCTGGCCGAACCGGGCACAGCTCTTCCAGGCCACCGCCGTCGTGCTGATATTCGTCGCCGTGGTGGCGATCTACCTCGGGCTCGTCGACGCTCTCATGAGCACCCTCGTCGACGCCATTTTCTAGGAGAAGTATTTGCTGCGCTGGTACGTCATCAACACCTACTCGGGTCACGAGAACAAGGTGCGGGCCAACATCCTCCGCCGCGTGGAGACCCAGCACCGCAAGCGGTCGATCCGCGAGGTCGTCGTGCCCACCGAGCAGGTGGTCGAGACCAACAAGGACGGGCAGAAGGTGCAGACCGAGCGCCGCACGCTGCCCGGCTACGTGCTGGTCAACATGGACATGGGCGATGACGACGCCTGGTCGCTCATCAAGGACACCCCGGGCGTCACCGGGTTCGTGGGGGCCACCAAGAACGACGACCACCGCCCGCCGCCCCTGACGCGGTCGGAGGTCGACCGCCTGCTGCACACGCAGACCGAGAGCCGCCCGAAGGTGCGCGCCGAGTTCACGGTGGGCGAGAGCATCAAGGTCATCTCGGGCCCGCTGTCGGACTTCACCGGCGAGATTGCCGAGATCAACGCCGAGCAGGGTCGCGTGAAGGTGCTCGTGTCCATCTTCGGCCGCGAGACGCCCGCCGAGTTGTCGTTCGATCAGGTGAAGAAACTCACGTAGGTACCGGCGCGCGCACCCGGCCGGCGCTACCCGCTGGCCATTCGCGCGCACAGATGTATGATCCCGGGCCGCTCGAGACGGCCCCAGTCCGGAAGGTCACGCCCGCATGGCGAAGAAGGTCCTGCAGATCATCAAGCTCCACATCCCCGCGGGGGGTGCCTCGCCGGCGCCGCCGGTGGGCCCGGCGCTGGGTGCCGCGAGCATCAACATCATGGACTTCTGCAAGGCGTTCAACGCCGAGACGCAGAACCTCGGCGGGGTCATCACCCCGGTGGAGATCTCGGTGTACGAGGACCGGTCGTTCTCGTTCATCACCAAGACCCCCCCGGCGGCCGTCCTCATCAAGGAGGCCATCAAGCTGCCCAAGGGCTCGCCGGAGTCGCACCGCACCAAGGTGGGCACCATCACGCGGGCGCAGCTGCAGCAGATTGCCGAGACGAAGATGCAGGACCTGAACGCGAATGACATCGACGCCGCTATCTCGATGATCGCGGGTACGGCCCGCTCGATGGGCGTCACGGTGGAGGGCTAGGAAATGTCCAAGCACGGCAAGCGCTACGACGATGCCAAGGCGCAGATCGATCCCGAGGGCAACTACCGCCCGCTTGACGCCTTCCGGCTGCTGGTCAGCCAGGAGGTCGCCCGGTTCGACACCACGGTGGAGGCGCACTTCCGCCTGGGCGTGAACGTCCGCCATGCGGAGGAGCAGCTGCGCGGCACCATCGCGCTCCCCCACGGCACCGGCCGCGCCGTCACGGTGGCGGTGTTCGCCGAGGGCGAGAAGGCCCGGGAGGCCGAGGAGGCCGGCGCGCAGATCGTGGGCGGCGAGGACCTGGTGAAGCGGGTCGAGGAGGGCTTCACCGACTTCGACGTGGCCATCGCCACGCCCGACATGATGGGCGCCGTCGGCCGGCTCGGCCGCGTGCTCGGCCCGTCGGGCAAGATGCCCAACCCCAAGACGGGCACCGTCACGTTCGACGTGGGCAAGGCCGTCGCGGACGTCATCGGCGGCAAGGTCGAGTACCGCACCGACCGCGCCGGCATCGTGCACATCGGCCTTGGCAAGAAGTCGTTCACGGCCGAGCAGCTCACCGAGAACTACGCGGCCATCCTGGACGAGATCCTGCGTGCGAAGCCGGCTGCGACCAAGGGCAAGTACATCACGTCGATCAGCATCGCCCAGACCATGGGCCCCGGCATCGACATCGACCCGCAGTACACCCAGAACCTGCTCGAGGAGGCCACGGCCTAGGGGCGCGGCACCGCACGGCAGACCGACCGAAGATCACGGGGGCGGCCATCCGGTCGCCTTGAACCAGGGGGACACCCCGACCCGTGTGAGGACGGAGCCACTGGGGGTACGCCCGGCCGCGCGCCGTGCGTCATCTCCTCCCGGCCCGCCCTCGCGCGGCTGGCAGAGGAGGAGGTGAGGAACTGAACAGGGAGCAGAAGGCAGAGGCCATCGCGGCGATCGCGGAGCGCCTCTCCACCACCGACACCGTCATCGCGACGGCGTTCCATGGCCTGAGCGTCCGTGAGGTCGAGGACCTCCGGGGTGCGCTCCGCGAGGCCGACGCCCATTTCCAGGTCGTCAAGAACACCCTCGCGCGTCGTGCATGCGATGAGACCGGTCGCGAGGCCCTGCTCGAGTACCTCGAGGGGCAGACCGCCCTGGTCTGGGCGAATGGCGACCCGGCCATGATCGCGAAGGCGCTGAACAGCTTCGCGAAGTCCACGGAGGACCGGCTGAGCATGAAGGGCGGCATCCTCGATGGCGCCCCCATCTCGGCCGGCGAGCTCAAGCAGCTCGCCGCCCTCCCGCCCCGCGACGAGCTGCTCGCCCGCCTGGTCGGCGGCGTGGCCAGCCCGCTGCAGGGCACCGCCAACGCGCTGAACAGTCTCATCTCCGGCATGGCCCGTGCCCTGGGTGCGTACCACGCCCAGCGCGCGGCCGAGCCCGGCGCAGCCACGGAGGCCCCGGCCGCCGAGCCGGCACCGGAGGCCGAGGCCACCACCGATGACACCGCCGAGGCGGCGCCCGAGGCGCCCGCTGAGGACACCCCGGAGGCCGTGCAGGAGCCGGCAGCCGACGACAACGCGGACGCCGAGCCGGCTGCCGACGACACCACGGAAGGAGACTGACGATGGCGATGACCACCGAGGAGTGGATCGAGGAGCTCAAGGGCATCTCGGTGCTCGAACTGAGCGAGCGCATCTCGGCGCTGGAGGAGGCCTTCGGCGTGAGCGCGGCGGCCGCCCCGGTCGCGGTTGCTGCGGCCCCGGCCGCAGGCGGGGGCGATGGCGGCGGCGACGCCGAGCAGGACTCGTTCACCGTCACGCTCGACGCGGCCGGCGACAAGAAGATCCAGGTGATCAAGGTCGTCCGCGCCGTCACCGGCCTTGGCCTCAAGGAGGCCAAGGACCTCGTCGATGGCGCCCCCGGCACCATCAAGGAGGGCGTGGCCAAGGAGGAGGCCGAGCAGATCAAGTCGCAGGTCGAGGAGGCCGGCGGGTCCGTCTCGCTCTCGTAGCGACGACCTCATCCTGATGTGCCCGACGGCCCGGGTGGCAATGCGCCACCCGGGCCGTTTGCTTACCTGCATCTCCATGCCGGGCCTCCTCGCGCGCATGGCGGGGGCCGCGCTGGTCGCGGCTGCCTCCTCATCCCCCGCCCTCGGCGTCGTGTCGCAGGGTGTCTTCCGCATGGGCGCGGACGCGTCGTGGGCACGCGGCATCACGGGCGCGGCCACGCAGGTCGCGGTGCTGGACCAGGGCTTCGGTGGCCTGGCCGAGTCCATCGCCGCCGGCGAGTTGCCGCCGCTTTCATCAATGGAGACCCGCTCGTTCGACCCGGTCCACGGTCTGGAGGGGCGCGACAACCTCGGCGGGCGCACCCAGCACGGCACGAGGATGGCCGAGATCGTCCACGACGTCGCCCCGGGCGCGCGCCTGGTGTTGGTGAACTACGACGACATCGGCGGCTTCGTCCGTGCGGTCGAGTGGATCGCGGCCAGCGGCATCCCGGTGGTCAGCCATTCGAACAGCCTCCTCGGGGGGCCGTTCGACGGCAGCGGCGTGCTTGCCCAGGCCGTCAATGGCGCGGCGGCCCGCGGGGTGCTGTGGGTCAACTCATCAGGCAACTTCGGCGAGCGGCACTGGCGGGGCGTGCCCGGGCCCGCGGGTACCGAGATCCCCATCAGCCCGCGGCCGGGCGAGACGATGGCGTTCGGGCTGGGCTGGAGCGGCGCCGGCGCCGAGGCGGTCCTGCTGGTCCAGCGCCTGCGGGGCGACGGGTCGTGGGCCGAGGTGGCCCGCAGCGACCGCACCCGTCGCACGCCACCCGTGGCGGTGGACGGAGGCGCGTGGCGCCTGGTGGTGATGCGCACCGCGGGTGCCGAGGTCCCGGTGGACGTGTTCTCGCGCACCGTCGGCTTCGGGGCGGCCGCCACCGCGGATGGCAGCGTGGCCACCCCCGGTGACGCCCTGGGCTCGCTCTCGGTGGGCGCGGTGAGCTGGCGCGGCACGGCGCCCGAGCGGTACTCGTCGCGCGGCCCCACCCAGGATGGTCGCTCCAAGCCCGACCTGGTGGGGCCCACGTACGTCACGTCCAATCGGCTCTTCCCGGGTACCGCGGGCACCTCCGCATCCACGGCGCACGTGGCGGGCGCGGCGGCGCTCATCCGCGACGAGCGGATCGCCACCGGGGCGCGCAGCGACGTGTGGGCCCTGCGCGCGGAGATCCTGCGGCGGGCGAAGCGGCTGGGCGACCGCGCGGCGACGGGCGCAGGGATGGCGCGCGTGGACGTGGTGCGCCCCCGCGTGCGGCTGGTCGTGCCCTCCGGGCGGCGCCCCGTGGTGAGGGTGCGGGCCACCGATGCCGGCACCATGGCGGCGGTGGAGCTGCGGCTGAATGGCCGTGTGATGCGCACCCGTCCCGGCCCCGTACTCGCGCAGCGCATCTGGTTGCGCGACGGGCGCAACCGCATCGAGGTGCGTGCCCGCGACCTCGCCGGCAACGAGGCAGTCGTGCGTCGCACGGTGACCCGCCGATGATCGTCCGCGTCGCAGGACTGTCCGTTTCCCTGGCGCTGGCCGGCATCGTGCCGGCCCAGGGCGCGACCGGCGCGGGCCCCGTGAGCGTGATCGCCTCGCGGGGTCACGGCGACGGCGTAGCCGCGGCCCTGCGCGCGGCGGCTCTGCCGGTCGTGCGACGGAGTGGCGCGATGATGCAGGTGAACGCACCGGCGGCGCGCATTGCCGCCATCCGTCGTCTGCCCGGGGTGGCAGCGGCCTATCCGGCGCCCGGGGGAGTCCCCGCCACGGATCCTGAGGAGGATCCCGGCGCGAAGGTCACGCCCGTGGCGGGCCCCGTGATGAGCGAGGGCCTCGAGCGCATCGGCGCCGATGCGCTCCAGTCGCTCGCCCGCGACGGGCGCGGGGTGACCATCGCTGTGCTCGACCTGGGGTTCGGGCCCATCTCGCGCGTCGTGGGGCTGCAGCGCCGGAAGGAGCTTCCGCCTTCGTCGCGGCTCGAGACGGCCAGCTTCGATCCGGCGTGGGGCTTCGCCGGCCGGAATGCCTACGGCAACCCCACCAACCACGGCGAGCTCGTGGCGCAGACGGTGTACGACTTCGCGCCCGCCGCCCGCTACCTGTTCGTCAACTACCACACCGAGCAGGACTTCCAGGCCGCCGTGGACTGGCTCATCGCGCGCCGCCCCGACGTGGTGGTCCACAGCAACAGCTTCCTCGAGGGGCCGTTCGACGGCACCGGCGCGGCTGCCCAGGCCGTCGATCGCGCCGCGGCCGCCGGAATCGCGTGGGTCAACTCTGCGGGTAACTACGCCGAGCGCCACTGGGAGGGCACGTGGGCGGACGGCGATGGGGACGAGGTGCTCGACTGGCCGCGCGCGCCGGGCTGGTCGTTCGCCGTCGCTCCCGGGAAGCCGATCACGTTCGCCCTCTCGTGGGACCAGCCCGAGGGCGCCGAGGTGACCGACCTGGACCTCGTGCTGGAGAAGCTGACGCCGGGCGGATGGGCTGCGGTGGCCGCCTCGCGCGACTCCCAGTTGGCGGGCGCTCCCCCGGCGGAGCGCCTCACCGGCATCCCGTCGGGTGATGGCGGCGAGTTCCGGGTGCGCGTGGCGCTGGCCGGGGGTCCGCCGCCACCGGGCACGCTCACCATGTTCTCGCGTGAGATCCCCATGGACGCCATCGGCGATCCCGGGCCGGGCAGCATTCCCACGCCGGGCGACGCCGATGGGGCCATCGCCGTGGGCGCCGTCGAGTGGAAGAGCAACGCCATCAAGGCGTACTCATCGCGCGGGCCCACCGACGACGGACGCCTCAAGCCTGACCTCACGGCGCCCACGAACACGCGGGTGCAGACGCCCACCGGGCCGCGGTCGGTCGGGGGCACGTCGAACGCCGCCCCGAACGCCGCGGGGGCCATCGCGCTGCTCATCGCGGCCCGCCGCCGGGCCGGCGCTCCGCTCGACCTCACGGCCCTCGGCGAGCTGCTCGCCACGCAGGCCCTGGACCTCGGGCTGCCGGGACCCGATGACGTCTTCGGCGCCGGACGCGTGCGCGTGGATGTGGACCCGCCCGAGATCCGCATGACCGCGCGCCCGCGCCGGTCGGAGGCGAGGTTGCCCGTGCGCGTGGGCGCGGAGATCGGCGACGCCTCGCGCGTGGTGGGCTGGAGCGTGGCGGTCGACGGCCGTACCGTTGCGCGCCGGTGGGGCGAGGTGGGGCGTTCCGTCGCGCTCGGATCGCGCTGGCTTCCGGACGGCCTGCACGAGGTGGTGGTGACGGCCCGCGACTGGCCCGGGAACGTCTCGACGCGGCGCATGGACGTGTTCGTCGATTCCCGGCCGCCGCGCCTTGCGTCGCTGCGCCTCACGCGGCCATCGGCGGCACGGACGGGCGCCCGCGCTGCCGCGTCGCGCGCGGCACGCCTGGCCCTCGTGGCGCGTGACGCCAGCCCGGCACGGCTGGTGATCACCCTGCGCGCCCCGGACGGCCGGGAGATCCGCCGCGTGGTGCGCTTCCGCGGCACCGTGCGCCGGGACCTCGCGCTCGGGTCACTCCCGGCGGGTCGGTACGAGGCGACGATCGCCGCCTCGGATGCCGCCGGGCATGCGCGCACGCTCACGCGGGTACTCCGCCTGCGCGCCCGTTGACCGACCGAACATCGGGCGCCCGCGCGCGCGATTTCGCACAATCCCGGTGCACGCGCGCCAGCGCCCCATTCATCCTTCCCCAACAGAGGTACGCAATGCCGCTCGATCGCGAAACCAAGAGCAAGCTGAGGGACCGGGTGTCCCTCGCCAACAAGTCCAACGTCGAGGAGGTCGTCGCCGAGGTCGAGGCCGCCCGCGCGGGCCTCGCGCCCGACGACAAGGACTACGACCGCCTCGGCGGTTGGCTGGAGGACCTCTCCCACATCGCCGGTGGCAAGGTCATTGGCCGCACGGGTGACCCGGGCGGGCTCCAGGGCTGATTCCGGTGAGATCCCCGGCCGGCCCCGCGCCGGCCGGGGATCTCCTCAGCGCTTCGTGCGCGTGGCCCGCACGGACAGCAGTCGCTGCAGTCGCCGGGTCTCCGCCAGGGCGTTGACCTGGCGCCTATCCGCGGCGCTCCAGTGCCCGCGCCGCAGGCGCTCCTCGCGCCCCTCGCGGGCCTCCACCCAGCGCTCGTAGCTCTGGATCAACTGGTTGACCGAGTCGGCTAGGGCGATGCCGGCAGCCGTCGGCCGGAACGGGCCGCCATCGAGCGCGATCCCGTCGCCCGCCACCCATGAGAGTTCGCCCGTGCCGTCATCGGCCACCACGCGGAGCGCGTCCGGCCCCACCCGCACCTGCGTGCCGTGCCACTCGCGCTTGAGCACCCCGGGCTCGACTGCGGGGCGGAACCCGAAGGCGCGGAGGCGACGCCGCTCCTGCGGGGATGACCACACCTGATGGGTGGCGTCGAGGAGCGGCACGAGGCGCTCGAGGATGGCCTCGCCCGCGGCTGCGGCGTCGGTGCCTTGGGGTTCGCGTTCCACCCGGTGAGTATGGCGACCGTCGCGGCGGAGCGCCACGGCATGGGCATGGCCGGTCCGATGGTGTAAGATCGCCGTTCCGCCGTCGCCGCCCCTCGCGCCTATCGCCCGGCGCGGCGGCATTCGGTGGACGCGTACGACGTGCCCGCACCGCTGCCCGCCCACATATTCCGCGTCTTCGCGCCCACGGCGCCTGCCGCCGCATGCCCGTTCACCACCGAGCTCACGTCAGGAGGCTCTGCGACTTGAGCACGCCCACCGCCCATCGCACCCGGGAGAGGGAGTTCTTCCCGATCGCCGGCACCAGGGGAACCAAGGATGACGCGCCGCGCATCCCGGACGTCCCCAACCTGATCGCCATCCAGCGCGCCAGCTTCGACCAGTTCCTCGCCGAGGGACTGCGCGAGACCGTGGATGACATCTCGCCGATCCAGGACTTCACCGGCACGCTCATGGTGGAGTTCGGGCCCTACACGATCGGGGGCTGGGAGCCCGGGATGCCGTTCGACGAGATCATGCCGAACAACCCCATCAAGGAGTGCCGCGAGAAGGACCTGACCTACGCGGCACCGCTGACGGTGGAGGTCTCCTTCGTCAACAAGGAGACTGGCGAGATCCGCCGCCAGAAGGTGTTCATGGGCGACCTCCCGCTCATGACGGACTGGGGCACGTTCATCATCAACGGCACCGAACGCGTCATAGTGACGCAGCTGGTGCGCTCCCCTGGCGCCTACCTGATGGAGCCGAAGGACCGCGAGAAGCAGGTCTTCATCGCGAATCTCATGCCCGCCCGCGGCTCGTGGGTGGAGCTCGAGATCGACAAGAAGGGCGTGGTCAACGTCCGCATCGACCGCAAGCGCAAGCTGCCGGTCACCACCCTGCTCTTCGCGGTGGGGTACACGCGGGACGACGTGCGCAACCTGTTCCCGCACCCGCTCGACAAGAAGCGCGTGAACCCCTTCATCGAGGCCACCCTCGAGAAGGACCCCACCGAGGGCGCCGCCGCGTCCGGTAACGCGAAGTCGCTGCAGGAGCTGGGCGCGATCGTGGCCGAGATGCAGGAGATCGCCAAGGACATCGACACCGTGCCGGGCGACGACCGTGCGCGCATCGAGTCCGAGCTGGAGCGCCTCGAGAAGCGCGTGGACCTGCGGTCGGGCGACCTGATGCAGAACGCCCTGATCGAGGTGTTCAAGAAGCAGCGCCCGGGCGAGCCCCCGACCGAGGTGAACTCGCTGAACCTCGTGCGCGGCCTGTTCTTCGACCCCAAGCGCTATGACCTGACGAAGGTGGGCCGCTACAAGCTGGACGCCCGCCTCGCTGCCGATGGCACCACCGACACCCGCACGCTCGCGAACCCGCGCTTCACCGGGTCGCGCACCGGCATGCGGGATGACCTCGTGGAGCTGATCAGGCGCCTGATCGACCTGCCGATCCGCTACGGCATCGATGAGGAGTCGAAGGACTTCGCCGCCGACGGCATCCTGCTGCCGCGCGACGAGATGGTGCACGAGCTCGATGAGTACGAGCACTTCGGCAACCGTCGCCTGCGCACCGTGGGCGAGCTCATCCAGGAGGCCTTCCGCATCGGGCTGTACCGGATGGAGCGCGTGGTGCGTGAGCGGATGAGCACCGAGGACCCGGACACCATCACCCCGCAGACCATCATCAACATCCGTCCCGTGGTCGCGGCGCTGAAGGAGTTCTTCGGCTCGTCACAGCTGTCGCAGTTCATGGACCAGACCAACTCGCTCGCGGGGCTCACGCACCGCCGCCGCCTGTCGGCGCTGGGCGCCGGAGGGCTTACCCGCGAGCGCGCGCCCATCGAGGTGCGCGATGTGCACCCCACGCACTACGGACGCATGTGTCCCATCGAGACCCCGGAGGGCCCGAACATCGGCCTGATCGGCTCGCTGTCGGCGCACGCAACGGTGAACGAGTTCGGCTTCATCCAGACGCCGTACCGCGTGGTGAAGAGCGGCAAGCTGCAGAAGGACGGCACCGGCGACTGGGAGATCGTCTGGCTCGACGCCACCCAGGAGGAGAACCGGATCATCGCCCAGGCGAGTGTCGAGGTGGACCGCAACGGCAAGCTGCTCGAGGACGAGGTGCTCTGCCGGCGCAACGGCCAGCCCGTGCTGGTCACCGCCAAGGACGTCGAGTACATGGACGTGTCACCGGACCAGATCGTGTCGGTGGCCACCGCGCTGATCCCGTTCCTCGAGCACAACGACGCCAACCGCGCCCTGATGGGCGCCAACATGCAGCGGCAGGCCGTGCCGCTCATGGTGAGCGAGGCGCCGCTGGTGGGCACCGGCATGGAGCACCGCGCCGCCGTTGACACCGGTGACGTGGTCGTGGCCCGCCGCGCGGGCACGGTGTCCGCCGTCGATGCCACGCGCATCATCGTGGAGGCGCGCGGCGGCGAGCACGACTCCTACGAGCTCGAGAAGTTCGTCCGCAGCAACCAGGGCACGATCATCCACCAGAAGCCCATCGTCGGGATGGGCGAGAAGGTGGAGGCAGGCCAGGTGCTGGCCGACGGCTCGTCCACCGACCAGGGCGAGCTGGCGCTGGGCAAGAACATGCTCGTCGCCTTCATGTCCTGGGAGGGCTACAACTTCGAGGACGCCATCATCGTGTCGCAGCGCCTCGTGAAGGATGACGTCCTGTCCTCGATCCACATCGAGGAGTACGAGATCGACGCCCGCACCACCAAGCTGGGCGCCGAGGAGATCACCCGCGACATCCCCAACCGCTCGGAGGAGTCGCTGGCCGACCTCGACGAGCGCGGTGTGGTGCGCATCGGCGCCGAGGTGTCGTCGGGCGACCTGCTGGTGGGCAAGGTGACGCCGAAGGGCGAGACCGAGCTGACCGCGGAGGAGAAGCTGATCCGCGCCATCTTCAAGGAGAAGGCCGGCGAGGTGCGCGACACCTCGCTGAAGGTTCCCCACGGCGAGGGCGGCAAGGTCATCGACGTGAAGACGTTCAACCGCGAGGCCGGCGATGACCTGCCCGCGGGCGTGAACGAGCTGGTGCGTGTGTACGTGGCCAAGCGGCGCAAGATCGCCGAGGGCGACAAGCTCGCCGGCCGCCACGGCAACAAGGGCGTCATCTCCAAGATCGTTCCCGATGAGGACATGCCGTTCCTCGAGGACGGGACGCCGATCGACATGATCCTGAACCCGCTCGGCGTGCCGAGCCGCATGAACATCGGCCAGATCCTCGAGACCCACCTCGGATGGGCCGCGGCCACCGGGTGGCAGAAGGAGGACTCCGGTTCCACGAAGCGCACGTTCGTGGCGACGCCGGTGTTCAACGGCGCGAGCCCCGAGGACGTGGACCGCGTGCTGGCCGAGTGGTCCGCCGCGCATGCCGACGAGCCCATCGACCTGCGGGTGCGCCCCGACGAGATCGACGGGCGCAGGGTGAGCGGCAAGTTCCGCCTGTTCAACGGTCGCACGGGCGAGCCGTATGACGGCCGCGTGACCGTGGGCTACATGTACATGCTGAAGCTTCTGCACCTCGTGGACGACAAGATCCACGCGCGCTCCACGGGGCCGTACTCGCTCGTCACCCAGCAGCCGCTGGGCGGCAAGGCACAGTTCGGTGGCCAGCGCTTCGGCGAGATGGAGGTGTGGGCACTCGAGGCCTACGGAGCCGCCTACACGCTGCAGGAGATGCTCACCATCAAGAGCGATGACACCGTCGGCCGCGTGAAGGCCTACGAGGCGATCGTGAAGGGCGAGAACATCCAGGAGCCCTTGATCCCCGAGAGCTTCAAGGTGCTGCTGAAGGAGATGCAGAGCCTCGCCCTGGACGTGCGCATCGAGGGCGGTGCCGGCGCCGATACCGCCGCACGCGAGGACGATGAGCTCCTGCGCGCGGCCGAGGAGCTGGGCATCGACCTGTCCGGGGCCCCGCTGCCGATCGAGGAGGAACTCGAGCGGGAGGCCGAGGAGGCCCGGGAGGCGGAGAAGGTGGCGGCCGGAGCGGGTGACGGAGGCGACGACCAGGGCGACGCGGAGGACGGCAAGTGATCGACATCAACAACTTCGATGCCATCAAGATCGGCCTCGCCTCGTCGAAGCAGATCCGGCAGTGGTCCTCCGGCGAGGTGACCAAGCCCGAGACCATCAATTACCGCACGCTCAAGCCCGAGAAGGACGGGCTCTTCTGCGAGAAGATCTTCGGTCCCACCAAGGACTGGGAGTGCTACTGCGGCAAGTACAAGCGCGTCCGGTACAAGGGCATCATCTGCGAGCGCTGCGGCGTGGAGGTGACCCGTGCCAAGGTGCGCCGCGATCGCATGGGCCACGTCGACCTGGCGGCGCCCGTCAGCCACATCTGGTTCTTCAAGGGCGTCCCCAGCCGCATCGGGTACATCCTCGACCTGGCCCCGAAGGAACTCGAGAAGGTTCTCTACTTCGCGGCGTCCATCGTCACCACGGTGGACACCGAGAAGCGCGATGCCGACCTCGGGACCCTGCAGGAGCAGGTGGACGAGGCGGTGCAGGGCTACGTGCAGGAGCGGGACATCCGTGCCCAGGAACTGCGCGAGCGCCTGGATCGTCGCGTCAACTGGCTGCGCGAGCGCGAGACCGAGGGCTTCGACGTCGAGGACGAGTTCTGGGTGGAGGACATCGCCACGACGCGCGACCCGGAGAACCCGGAGGCGCCGCCGGTGCCGAAGGAGCTCAGCGACGCCGAGTGCAAGTCGATCGAGTCGGAGATGCGCAAGGAGACCGACGCGCTCATCCGCGACGACGAGCGATACACCGAGGAGTCGGTGGAGCGCATTCAGGAGGCGTGGGCGAAGTTCAAGGAGATCAAGCCCCGCGACGTCATCAACGATGACCAGCTGTTCCGCGAGATGCGGGACCGCTTCGGGTCGCCCTACGGCTTCGGTGAGTACTTCGAGGGCGGCATGGGCGCCGCCGCCATCCGCAAGCTGCTCGAGGACTTCGACCTCGAGGCCGAGGCGGTCACGCTGCGTGAGGTCATCCAGACCTCGCGCGGCCAGCGCCACGCCCGCGCGCTGAAGCGCCTGCGGGTCTGCTCGGCGTTCATCCACTCGGACAACCGCCCGGAGTGGATGATCCTGGAAGCCGTGCCGGTGATTCCGCCGGAACTGCGCCCGATGGTGCAGCTGGACGGAGGCCGCTTCGCGACGTCTGACCTGAATGACCTGTACCGCCGCGTCATCAACCGCAACAACCGCCTGAAGCGGCTGCTCGACCTCGGCGCTCCCGAGATCATCGTGAACAACGAGAAGCGCATGCTGCAGGAGTCGGTGGATGCGCTGTTCGACAACGGGCGCCGCGGCCGCGCCGTCACCGGCCCGGGCAACCGCCCGCTCAAGTCGCTGTCCGACATGCTCAAGGGCAAGCAGGGGCGCTTCCGCCAGAACCTGCTGGGCAAGCGCGTGGACTACTCGGGGCGCTCGGTCATCGTGGCCGGCCCCGAGCTGCGCCTGTACCAGTGCGGCCTGCCCAAGCTGATGGCGCTCGAGCTGTTCAAGCCGTTCATCATGAGCCGCCTCGTCGAGCGCAAGCAGGTGCAGAACATCAAGGCGGCCAAGAAGATGGTCGACTCGATGATCCCCGAGGTGTGGGACGTGCTCGAGGAGGTCATCGCCGAGCACCCCGTGCTGCTGAACCGCGCGCCGACGCTGCACCGCCTGGGAATCCAGGCCTTCGAGCCGGTGCTGGTGGAGGGCAAGGCCATCCAGCTGCACCCGCTGGTGTGCACCGCCTTCAACGCCGACTTCGACGGCGACCAGATGGCCGTGCACCTGCCGCTGTCGGTGGAGGCCCAGTCCGAGGCACGCATCCTCATGCTGTCGGCCAACAACATCCTGTCCCCGGCACACGGCCGACCCATTGCCGTGCCGAGCCAGGACATGATCCTCGGCCTCTACTACCTGACGTACTGCCCCACCGTGTACGTGCGCGAGAAGGGCGAGCCGGGAAACGGCCGCGCCATCGAGACCATCGACCTGTGGGACTCCGAGGACCGGACCTACGTGATCCCGAAGGGGCACGAGGCCCGCATCGAGGGCGTCACCGACTGGGTGGCAAACCCGTTCAAGGAGGCGCCGCAGGCGCCGCCGCGTGCATTTCGCGGCGACGACGAGCTGCTCGGCGCGCTCGACCACGGCATCGTGGGGCTGCAGGACCTGGTGGAGATCCGCCAGAACCCGGAGCACGCCGCCGGCCGCCTGGTCACCACCGCGGGCCGTGTGCTGTTCAACCACGAACTTCGGGTGCAGCTGGATGAGCTCCTGGCCCACGTGGCGGAGCCGCACCCCTACCCGTGGCAGAACCGCGTGTTCACCAAGCGCGAGCTCGGGGAGTTCATCGAGGAGCTCGTCGACCTGTACGGCGCCACCACGGTGTCGATGCTGCTCGACACCTTCAAGGCGCTCGGCTTCCGCTACGCGAGCCAGTCGGGCATCACGATCTCCAAGAACGACGTGGTGATCCCGCCTGAGAAGCCCGAGATCCTCGCCAAGTACGACGCCGAGGTGCAGAGGTTCGAGGACTTCTTCGCCGAGGGGCTCATGACGGCCGAGGAGCGGCACGAGCGTGTGGTGAACCTGTGGGATGACGCCACTGACGAGGTGGCCGATGCCATGCAGGAGCACCTGTTCCGCCTGAACCCCATCTTCATGATGGCCAACTCGGGCGCGCGTGGGTCGTTCAAGCAGATCCGCCAGCTCGCGGGCATGCGTGGCTGCATGGCCAACCCGAAGGGCGAGATCATCGAGCGCCCGATCAAGAGCAACTTCATGGAGGGGCTCTCGGTCCTCGAGTACTTCATCTCCACCCACGGCGCGCGCAAGGGCCTGGCCGACACCGCCCTGAAGACCGCGGACTCGGGCTACCTGACCCGGCGCCTCGTGGACGTGTCACAGGACGTCATCGTGCGCGAGCGCGACTGCGGTACGACCGAGGGCATCGAGGCCGCCGTGGTCCGCGACGGGCAGACCAACCCGTCGCTCCTCGGCCGCGTGGTGATCGGACCGGTGGTGGATGCGTCGACGGGCGAGGTCATCGCCGACCTCCGTGGCGACGCCCCGGACGAGGGTGACGACCAGGCCGTGGACGCCTTCCGTTCGGTCGAGATCGACAGCGCGCTCATGCAGCAGGTGACCGACCTCGGCACGCGCCATCCCACGGCATCGATCACGGTGCGCTCGCCGCTCAAGTGCCGCAGCGCCGTGGGCGTGTGCACGCACTGTTACGGGCGCAACCTCGCGTCGGGCGAGATGTGCGAGCCCGGCGACGCGGTGGGCATCATCGCCGCGCAGTCGATCGGCGAGCCCGGCACGCAGTTGACCATGCGTACCTTCCACACCGGCGGCGTCGCCGGCGCGGACATCACGCAGGGTCTCCCGCGCATCGTCGAGCTCTTCGAGGCCCGCAAGCCGAAGGCCCTTGCCTACGTGGCGGCGCACGACGGCTGGATCCGCATCGACGATGACGAGTCGCGTCCCGGCGGGGCGATCATCTCGCTGGAGCCGCCGGTGAGCATCGAGGTGGGCCGGAAGAAGGAGCCGGTGCGACCGGCGGTCACCTACCAGGTGCTGAAGCGCACGCAGATCCGCCGCGATCTGGCGGACGGCGCGTGGGTGGAGGCCGGTGACCTGCTCACGGACGGCTCGGCCTTCCCCAGCCACATCCTCGAGGCGCAGGCCGGAGTCGACCTGGGCATCACGGGGACCGTGGCCTCTCTCACGGCGGGCCGCGCCGACAAGGGCGCCCGTACCTACAAGGTCGAGGTGAGCGGCGAGGACGGCGTGCAGGTGCGTCACCTGCGGGTGCCGGCCGACCGCCCCGCACCGCCCCTGCACGAGGGCATGCCGGTGCGCGAGGGCGTGTACGTGACGGGCCCCGGGTGGGGTGCGGGCGACCGTGCCACCAAGACCGAGGCCTACCTCGTGGCGCAGGTGCAGGACGTGTACCGGTCGCAGGGCGTGGAGATCAACGACAAGCACATCGAGGTCATCGTCCGGCAGATGCTCCGCAAGGTGCGCATCGAGGACCCGGGCGACACGCACTTCCTGCCCGGCCAGCTGGTGGACAAGCCGGTGCTCTTCCGCGAGAACCAGCGCGTCCGCCTGGCCGCGGCGGAGAAGCTGCAGCGGAGCCGGAAGAAGGTGAAGCGCACGCCGGAGGAGGTCGAGGAGCTCCTGGACTCGGCCATGGCCCGGTACGTGCCCCTCATCCTCGGCATCACCAAGGCATCGCTGGCCACCGAGTCGTTCCTCTCGGCCGCGTCGTTCCAGGAGACGACGAAGGTGCTCACCGACGCCGCGCTCGAGGGCAAGGTGGATCACCTGCGCGGACTCAAGGAGAACGTGATCATCGGCAAGCTCATCCCTGCCGCGACCGGCCTGCGCCGCTACCGGCAGTTGGAGATCGAGCCGGTGCGGCGGGCACCCGCCCTGCTGGAGTTCGACCTGGATGAGCCGTTCTCGCTCGTCGAGGAGGAGGTCGACGACCTGGTCGGCCTCGTGGACGCCAGCGGCACCTACTCGTTCGAGCCGGAGCCCGAGCCCGCCCCCGAGGCGGCGCAGGACGGCGCCGCCGAGTAGTCGCAGCGCGCGCCCGCAGGACGTCCCCCGGCCTATGCCCGGGTGG
>Ga0181574_10001593_pt1 | contig 21228 bp, 14 predicted proteins | sample 101ome_24_FD_145600 | JGI IMG/M metagenome (GOLD analysis project Ga0181574, IMG submission 145600) | Coastal salt marsh microbial communities from the Groves Creek Marsh, Skidaway Island, Georgia - 101410AT metaG (spades assembly) | ecosystem: Environmental > Aquatic > Marine > Intertidal zone... | reverse complement strand
GCATCTGAACACATCGGCAACATTCTTGTCGACCCGCGGGACAGTGACCGTGTCTTTGTCGCTGCTGAGGGCCCGCTGTGGTCGGCCGGCGGAGACCGCGGTTTGTACCGCACGACAGACGGCGGCCAGACTTGGGAGCCCGTGCTCCAGATCGACGAGGACACCGGGATCACGGACGTCGAATTCCACCCGGGGAATCCGGACGTGATTTACGCGGCCGCTTATCAGCGCCGCCGGCACGTTTGGGGGCTGATGGCCGGCGGGCCAGGAGGCGGCATCTATAAATCCACCAACGGCGGTGACAGCTGGGAGAAGCTGAGTCGCGGCCTGCCTGCGGGCGACGTCGGCAAGATCGGCCTGGCGGTTACGGCGGCGAATCCGCGACTCGTTTACGCCACGATCGAGGCGGATGACGAGAACAAGGGCTTCTACCGCTCAGAGGACCAAGGTGAAAGCTGGAAAAAGACAAACGCCTACATTTCCAATGGCACAGGCCCGCATTACTATCAGGAAATTTCCGCTTCTCCGCTGGATTCTGACCTCGTGATCCAGATGGACGTGTTCTTCCACGTGACGCGAGATGGCGGCAAGAACTTCCAGGTCTTGGGCACGGGACGCGAGAAACACAGTGACAATCACGCGCTGTGGATCGATCCCCGGAATGACCGTCACCTGATCGCGGGCAGTGACGCCGGGCTGTATGAATCCTTCGACCAGGGGGCATCCTGGCGGCACTTCCCCAATCTGCCGGTATCTCAGTTTTACAAGGTCGCGGTGGATAACTCGGAACCGTTTTACAACATTCTCGGCGGCACACAGGATCTGGGCACCCTGTTTGGCCCATCACGCACCATGACCGTGGAAGGCGTCAGAAACCAGGACTGGTACGTGCCCCTGGGCGCAGACGGCTACGGCGTGGCCTTCGATCCCGAGGACGGCCTGACCAGCTACATGGAATATCAACAGGGTTACCTGTTTCGTCATCGCCGAGACACCAATGAACTGGTGCATATCCAGCCGCAACCAACGCCGGGCGAACCGCCGGAGCGCTGGAACTGGGACACACCCATCCTGATCAGCCCGCATGACGCCGGCAGGATTTACACCGCTTCCCAGCGGGTATGGCGCAGCGACGACCGGGGCAACGCATGGACGGCCATCAGCGGCGACCTGACCACGGACCAGAACCGCTACGAGCTGGAATTCGCCGGGCGCGTCTGGAGCGTGGACGACCTGCATGACAACGGCGCCATGTCCAAGTACGCCACGCTGACCGCCATCACCGAATCCCCGCTGAGCGAAGGTGTGTTGTACGTGGCCTCGGATGACGGCCTGATCCACGCCACTACCGACGGAGGCGAAAACTGGAGCCAGGCCCGGCCCCTGCCCGGCTTACCCGAGCGCTCCTTCATCAACGACCTGGAAGCTTCGCTGTTCAATGACGAGACTGTCTTCGCGGTCGCCGACGCGCACAAGGTGGGTGATTTCGCACCCTACGTATTCGTGAGCAGCAATAGCGGCCGTAGCTGGCGCGCCATCGCCGGGGACCTGCCGGATGGAACCATCGCCTGGGCCATCCAGCAGGATCACGAAAATGAGGACCTGCTGTTCCTGGGCACCGAATTCGGGCTCTATTTCACGCTCAATGGCGGTGAAAACTGGCACAAGCTGTCCGGCGCACCGACCATCGCGTTTCGCGACATCAAAATACAGCGGCGCGACAATGATGTGATCGGCGCCACTTTTGGGCGCGGTATTTATATCCTGGACGATTATTCCGCCTTGCGCGTCATGGCGCGGGCGGAATTCGGCGAGAACACGACCCTGTTCCCCATTCGGGACGCCTGGTGGTACGTTCCCTCCGTACCCATGCAAGCCGCCGGGATGCCTACCCTGGGCAGCGACAGCTTCAGGGCCCCCAATCCGGATTTCGGCGCGCTCATCACTTACTACCTCGATCAGCCCTATCGCAGCCTGAAGGAAGAGAGGCTCGAGGCTGAACAAAGCGCACGAGCCGACCGGCTGGATATCCCCTTCCCGGGCTGGGACCGCCTGCGGGCTGAATCCAGAGAGCCTGGTCCCCGCCTCATGATGCTGATTCGCGATGAAACCGGCGCGCCGGTTCGATGGCTCAAGGTCAACAACGAAAAAGGAACGCACCGAATATCCTGGGACCTGCGCTATCCGGCGCCCAACCCGGTCGACCTGAACCCGCCAGCATTCACGCCCCCCTGGGCGGGCACACCGCAAGGCCCACTGGTAGCCCCCGGCGTGTACTCGGCGCAACTCATCGCGATCACCCGCGAGGAGGCCACAGCCCTGGGGGAGCCGCAGGACTTCAAGGTGAAACCGGTCCGCGAGGCGTCTCCCGGCAGCGACTATCGGGCCATTGCCGAGTTCCAGCTCGAGGTCTCTGAACTGATGCGTGACATCATGCGAACCGGCTCCGAATTGAGTCAGGCACAGGAACGGCTGAAAAAAATGAAAGCGGCCGCCCTGGCCGCCCCGCGCGCCGAGATGACCCTGTTTCAGCGGCTGGACGCGCTGGAGGTCAAACTGTTGAAGATGCAGGCGCAACTCTCAGGTGACCCGGTCAGGCGAGGACTCAACGAGTCAACCGCTCCGTCGATTAGCGGCAGAGCCTACAACGCCTCGAACGCCTGGTATAACACGCAAACCGCCACCCAAACTCAGCGCTCTGATTTCGAGCGGGCCCGGTCAGACTACGCCGGTCTGTCGGCGAACCTGGATAAGCTGCTGGAGACGGAATGGGCGAGGCTCAAAAGTGACCTGGAACATGCAGGCGCCCCGGGCTGGAGATGATATCCGACGCTAAAGCAGGCCGAGTGGATTGTTCGGGTCAAGACCGTCCATGAACGCCTGCTTGCGGTCCAGGTTGGTCAGGCGGTAAACCAGACCCAGCCAGTTGTTGACGATGGCCTTCCCCGTATCCCGCCAGGTGTTGTCGACCAGCGAGAGCAATGCTTCCTCCGGAAAATCCGCCACGTGAGCCGCCGGATTCCTGCTCCCACGGACTGAACGCAGGAATTCAAGGGCAAGAATTTTCGCGTTGTGCGAAAAATAATGCTCGGGAAAGGGCGGCGGCTCGACCAGCGCGCCATCCAGATACCGAATGACTTCCCGCTTGTATTCTTTCAACAGGCTGAAAGCGTCGTATTCGGGATGCCCCTGGAAATAGACGATCCTGAACAGATCAGGGCTGACCGCCAGGTGCACACCGGCCTGTTCACTGTCGGCCAACACGACCAGGCCCGCATCCTCCAGGTCATCCCTGGCAACGTCGTTCCAGCGTGAGTGCGGCGCGTCAAACCGCGTGTTGATATCACGGACCAATGGATGATTGGGCCACGTGACGCGATGGCTGTACACCCCCCAACGTTTGTCCTCCAGCGGCTGCCGCTCGATGCCGTGGTGATGCTTGACCAGTGCATGCGTAGCCAGGCACGAGCAGAGTATGGAAGTCACGTTGCTTTCGGCCCACTGAACGACCTCGATCAACGGTCCCCAAAATGGCTCCTGGTCCAGCGACGGGTTCACCACGTTAGCGCCGGTAATGATCAGCGCGTCCAGGCCCTGGTCGCGAAGCATTTCGAAATCCGCATAGTGCTGATCGATATGCGCCCGGGCCTGCTCACCACGATCCAGTTCGGGCAGAGAGAAAGGGTACACGTAGAATTGGGCGATCTTGTTGCAGTTTCCGATCAGGTTGATGAACTGCATCTCCGTCGCGGTCAGCGCCGCGTCCGGCATCATGTTGAGCAGCCCGATGTGCAACTCCCGGATGTCCTGCTGCAGGGCCGCGTCCTGCTTCATGATCTCCAGCCCGAAGTGCTCCAGGCGTCGGAAGGTCGGTAAAGCGTTGTGGGCGACCAGTGGCATCGTTGAGTCTGTATCGGCAGATTGAACTTGATACAGGGCATAATAGCCTGAACACCACCGTTCGGCACATCGCGAGGAGATAACCGATGTCAAACAACCCACTCATCGGCACCGCCACGCGCTGTTTTGCCTGCGGCCCGGACAACCCCATCGGCCTCAAAATCGAGTTTACCCTGGAAAACGGCGTTTGCAGCGGGCACTTCACCCCGGGGGAATTCCATGTCGGTTTCAACGACACCGTGCATGGCGGGATTATTTTTTCCGCCTTGGACGATGTCATGGCCAACCATCTTTACCTGCAGGGCGTCAAGGCCTATACGGCTCGCTGCGAAATTCGCTACCGGCGTGCCCTCCACGTGGGCGAGGCCATATCACTCAGCAGCCAGGTGGAATCGGAGCGCCGGCGGCTGGTGACTTTGAAAGGCGAAGCCCGGCTGGCCGAATCCGGCGAACTGATCGCCGAGACCAGCGCCGCTTTTATGCTGGAATAGACCCCGCTACCCTCCACGCGCCCCGCCCCTGACGAAAACGGGGGCCGCTGGGCCCCCGTCTCCTGCATCTTCCATCCCCTGGCGATCAGAACCGCTGACGGTACAGCAGGCCCGTGGTCCGGGGCGGGTTGGTGAAAAAGGCCAGCCTTGCCCGGCCGCCACGTTCCCGGTTGAATGCCAGGTCAGCGTTCTCATCCGTGACATTGTTCACGTACAGAACCACTTCCCAGCTATCGCGAACGTAGCCGGTGCGAAGGTTCAATGTCGTGTAGGCATCCAGCAACAGGTCCAAGCTGGTGACTTCTGACCCGGTGGCCCCGCCAAAGGTGAAACCATGGCCGAAGTTTCCGGCACCCGGCATCTGGTCGCTGGGCTGGGTGATTCGGTCACCGATATACTGCAGTGAGCCCGTCACGTATCCCTCGGCTGAACCCATCGGGAAATGATAAGCGGCTGTCGCGGCGAACTGCGTCTCGGCAACAGACGCCAGGCGATTGCCCTTCTGAACGCCACCCAACACGCTGCCATTGGCATCGATCACCGTGGAATCGAACTCGGCCTCCAACAGGCTCCCGGCCAGGCTCAGATCAAGCCCATCGAGCACTTCGGCCGCGAGTTCGAACTCCACGCCAGTGGTGTGAGCACTCGGCACGTTGAACGAGATACGCGAGGAGCAGCTGCCCGCGTCCAGCGTCACCTGCAGGTCGTCGATTTCATTGTGGAAGACGGCCGCGTTGAAGCTGATACCGCTGTCCGAGCGCATTTTCAGGCCCAGCTCGTAGTTCCACATGGTCTCGTCATCATAGCTCTGGAAGCCGCCGAAGATTTTCTCATCGTCGCCCTCGCACAAGCTGCTGTTGAGTGGATCATTGACACCGCCCAGCCGGAACCCCTGGGACACCTGTGCGTTGATGCTGGTGTTGTCGGACAGGTCGTAAGCCAGAATGAAGCGCGGAATGAAACCATCCGAGGACGTCTCGTCTTTAACATTGGTAAATCCGGACGAGAACCATCCGCCCTGGTCAATGGTGCGCACTTCCTCATAATCATACCAGCGCCCCCCTGCCGTCAGGTGCAGCCGGTCGGTGATATCAAAAGTCAGTTCACCAAAAAGCGCCGTTTGCTCCAGGCTGTAGGGAAGGTCCGCGTTGTAGGGTGAATCCGGACCGTAGCCGTTGATGGTCGCGTCATAGAAGCCATCGCCAAAAATGAGGTCGCTCACGCGCGCATATCCTGGCGTGGGCAGACGCTGAGCATAGGTGCGATCGGTATCCGACAGGAAGATACCCGCGACCCACTGCAATCGGCCATCCGTGTTGGAGGCAAACCTCAATTCCATGGTCGTCTGCTCAACCGTCGTCGTATCGAGCAGGTTTGAGGGTAGGAGAATATCGACGTCAGGCATCCCCACATCGGAAGACACACTGCCGGTCAAGGCGCTCGCATCGCGACTGACCAGGATATCCCGGTCGGTGTGGCTGGCGATGAAGGTCATATCGACGTTATTGAAGCCCGCCTCAACGGTCACGTCAGCGATCATTGTCTCGTCTTTAAAGCGTTCCTGTAGCCTCAGGTACTGCTGCCGCTCACCCATTTGGATGGCGGGCCAGGTCGTGGTGTAGGGATTCGCATAGAGGCTGTATACCTCTTGGCGATTGAATCCATCCATGTCGATTTCCTGGAATACCACGCGGGGGGTAATGGTCAGTGTATCGCCGACCTCCCAGCGCAGAGCCGCGCGGCCACCGGTGCGATTACCGCTGTTAATGTCTTCCCATACCGCGCCGTCTATACCCAGGGCATCGATGTAGCCGCCATAGTTGGTGTTATACGCCACTACGCGCAAAGCGGCAGACTCGCCGAGGGGTAAGTTCACCATGCCCTTGATTTGAGAGCCGGTCCCACCGTCTGTAACCGTATCGGCGCCCACCTCGACCACGCCCTCAAAGGCCTCTGGGTCAGGTTGGTTGGTGATGTAGCGAATGGTGCCGCCGACTGAACCGGAGCCAAAGAGCGTGCCCTGAGGGCCACGCAGTGTCTCCACGCGATTGAGATCAAACAGATCCAGATCCGGGGTGAACAGCGAGAGAGAGATCACGGACTCGTCGAGGTAGACACCCACCTGCTCTTTCACGCCCGGCTGATCGCGGACGATCTGACCTGCTGAAACCCCTCGAAGTGCGACCTGGCTTTGCCCGGGGCCCAGGTTTTGAATGTTAAGGCCCGCCACATTTCGCGCCAACTCTTCGAGATTGGTAGAGCCCGTCTCTCGGATATCTTCTTCGGTCATGGCGTTGATCGAAAATGGCACGTCCTGGATGGATTGAGTCCTCTTGGTCGCGGTGACCAGGATCTCCTCCACCTCACCGTCATTATCTGTTCCGTCCTCCTGGGCTCCAGCCGTTGCTGAGACCCCAAAACAAGCCGTAATGGCGGCCACCAGGGCCAATCTCTCTATCTTTCTTTTCATCACTCTCTCCCGAGTTATTCGGCTATCCCTGGTGAGGGACATCTAGTTTTAGGCTAACAGTCCAGTCCGAAGCATCCGAAAACGATCCGAGCCTGTCAACCCATGCCAAGCGCGCTGCCGCACCCAATGCCCCCTCACGGGCCATTAATGCTGCACCATCGCGCTTCAGGCAACACCCTCAACGGAACCATCATCATTGAGCTTGACCTTAAGGGCCTGTGGATTCCGTGGCAGACCGGGCATGCGCAGGATGGCGCCAGTGAGCACCACCAAAAAACCCGCGCCTGCGCTCACCTGCACGTTGCGAACGGTAATCTCGAAATCCCTCGGACGTCCCAGCAGAGCCGGATCGTCGGACAGCGAAGCCGGGGTCTTGGCAATGCAAATGGGCAATCCGTCCAGGCCTGCACTGCGGATGGCCGAGAGATCCTTTTCCGCTTCCTTGGCAAACACCACGCCGGAGGCGCCGTACTGATTTTTTGCCACCTTGCGCACCTTGTCATGGAAGCTGTCATCCGCCTCGTACAGGAACTTCAGCGGTTCGTTGTCTTCCACCGATGCCATGACCTGGCGCGCGAGGTCGGCCGAACCGGGCCCACCCTCGGCGAAATGGCGAGACTCAGCAAACCGCATGCCGTGCCGGTCCACGCGCTCGCGAACAAAAGCGATTTCCTCGTCGGTGTCCGCCGCGAAACGGTTAAGCGCCACTACCGGCTTTTTGCCGAATGCGGCAGCACTCTCGATGTGCTTGTCCAGGTTTTCCAGGCCGCGCCGCACCGCTTCGGTGTCCGGGGTTTCGAGCTCGTTCTTGTCCTTACCGCCGTGCAGTTTGAGCGCGCGAAGCGTGGTGACCAGCACCAGCGCGTCCGGATCGAGCCCGGCTGACCGGCACTTGATATCCATGAATTTCTCCGCGCCCAGGTCGAACCCGAAGCCGGCCTCGGTGATGGTCCAGTCCGCATGATGCATCGCCATGCGGGTCGCCACCACGGTATTGCAACCATGCGCGATGTTGGCGAATGGCCCGCCGTGAACGAAGACCGGCACGCCCTCCAGTGTCTGCACGAGGTTAGGATGCATGGCGTCTTTCAGCAAGGCCAACATGGCGCCGGTGACTTTCAGGGCGCCGGCACGGACCGGCTTGCCGTCGTAAGTGAAGCCGAGCAGGATGTTGTCGAGGCGGCGTTCGAGATCCTTCATATCCTTTGCCAGGCAAAGTATGGCCATGATCTCAGAGGCCGCGGTGATATCGAATCCGCCCTCTCTGGGCACGCCCTGCACCTTACCGCCCAGTCCCAGCACGATGTTGCGCAACGCGCGGTCGTTCATATCCATGACCCGTCGCCACAGCACTTGTCGTGGATCGAGGTTCAGCTCGTTGCCGTGAAAAATCACGTTGTCCATGACCGCCGCGATCAGATTATTGACCGCGGTGATGGCATGAAAATCTCCGGTAAAGTGGAGATTGATGCGATCAGCCGGGATCATCTGGGCGTAGCCACCTCCGGTCGCGCCGCCCTTGACGCCAAAACAGGGCCCGAGTGATGGCTCCCGCAAGGCGACTGCCACCGATTCCCCGATGTGTTTGAAACCCTGCGACAGGCCGATAGAGGTGGTGGTCTTGCCTTCGCCGGCCGCCGTCGGCGTGGTCGCCGACACCAGCACGAGCCGGGGTTTTCCAGGGCGCTCTCGCGGCTCAGCCAGGGCGTCGAGGCTGACCTTGGTGATCTCCGTGCCGAAAGGAATGAGGTGCCGGTCCTTGACGCCCAGTTCATGAGCCACATCAACAATGGGCGCCGGGTTGGCCTGACTCGCAATGTCATGATCTGAAAGCATGTTCAACGTCCTCTGGTACGGGCGGCCGCTTGGCGCGCCGGTTTCATAAGTGGGGAAAGACGCCCGGCTGCCTGATGATCAAGCCAGGAACGCGTATGGCAGGAAGTCGATTTCATCACCCTTTTCGATATCCTGGCCGGGCGCCTGCACAACCAGGCCGTCACCCCACACAGCGGACATCAATACGCCGCTGCTTTGTCTCGGATGGCACTCTACACCATCGGGCGTGGATTTCGCACGCAAATAGGTCTGTCGAGGACTGCCCGCCAAAGCGAATTTCGCCACCTGTTTTACGGGAATCACCCGTCCATCGTCTCTCCCCTGGCAGGCGAACAGGTAGGGACGCGCCATGATCAGCGCGGTCACGAGGACAGAAGAGGGGTTGCCGGGAAGGCCGATAAACGGCGTTTCCGACACGCGCCCAAAGGCAAACGGCTTACCCGGCTTGATCGCCACCTTCCACAAATCGATGGCGCCCAGGTCGGCCACCACGTTTTTAATGTGGTCCTCCTCTCCCACTGAAACCCCGCCCGAGGAGACGATGACATCGGCAGCTGATGCCGCTGACCGCAGCAATTCGCCGATGGCCGCCGGCTCATCCGGCGCGATCCCCATGTCCTGAACCTCAAAGCCCCAGTCCCCCAACAGCCCGGCCAGCATGTAGCGGTTGGAGTTGTAAATCTGGCCGGCCGCGGCGATTTCTCCCGGCTCGACCAGTTCACTGCCGTTGGAAATCACGGCGACGCGCAAGCGGCGATAGGTGGGCACTTCCGCCAGCCCCAGGGAGGCGAGCAGGCCGAGCCCCTGGGCGTCGAACCGCCGGCCGACGCGCATGACACGGTCCCCGGCGGTGATGTCCTGACCACGGGGGCGAATATTGGCTCCGCGATCAGGGCAACGACCAATCACGACATCCCGCGCGCTCGCCGTGCAATGCTCCTGCATCACAACGGTGTCCGCGCCCGATGGAATATGCGCGCCGGTAAATATACGGGCGGCTGTGCCGGCCGGAAGCGGCTCAGGGTCGATGCCCGCCGGAATGCGAAGGCTGACCGGCAGCGCGGCCGCCTCGCCCGGCCAGTCATCGTGCCGAAAGGCATAGCCATCCATCGCGCTGTTGTCAGCGGGCGGAACATCGATCCCCGCAACGATATCCTCCGCAAGAATGCGCCCCAGGGCGCCGGTCAGGGGTACGGCCTCGGCCTGAACCAACGGTCTGGCCTGTTCCAGCAATGCCGTGACAGCCTGGTCAACGCCGAGCATTATTCGGCGCCGGCGCCGGTTTGCCCCACAAAGTTGCAGGGACGATGACGCGAATCCAGCTGCTCCGCAAGGATACCGGACCAACCGGTCTTGCAGGCATTGGGCGAACCCGGCAGGCAGAAAATCAGGGTGCGGTTCGCGAATCCGGCGCAACACCGCGACTGCACGGTGGACGACCCCACTTCGCTGTAAGACAACTGCCTGAACAACTCACCAAAGCCCTCGATCACGCGGTCAAACAAGGGCAGCAGTGCTTCAGGCGTTGAATCCCGATCGGTGAGTCCCGTGCCGCCCGTGGTGATGATCGCGTGGATATCCGGGTCGACAATCCAGTCGGAAACCGTGGCGCGCATGCGGTACATGTCATCTTTGACGATGGCGCGCGTATGAATCCGGTGCCCCGCTTCCTGGGCTAAGGAGGCCAGGGTGTCTCCCGAGCGGTCATTGTCGGCAGTGCGCGTGTCAGACACGGTCAGCACGGCGATATTCAGGGGAATGAAGTCGGTTGGGTGTTGATGCATGTCATTCTCTCGAGCGTTTTCAGCAGGCGAGTCCGCAGGTATCCCGGCGAAGCGCCATGGTCGACCATTTCAACCGTCTTCACCCACGAGGTCAACCAGGCCGGCGGCTTCGGCCAGGTCCTGAGGCGTGTTGACATTCACAAAAGGTGAAACGCGGGATGCGGGCCAATCCACGATCGCGCACTCCATCTGATCGAGCACCCGCATCAAACCGGCGCCATCCGCGTCCAGAACAGCCGGTTTGACGCGCGGCAGCGCGTCGAGGTGCCACAGCGAAAATACCGGCTGCACCACGCCCTCGTAGCGCGCAACGGCCACAGACTTTTGCTCATCGAGCGCCGCGCGCATCAATCTCGATGAAAGATCCGCTGGCAGAAGCGGCGCGTCGCATGGAACGAGCAGCAGCCAGGGTTCACCACCGCGGCATTCGAGTCGCAGCAATCCGGAGACGAGCCCGGTCAAGGGGCCGCGACGGCGCTCGACCACATCGACCACCTGTTCCAGCCCGAACGCGGCAAGATCGGGGTTGCTGCGGTGCACACTGAGCAGAATCGGGCTGGCTTGCCCCCGCAATCTATCCAGCACATGTTGCAGCATGGGCCGCCCGTTCAGTTCCGCCAGCGCCTTGTCCGGAACGCCCAACCTGCTGGATTGCCCTCCGGCCAACACCAGGCCCGTGGACCGGCACCCCTCGCTCCGGGTCATTAAGGGGCCAGTCGGCTGGCTGCCGCGACCACGACGGCATCCAGTTCCGCGCCCCCTTCCCGCACATAATCAAGCAGGGATTGCCGCATGGAGGGCGCCCAGAATCGTGTCAGATGATCAAGGACCCGGTCCTCCGCGTCGGCATGAAAACTGAAATTGACCGCAATCTGGTTGGCCATCTGAATCAGATGCGCAAGCTCGGTATCAGACATCGTGAGTCGTCTCCCCGGAATCCATGATCCGCTCTGGAAAGGTATAGACATTGTGCCGCCCCGGCCGGGCAAAGCCAACCAGGGTCATGCCCGCCTGGCCCGCAAACGTTATCGCCAGGGCCGTGGGCGCGGATACGGCAACCAGCAGCTCCGAGCCTACCGCCGAGGCTTTGTACACCATCTCGTAACTGGCCCTGCTCGATACCACGACAAAGCCCGTGGTTTTTTCAAACCCGGCCAGAGCGAGGCAGCCGATCAGCTTGTCCAGGGCGTTGTGCCGGCCCACATCCTCTCTCGCGTGCACCAGCCCCCGACGCAGGTCAAACCAGCCCGCGCAGTGCACCGCGCCGGTTCTGGACTGCAGAGGATGCCCTGCATCCAGTGCCTCGACGGCTTGCTGTATGGCGGATGGGGACAGTCGAAGCGCATTGGACACGGGCTCAGGGCGGCGCATGGCCTGTTCGATGGACTCCGCGCCGCATAAGCCGCAACCGGTTCGTCCCGCGAGATTGCGGCGCTGCCGGGAAAGCTGTTCCTGCGCTTCTTTGGAGACCGTCATGGCTACTTCCAGCCCCTGGTCCCGCTCAAGAACGCGCACTGCCAGCAGTTCGGAAGGATCCCGAACAATACCTTCGGACAGACTGAAACCCAGCGCAAAGTCCTCCAGGTCTGAGGGCGTGGCCATCATGACCACGTGGGCGTGGCGGTTGTAGGTCAAGGCGACCGGCACCTCCTCGGCGACGAAATCCACCCTGTCGTCTCGGGCGCCTGCATTCCAGCGGTCAACGGAAACTTTTCTGTGCATCGGTCAATTCTATGGGAAATTGGCCGGCCGGCGCGTAAAAAAGCGTGCTCAAGGCCGCCTCTGACCACGGATACTGTCGCATGAGCGGTCCCGATGGCCCCCTTCACCGGGACAATGACCTTTGGGATGTGGGCGATGCCATCAAAATGCGCTATCCTCTGCGGCCCCGTTTCTGAGCCGTTTGCGATGCGAAACCTCCTTCCCGCCTCCGGCATTGCGCTGTCCATGCTTGCCGCGCCCGCTGTCCACGCAGAAGCGCCGCCGGGCTACTACGCGAGCGTTAACCGCAACAACGCAGAGGAGCTTCGACGGACTTTGCACGAGATCATCGACGACCACACCATTTTCCCCCTGGAAAGTGACGAAGTGGATATCTGGGATATTCTTCTGCTGGCCGATGAAAATATCGACAACCCGAATCACGTTGTCACCATTTTTCGCAATGCCAGCCTGCCAAAACAGGACGGACCAGACCTTAACCTCAGCTATGACTATGGCTGGCCGAAAGAATACGGCTTCCCGGTCATTACCGAGGGAAACATACCCAGAACCGACGGCCACAATATGTTCGTCGCCGATGACAGCTACGTGACCAAGCGCAATGGCTGGCTCGCCTCGGGCTGCACCTCGAGTTGCGAGGAGCTGCCGACGGTATCGACCAATGGGCGGGGCGGCGGCAGCGGCGAGTTTCCTGGCAATTCCAACTGGCTGCTCACCCAGGGCAACGACGGCCTATGGCAGGTATGGAAAGGGCGCATGGGTGACATCGCGCGGGCGGTTTTCTACATGGACATCCGCTACGAGGGCGGCATTCATACCCCGTCAGGGCGCCCCGAGCCGCAGTTTGCTTTCCCGGGTGGTTTTCGGCCCGATGCGCTCATCGACAGAACGCGCAGTGGGGAGAATGAAGACGAAGCTTTTTACGGCAATAAATCCACCCTGCTTGGCTGGCATCGCGACGACGAGCCAGATGACATCGAGCAAAGACATCACGAGACAATCTACGCGTTCCAGGGCAACCGGAATCCCTTTGTAGACCATCCCGAATGGGTAGCCTGTATCTGGCAGGATCTGTGTACCCCTTTTCAAATCAACGGGGCCGTTTCGGACGCCTGGTATGACCCGGAGATACCCGGACAGGGTTTTCTGGTGACGGTCCTGCCCTCGCTGGAATTGATGTTCGTCGCCATGTTCACTTACGACGTGCAGCGCCCACCCGAAAACGTGAGCGCGATCATCGGCGAACCGGGGCATCGCTGGTTCACCGCGCTGGGGTCCTATGAGGGCAGCACCGCAAACCTCGTTATCGAACAAACCACCGGCGGCGTTTTCGACACCGAGGCCCCGGTCGACCAACTTGAAGACGGGTCGATGGTCGTGGAATTCGGTGGCTGCGACAACGCCACACTGGAATACGACATTCCATCCATCGGCCGGCAAGGCACTATATCGCTGGAGCGCGTGGTCAAAGACAATGTCGCGTTGTGCGAGGCACTGGAGGCCAACGGCGAAAACTGAACGCCAACGCCCAGGTGGACGTTTCACCGTCCCGGTTTCGCTCAGTCGCGCGTGCGGCTTTCCAGCAATTCTTCCTGCCTGTCCGTAAACGCCCGGTAATGTCGCTGCCATTCAGAAGGCTGACTGACCCGGGTCACCTGGACCGCAGTAACCTTGTACTCGGGACAGTTCGTGGCCCAGTCCGAATTTTCGGTCGTCACTACGTTGGCGCCGGTCAGCGGAAAATGAAACGTGGTGTAAACCACGCCCGGCTGCACCCGCGGGGTCACCACCGCGTGCAGCACGGTGTCGCCGGCCCGGCTCTCGATACCCACCCAGTCACCGTCCTTGATGCCGCGCTGCTCAGCGTCATGCGGATGAATTTCCAGCACGTCTTCCTCGGCCCAGCGTGAATTCGGCGTTCTGCGGGTCTGGGCGCCCACGTTGTACTGACTCAGGATGCGCCCCGTGGTCAGCAAAAGCGGGTACTTGCGCGTGCTGCGCTCCGTGGTGGGCACAAAGCCGGTGATCGCAAAATAACCCTTCCCGCGAACGAATTCGCGCGTGTGCATCGTAGGGGTGCCTTCCGGCGCCTCGTCATTGCACGGCCACTGGATGGATCCCAACCGGTCCAGCTTTTCGTAGGTTACACCCTTGAACGTCGGTGTCAGGCGCGCGATTTCAGCCATGATTTCGGACGGGTGTTGATAGTCCATGGGAAAACCCAATGCGTTGGAAAGCGCCACCGTCGTCTCCCAGTCGGCCTTGCCCGCCAGTGGTTCGATGACCTTGCGCACCCGCGAGATCCGTCGCTCCGCGTTGGTGAAGGTCCCGTCTTTTTCCAGGAAAGAGGATCCCGGCAAAAACACGTGCGCGAAACGCGCCGTTTCATTCAGGAAAATATCCTGCACGATCAGGCAGTCCATGGCCTTGAGCGCCGCCTCCACATGCTGTGTATTGGGATCGGACTGCGCCACATCCTCTCCCTGCACGTACAGGGCTTTGAAGTGACCGGCCACCGCGCCGTCAAACATGTTCGGGATGCGCAATCCCGGTTCGGACTGGAGTTCCACGCCCCACTCTGATTCAAACATCGACCGCACGGCCGGGTCTGAAACGTGCCGATAGCCTGGAAACTCATGCGGGAAAGACCCCATGTCACAGGAGCCCTGCACGTTGTTCTGCCCGCGCAGAGGGTTGACGCCGACACCCTCGCGTCCAAGATTGCCGGTCAGCATGGCCAGGTTGGCAATACCCATCACCATCGTGGAACCCTGGGTATGCTCACTCACGCCCAGGCCATAGTAGATGGCGCCGTTGGGCGCGCCCGCGTACAGGCGAGCGGCCTCGCGCAAATCCTGGGGGTCAATGCCTGTGAAAGCCTCCATGGCTTCCGGGGAGTTCTCCTCGCGCAGAATGAATTCGCGCCAGGTCTCGAAGGCCGGCATCTCACAGCGCTCGGCGATGAAATCGAAATCCTCCAGACCTTCGCTGACGATCACATGCGCCATGGCGTTGATAAAAGCAACATTGGCGCCCGGTTTCAGCTGCAAATGATGATCGGCGCTGACGTGCGGCCCGCTGACCAGTTCAATGGCGCGCGGATCGACCACGATCAGCTGGGCGCCCTCCCGCAGCCGTCGTTTGAGCCGGGAGGCAAATACGGGGTGCGCATCCGTGGGGTTTGCCCCCACGACCATGATGACGTCCGCATGGGCAACCGAGTTAAACGCCTGGGTGCCCGCCGATTCACCCAGGGTGGTCTTCAGCCCGTAGCCGGTGGGTGAATGGCACACCCGCGCGCAGGTGTCCACGTTGTTGTTACCGAACGCCGCCCGCACCAGCTTTTGCACCAGGTAGGTCTCTTCGTTGGTGCAACGCGATGACGTGATTCCGCCAACGCTGTCCGGGCCGTATTTCTGCTGAATATCCTTCAATCTCGCGGCGGTGTGGGCCAGCGCCTCATCCCAACTGACTTCCCGCCAGGGTTCATCAATGGAGTCCCGGATCATCGGTGAGGTGATGCGGTCCTCGTGGGTCGCATAGCCCCAGGCAAAACGCCCCTTGACGCAGGCATGGCCTTCGTTGGCCTTGCCGTCTTTCCACGGTGTCATTCGCGCCACCTCCCCCTGGCGGGTTTCTGCGCGGAAACCGCAGCCGACGCCGCAGTAGGCGCAGGTGGTATGGGTGACCCCGTCCGGCACACCCTTCTCCAGCACCGACCGGTCCTCCAACGCGGTGGTCGGGCAGGCCTCAACACAGGCGCCGCAGGACACGCAGTCGGAATCCATGAACTGTTCCGACTGGCCCGCGACGATCTTCGAGGAAAAACCCCTGCCATCCACACTCAGGGCGAAGGTGCCCTGAATGTCTTCGCAGGCGCGTACGCAGCGGTAGCAGACGATACAGGCCGCAGGGTCGAAGCGAAAATAAGGGTTGGAGAAATCAGGCGCGGCGTCGAGATGATTGCTGCCGTCGGTCCCGTACCGGCTCTCACCGATGCCCATGTCCGCGGCCAGGTCGTGCAACGAACATTCGGTCTCACAATGTTCGGGATGATCCGATAGGTAGAGCTCCACCACATTTTTACGCAGACGCTGCAGCTTTTCGCTCTGCGTGCGCACCTCCATGCCTTCCTCGGCCAACGTGGTGCAGGATGCCGGCGTGCCCCGTCGACCCTCAATCTCGACCAGGCAGACCCTGCATGATCCAAAAGCATCCAGTTGGTCGGTCGCGCACAGCTTGGGCACCGGAATGCCCGCAAGTTCCGCGGCGCGCATCACGGAGGTGCCGGCGGGTACTTCCACCGAGCGGCCATCCACCATAAGACGAAGGGCCTCGGAACCAACGCCCGGGGGCGGCGTGCCCAGGTCCGGCTGTGGCTCATAGGGGTTTAAGTGAATCAGGTCGGTCATGGGTTGACTCCGCTCAGCGCTCGTCGGCGATCCCGAAATCCTCGGGAAAATGTTCAATCGCGCTGCGCACCGGTATGGGGGTCAGACCGCCCATGGCGCACAGTGATCCGTCAATCATGGTCTCGCAGAGCTCATCCAGCAGTCCGAGATTCGATTGCTTGGCTTCATTATTTTTAATCTTATCAATCAGTTCCATTCCGCGCACGGAGCCCACCCGACAGGGCGTGCACTTTCCGCAGGATTCCACCGCGCAGAACTCCATGGCAAACCGGGCCTGATCGGCCATGTCAACGGTGTCGTCAAATACCACCACACCGCCATGGCCCAACATGCCGCCCGCCTCCGCCATGGCTTCATAATCCAGGGGCGTATCCCACAGCGACGCCGGCAGATAGGCGCCCAGCGGACCTCCCACCATGATCGCGCGTGGCGGCTTTCCATTGGCCGTGCCGCCACCGAAATCTTCCAGGACCTCCCGCAGCGAGGCACCGAATGGCAGCTCGACCAGCCCACCCCGCCTGACATTGCCGGCCAACTGTACCGTCAATGTTCCCCGTGAACGGCCGGTACCGAAATCCTCATAGTATTTCGCTCCGCGCGCCAGGATGGTGCTGACGGCGCCCAGTGTAAGCACGTTGTTGACAACGGTCGGCTGTCCGAAAAGACCCTCGATGGCCGGCAGCGGCGGCTTGAATCGAACCAGCCCCCGCTTGCCTTCCAGGCTCTCCAGCATGGAGGTCTCCTCGCCGCAGATATACGCTCCAGCGCCCAGCCTGACTTCGATATCGAAGGATTGGCCGCTGCCCAGAATATCAGGGCCCAGAAAGCCCTCTTCACGCGCCGTGGCCAGGGTGGATTCCAGTACGCGCAGAGCGCGGGGGTACTCCGAGCGCAGGTAAATGTAGCCCTGCCCCGCGCCCACCGCGAGGCCGGCAATGGTCATGCCCTCAATCAGCTGAAAGGGGTCGGCCTCCATCAGCAGCCGGTCAGCAAACGTGCCCGAATCACCCTCATCGGCATTGCAGCAGATGAATTTTTCATCCGAGGGCGTGTCCAGTACCGTTTGCCACTTGATGCCCGTGGGAAACGCCGCGCCCCCCCGGCCCCGCAGGCCGGATTGTTTGATCTCATCGACGATGTCCTGCCCGCTCATCGTCAGCGCCCGCTCCAGGCCCTGGTATCCGCCCTGTGCCCGGTAATCGTCCAGTGAGAGAGGATCAATCACGCCGGCGCGTTCGAAGGTCAGGCGCTCTTGGCGCGACAGCCAAGTCACTTCATCGACCGGACCCAGCGCGGTACTGTGCCGGCAGTTGTCGGGAAATCCTGCGTCGAACATGCCCGCGACATCGTCCGGTGTCACCGAGCCAAAGGCCTGGCGGCCTTCATGGGTCTCCACTTCCACCAGGGGCTCCAGCCAGAATGCGCCCCTGGAGCCGTTGCGCACCAGCTCGATATCGATGCCACGCACCTGAGCCTGAGCGGTAATCTCCACCGCCACTTCGTCCGCGCCCAGCGAGCAGGCCGTGGTGTCGGAAGGCACATAAACGGTCACTGCCATCTCAAACCTCCACCAGTTGGTCGAAGGTGTCCGGCGATACCCGCGCGTGAACGTCATCATCGATGCGCACAGATGGCGCGCAACTGCAGTTGCCCAGGCAATAGACCGGCTCCAGGCGGTACTTGCCGTCTGCTGTCGTCTCGCCGTAGTCAATGCCCAGCCGCGCTTTCACATGGGCTTCCAGCGCCCTGGAACCCATGGCCTGGCAGGCCTCGGCCCGGCACAGATGAATCGTGGTTTCACCACCCGGGCTGACATGAAAATCGTGATAAAAACCGATGACGCCATGAACTTCCGCACGCGAAAGCCCCATGCCATGGGCCAGTTCAGGTATCACCTCAGGAGGGACATACCCCAACGCCTCCTGAACGGCGTGCAGCAACGGCAGCAGACCGCCCGGCACATCGGCAAATTGCCGGACCAGATCCCTGATCAGAGCCTCTTTGTCCACAGTCATTGTCTCACCCGCTGAAGCACCCTTTAATGGAACCCCTATAGTATGCCTGCAGCGGGGTACACGCAAAGCCCATGTCCGGGAACCGGGGCGCCACGCCTTTGCCCGGACCCGCCTGTGCGTGAACGAAACACAGCGGATCACCCGCCGAAAACCGTTCGCGGCAAGCCAGCACAACTAGACGCTCATCGTTGCGGGCCCGGTTGTGTGTGCATCATGGCCCCGGGCAAGCGGCCGCATTAAGATGCACCGATGGAACGTATGCGTGCCGACCAAATTGTCATCGGCGCCGGTGTCATTGGCCTGGCGATCGCGCGCGCCCTGGCGCTGTCAGGGCGCGAAGTGCTGGTGCTGGAGGCCCATTCGGCCATCGGCATGGAAGTGTCCAGCCGCAGCTCGGAGGTGATTCATGCCGGGCTTTATTACCCGCCCCAATCGGTGAAAGCCGAGACCTGCCTCGAAGGTAACCGGCTGCTGTATGACTATTGCACGCTCAAGGGCGTGCCCCATGACCGCATTGGCAAACTCATCGTCGCCAGCGGATTCGGACCAGGTCGCGTCGCTGAGCACATCAGGCTCAACGCGGAGCGCTGCGGCCTGAGTGATTTGCAGTGGCTGGATCAGGGTCAGATGCTGCGGAAGGAACCCGCGGTCAGAGCCGAGGCCGCGCTCTGGTCACCATCCACGGGCATCGTTGACAGCCATGCACTGATGTCGGCATTGCAGGCGGATCTCGAGGCGGCAGGCGGCATCATCGCATTCAATACCCCGGTGACATCCGGCCGGCCCGGCCAACATGGCCCGCTGCTGAATACGGGCGGCCAGGGCAATTGCATCATCGAAACCAACACGGTCATTAACGCCGCGGGGCTCCACGCCACGCGGCTGGCCTCGCGCATCGAGGGATTGAGCAGCGATTCGATCCCAGGCCTCAATCCGACTCGCGGGCATTACTTTTACTGCGCGGGCAAATCCCCGCTGAACCACCTGGTCTACCCCATGCCTGAGCGCGGAGGGTTGGGTATCCACGGCACGCTGGACCTATCCGGCCGGTTGCGGTTTGGTCCGGACAGTGAACCGGTCGACACCATCGACTATGCCTTCGATGAATCTCGCCGAGCGCGTTTCCTCGCCTCTATCCGGCGCTGGCTTCCGGGGTTGGACCCGGATGACCTGCTCCCCGGCTACACGGGTATCCGGCCCCGACTGGCGAAGCCCGGCGAAGCGTTCAGGGATTTCCTGATCTCCGGCCCGGAACAACACGGCATGCGGGGCCTGATCAACCTCTTCGGCATCGAATCGCCCGGGCTCACCGCCTGCCTGGCACTTGCGGACCGCGTTACGGCCACAGCGAACAGCCTGTCCTGACCGGCAAGCTCAATTTTCCGGCAGGTAGCGAAATTCCAGAAACCACTCCCTTCCCCGGCCCGGGAAGTAGCGATAACGCCCAAACGCGAAATCGGCGCGATCCGCGTAGCGGCGGTCAGCCAGGTTGTTCAGGCGAAGGGTCAGCCGCGTCTGGTCACCCAACCACCAGCCCGCGCGCAGGTTAAGCAGTTGATGGCCGCTGTACGTGTGCAGATTTTGAGCGTCCATGAAGTAATCACCCTGGTGAATCCACTGCAATTCCAGGTCCAGGTCCTCGTTCGGCGTGAAGCGCAGCCGCATGCTGCCAAGCCAGCGCGGAGCGGTATCCACGTCGTTGCCGGCAATGAACTGCTCGCCGCGAACAGGCGTGAAGGTAAAGTCATAGCGGTGCCTGGCCCAACTGCCGTCCAGCGTGGCCAGCCATCTCTCACCCAACGCCCAGGCCAGTGAGGCCTCGATGCCCTGATGCCGGGTTCTTGCGCCGCTGACGTTGAAGCCCTGGGCGTCACGAAACACGGAGTCGCGCTTACGCATGACATAGGCGGCGATATCGGCCCGCCAGGAAGGCTGTTCGGTGCGCCAGCCCAACTCCAGGCTGTCGAGCTGTTCCGAGTCGAGATCGGACACCAGTTGCCCGTTCTGCAATCGATACAGTTCCGTCATCTGCGGGGCGCGAAAACCGCGCGTCAAACCGCCATAAATGATGGCATCGTCGTCGAGACGATATTGGACCTGCAGTTTGGGCGCCACGTTGTTGAAGTGATCACTGCGGTCTGCCGGGCGCGTATACAGGCAGCCCCCCATGCCGCACGGCGTTCCGTCATCACGCGTGTTTCCGTCAAGCATCAGGTTGTTGTAGTCGTAGCGGATATGTTCAAACCGCAGGCCGGCCGTGAGGGCCCAACGTGCGCCCAGCGACCAGTCGACCTGAAGATAGGGCGCGAGGGCATACTGGGCCACTTCGTAGTCATAGTGCTGGCCCTGCGGGCGCGTCTCTGCCAGCCGGGGCGGCCCCTCGGTAGGGTCAGACTGAAACTGGTCGAGGAAAGCCTCGGCCCATTCAATATCCAGCCCGGCCGTCCACGACCTGTCACCCCGCCCGAAAGATGCCGAAACGAGCGCTCCGGCGCTGACCTGCCCATTTTTTTCCAGTGGCGTCCCGGGCGCGAAATGATGCAGAAAAGACATGTCAGAGTGTCGCAGGAAAGGGCGTATATCCAGCGCTAAATCCCC
>Ga0181574_10001584_pt1 | contig 21260 bp, 9 predicted proteins | sample 101ome_24_FD_145600 | JGI IMG/M metagenome (GOLD analysis project Ga0181574, IMG submission 145600) | Coastal salt marsh microbial communities from the Groves Creek Marsh, Skidaway Island, Georgia - 101410AT metaG (spades assembly) | ecosystem: Environmental > Aquatic > Marine > Intertidal zone... | reverse complement strand
CGCATGCGTACAGTAATGATCATGCTCGCTCTTGTCATACCGGCCAGTGCCCATTTCCCTCATGATAGCGTCTTTGAGATATTTCAATTCCCCGACGAGCACGTGCCGACGATGGACGGAGACAGCTCAGACTGGGACGTGGTACCTGCAGAATACTTTATCGATCATACGTCTTATCGCGAGACGTTACACGACAGTACGGTAACCGACACGCTAGATCTGCATCCTATACGAGCCGCTGTAGGCTGGAACGACCGGCTGAATCGACTCTATTTTATCGCCGAAGTATACGATGACGTTTGGCGTTTCTCGCATCCCAACACAGATTCACTAGATACGCCTCACAGCCGTATGACGGGCGCCTACGTGCACGGGTCAGATATTTGGGAAATTGTCGTTGATGCCGATCACGCTGGAGATCGCGTAATCAATTTTTCAGAGGAACCGGAGGCCGAGTTTCGCTACCGGAGCGCCTATACCCAAAACTATCACCTCTACATGCCGCCGCTCAACGGCCACTACTGGCACTGGCTATGGGGCAAAGCGCTTTGGACAAAGCGCGAGGAATTTTCTTCTGTGGGTTGGAGCGGTGGGGTACAGCACCTCGATTCCGGTCGAGTCATATACGAGTTCTATATCACGCCCTTCGACGATCTACACCCCGACGGCCCCGAACACAGCATCCTTCATGACTTGACAGAAAATACCATTCTTGGGCTGGGCTGGGCTTTTCTAGATGCCGACGAAAAGGCAGACGGCTTCGACGCGTTCTGGTCTCTCTCAGGAGAGATGAAACTATACTGCAGCGGTGAGTATATATCGGACTTTAAGCTGATGCCGGTAGAGAGCGATTTATTTGATTAGAGAACGGCCTGAACCAGGCTCACGCAATCTATCGTCTCATTCCGGGCTCATCGCGTCCCTGCGACAGCACGCGCATTTGTACTCCATCGTATAACTTCCGCAGTCGATCGCGTTCGTCGGGAATCTGATCAATCGAGCGCTTGAGCACTTGTGCGGCCTGTGCCAGATCTCCCAATTGACCGTATAGGGTAATCATTTCAACGTATACCGATAATAGCTTGGGATTGAGTGCAAGCGCCTCTTCATATGCAGCAAACGCCCCATTTACGTCGCGCTGCATCACTCGGACGTGAGCGAGATTGACCCAAGGTTCAACCTGCCCAGGCACCTCACGCGATAGACGAGAAAAAATCTCTCCAGCACCGCGGACGTCTCCGAGTGAGCCTTTGACACTCCCCAGATTCAACAATGCCTGGTGATGCTGGGGATTTTTTTCTACCGCTTTGGCAAAAGAAACGTGCGCGGCCTGCCGATTGCCGGACTTGGCATGGGCATTGCCCAAGTTGTAGTGGATGGCTGCATCACCGTCCATATCCATCGGGCTCATGCTCCTATTAACCAGTAGCACAAAAGCAGCACAAACACCTAATCCGACATAGGTCGTGCGCCAATCACGAGCCCGAACGGCTTCGCATATGATCCATCCACCGTATGCCGCAAACACCACCAGCACAGGCAACGCGGGCATCCTATAGCGCGCGGCAACAAAGAAGAGAGTAACTGCAAGCGAATAGCTCAGCACGTACACTGCGGGCCACGTCAAACCACACCGCCGTATACTCATTAGCAGTCCCCATATAGCCAATGGGGCAATCAAACCATAAGGAAAAGCAATACCTGCTTTCCACAGCGTTGCAGAAAGCACGGTCGAGTAGGTGCGCCAGAAGTAAATCGGCTGATTCCGCCCGATTTCATCCCCATGCCAGAATAGGGCAAACTTATCTACCATCAAAGCCACCCAGGCCATCGTATCCCCGGCGATGTAATCCCATCCCCGACGCATAAAATAGGCCGACTTTTCTGAAGGAAGCGTTATACCAGACCGGGTTGGCTGAGTAACGAGTTCGTCCCATTCCCAGCCGGGACCAATCGCCACCGTGCGCTCGTAGTCAGCATTGTTACCAATATAAAAATTTATCCCCCCATTGTAGGAGATAAGCACGGAATCACCACCAATAATATGATTACGCACAGCGACAGGACCAATGGATAACGCCATACCTACGAGAAAGACAGCAGTATACGTCCATCTCTGACGACTGGGAAATTTCCACAGCAAACCAATCGGTATCAAGGCAGCAAACAGTAAGACGGGAGGTACGACTATAGACGCTATACCAAACATCATCCCGCAGACCAGAAAACGTCCGCCTGCAGGCTTGCGCCAGGCATTTAGCAACGCGGCGAGCGATCCCATATTGAAGAATGTTGCGAGCGAGGCAGGGAGTAATTCACCGTCGAAAAAAATCAGCGTGCCGCATAGGGCAACTGAAATACCAGCAATGAATCCAACGGCTTCACTGAATACGTGGCGACCGATCCACCACGTAAAACCGCAGACCAAAGCGCCCAACAGAGCCTGCACGAGTCGTACAATATGAAAAAAAGAAGCGGGAAACAGTGCTTTCAAAATGCCGAGAAAGTAGGGATAAAAGGGTGGCTGCCAGAACGGACCTTGCCCCGAATAGAGCCAGTTGCCATCAGCTATGCGCTCTGCTTGATGCACATAGGTTTCCGAGTCTACGGCCGGATAAAAGAAGAGTGGGCTCTCGTCAATTTCGAATACGTACACGACGCGCAGTAAAAAGCCCAATCCCAACACGATCCAAAGGGACCTATAGCCGCTCAAGGCGAGCGATATCACAGCAATTCTCTCATGCATCTACCTCGATTAATCTACGAACCATCGGATGGACGGCTAAGCCTCATTTGCCTACACACTGAGTTGCAGCATTTCCATATCGGCAGCTGCGACGACCTCATCCCACTCAGCTACGTTCGATGGACCGCTCGAAACCGTCGACACCCGATTGTCACCTAAGATCCAACGAAAGGCACTCTGCGGTAGCGTGGAATCTTCTCTTTTCATCTCTTCTATAATATCCCATACTCGCGGTCGATCCTCTTCGTCAAACCATTCCTCAACGGCCTTTTTCTGCTCTTCATTATCGACGTAAATACCGCCGGCAAGCGGCGTAGCGATCACTATCCCCATATCATTTGCAGCGGCCGCTGGCACAACTTGCTCAGCGGCCAGCCTCTTACACGGGTGGTAATCGTGATAGCAAAGCACCGTATCAAACTCACCGGTTTCAGCCAGTTCTGCCAGCAGCGGTATGGCTCGGGCCGTAATACCAATAAAATCGCATAGGCCTATTTGCTGAGCGGCGCGCAGGCCCTCTAATGTCCCACCCGATTCCATAATCCGCTCCCACCCAGCCAAATTCACCTCGTGAATCTGGGCCACCGTTACTCGGTCCACACCGAGCAGTTTCAAACTGCGTTCCAAGCTGGTCAGCACTGAGTCTCGCTTATAGTCGAATCCCTCAGGTTTGAACCCCACCTTGGTCGCTATAGAGAATGGCTGCTCAACGGCGGCTAAAGCCTGTCCCAGCAGACGCTCACTCTCGCCGTACAAAGGTGCCGTATCGATGTAATTGCACCCTGCTTCCCAAGCTCTCGAAACGACTTCTACGGCATTTTGTTCCATGCGTTCTACGTCGCGGCCACCGACATATGCTCCACCTAAACTCACTGAGCTCACGTTGAGCTCAGTGCGTCCAAATCGCCTGTATCTCATCCTCTATACCTAGCTTTCTTAGATCCAGCATGATCAAGCGCAATCGAACACCAAAGGATACTCGGCGAATCTCCGGACAAACGCATGAGATAGACCACGTAATTCAAGTATGGCTTTGTAGGGATCGACACTGCCAAGAGATTTAACCCTATGTGCTTTGGTAGGTTTGTACGTGGAGGGCGCGCGTATTAATAGGCCACCGATACCGTGCGCAGGACCTCGGCGTTTTCGACATCGGCTCCAAAGGTCTCCGTAGCAACGCGGAGTCGCGCGTAATACACGCCAGGAAGTACGATTTGACCCGCATCATCGCGACCGTCCCAGCGCAAAGAGCGGGGCCCCGTACTCACCGCTCGAGACTCGACCAGTTTTCGCACCTGGCGGCCGCTGAGATCGTATACGATAACTTCAGCAGGACTGCTATCACCAACGCGCACAACTGTGAACTCAAACGCTACGTCGTCGTTAATCCCATCCCCGTTAGGCGAGAATACGCGGGGAAGCACCTCTACGTCATAGAGCAATTCGTTACGGTCAACCGAACCAACCAACGTAGTCGTATTTCCCGCCCCCATAGCAACGGCATTCCCTGCGTCTACTCGCTGCCACGCCACCGCACCACCCGATCGGTTTTGCAATGAGGCGCGCAGCACTGCACCCGTAGAAAAAAGCGTAGTACGAAAATCGAGACGTAGGAGATCTGCCCCCCCATTGGGATCAATAAGAGGGAAGCTCAGCTGCAGGCTATCCCCGTTGGTAGGCAACACCGACGTATCCTCTATGCGAAGATTGGCCAGATCGGCTTCACCCGTAAAGTCGTTCTCAGAGCCGAGGTATAGGCCCGCAAATTCTAGGTTCATATCGGACGGAGAAACGAGCAGTAATTCGTCAAATCCGCTATCTCTTCGCGCAAAATCCGGGCGAATATACAGTGAAAAGAGGCGTTCTGTCCCGAGCGAATCGACTTGGAAGGGCACGATCTCACCCACCAACCCCTGTGCGACCGGATCAACATAGTTCAGACGAATGGAGCGCAGTTCAGCTGCTGCACTTGGATCTTCTGAAACCAACGTCGCGCGCACTTTGAGATACTCGCGCGGCGAGGGGGATGTAATCGTGCTACCAGAAGATAGGGTATACGGTTCGCTCCAGTCACTCCAATCGTTACCTGGGACCTCTTCTGGAATGATTTCTCCCTTAAACAGCGAAAGCAGCTTACCGTATTGGGCCTCGGTTACCTCTGTGCCATCTTTTTTATAATAGTGCAGAATTTCACCTAGCTCATTGCCGGTGCGAGTTTGGATCTGCACGCTGGTGCCCGGCGGCGTATCAGCGTCCCACTCTATGGATAATAAATTTCGACTTCCTCCCAATCGAATCAAATCTGATTCAAGAGCGAGGTTCGGCAAAAAACCCTCACCGTAGAGCTGCACTTCGGCCAGATCAGCAGCTGCACTAAAGGCGGCTACCGTCCACTGCATGCGAAAGAAACGGCCCTTCACCGGCGCAAAGACATTGCCCTCAAATCCGCCAGATCGCGTTCCACTGCGACCCTGTTCACGGTTTAGAACCCGAGTCCATTCCAGACTGCCATCCGGCGCCAAACTACCGTCGGACACCTCGATGCGGTAATCCCCAAAAAAGCCGGTGAGCGTACGGCCACCATAGGCTATGAGGTGAGTATCGATCCAAAAAAATGTGCCTAAGTCGAAAAACAGTTCGCGATTGTTGATCTCGGTCGTAGCACCCGTCCAGCCCCCGACGCCCCACACGATACGCGACGAGCTTTCCCGCTGTCCGTCTACAAAGGCACCCAGTGCCACACCGGGTTCGGTGGTGGAAATGTACCCACCGCGTGAAACCGTGCCGTTCAAGATTTCGTCTCCCTCGCCCCAGACCTCAATCTCTGCCAAACGCGGACGCTCGCGACGAAAATGGCGTATATCTGCTCGCTTGTCTTCACTCAGCTTTTCGTAGACTTCTCGGTCGACCTGCAGCTGGCCCCCATCGAGCAGATACTTATAGTATTCAATCGCACCGCGCTCACCCGCAGGCAACTCGCCGTATTCGGTCTCGCTCACCTCTCTTCCGCGATCCCCGTCGGTGCCGTTGATTACCAATTGGATAAAGCGCAGCCCCTGACTGCCAGTTTCTTTATTTTCTTTGGTCAGGTCGATTTCGAAAAGCCGCTGGTTCTTATTCTCCTTCAACAGGCGCATGGCCGTAGCATAGCTAGGCGTAGCCGACAGGGGCGCTAGGCTGGGCTTGCGCCCGTCGGAGTAGAGCACGTCAAAGAGTAAAAAGGGATCACCTATTTCTTCATCGACAAATTTCAACACTATTTTTTTTGCGAAAACAAAACGGCCCAAATCGAGGTTGTACCACCACTGTGCCGGCAAATCAATCCCCGCAGGCACTGGCTCCGGTTCCCAATAAGTGGTGAGGTCTCCATCAATCGCTTTATACGCATCAGCAGCATTTGAACCTGCTTTTACAGCGTCTACCAAACTAATATCTTCCGGGTCTTTTTTAATGTGATCGGGCGTATTGAGACGGAGAAAATCAACAATGTCGACTACCGCATTGTTATTCCGCTGCATGCTTTTCGGGCGTACGCTACCGTTGACAACCTCCAACGTACCCGGTGGATATACCCAGTTTTTCCAGTGATTTTGCGTATTTACAATGACCTGATTTGCGCTAACTCGATGTCCTTGCGCAAACAACTCGCCCGCTGACATCGAGAATAATCCAACGACCATTAGCCCAACGCATACTAATCGGATTCTACCGATCATCTAAATGCCCCTCTCAGACTGGAAGTTTATCAGTATGCTACCGAGACTGTGCGCAATACCTCGGCGTTATCAATGCCTGCACCGAACGTCTCTGTGGCAACGCGCAGGCGCACATGATATATGCCCGGTGCAACCATCTTGCCCGCGTCGTCACGGCCATCCCAACTCAGAGAACGCACTCCCGTACTCAATGCTCGCCGCTCAACAAGATGGCGAACTAACCGACCGCTCAAATCGAAAACCGTCACTTCAGCGGGGCTACTGTCCCCCACTCGGATAACGGTAAATTCGAATGTTGTTTCGTCATTAACGCCGTCGCCATTGGGCGAAAATACGCGGGGTAACACCGCTACGTCTCGAATGAGCTCTTTGCGACCTACAGACCCGACAAGCGTCGTAGTATTACCCTCTCCAAGCACAAAGGCATTGCCCGCATCCACGCGCTGCCAAGAGCTGTCCTCACCTCGTTTCTGAAGCAGCGGTTTTAGCACGGCACCCGTTGAAAAAAGCGCCGTGCGAAAATCTAGCCGTAGAATTTCGACACTGTCACTCGGACCAATGGCCGCAAAAGACACCTGCAAACTGTCACCACCACTTTGGGCCACTTCGATTCCCCCTACCTCCAGCGCCGCTAGGTTTGCTTCGCCCACAAAATCTTCTTCAGCCCCTGCGAAGAGACCGGCAAATCCCAGCGTCATATCTGGAGGCGACACGAGAAGCAACTCATCAAAACCGCTATCATTGCGTAAAAAATCAGGACGTATATAAAGAGAGAATGAACGCTCCACGCCAAGTGAATCCACTTGAAACGGCACCACTTCACCCACGAGTCCCTGGGCTACAGGGTCGACAAAGTTGAGCCGAATAGAGCGCAGCGTCGCCGCAGTATTTGGATCATCGGAGACGAGAGTCGCTCGAATCTTGAGATACTCGCGCGGCGAGGGCGAAGTAATTGGGCTACCGGACGATATTTTATACGGCTCGCTCCAATCACTCCAATCGTTGCCCGGGACCTCTTCGGGGACAATATCACCTCTGAACAACGACAGCAGTTTGCCATATTGGGACTCTGTCACTTCGGTCCCGTCTTTTTTGAAGTAGTGTAAGACCTCGCCCAATTCGTTACCGGTGCGAGTTTGAATTTGCACACTCGTACCCGGCGGCACATCGGCATCCCACTCTATAGACAAGAGATTTCTACTTCCTCCGAGTCGAATCAAATCCGTTTCTAACTCAACCCGCGGCTGAACACCGTCCCCATATAGTTGGATCTCAGCCAATTCAACTCGACTACTGCCGCGCTCTTTGATCTGCCAAAACATACGAAAAAAACGAGCTTTGACCGGATCAAAATGATTGCCTTCAACGTCTTCGCGGACGCGGCCCGCCTGCGTGCGATCCAATGCAGTGCTCCACTCCAGCGTGCCGTCTGGAGCAAGCGAACCATCCGAAAACTGTAGTTGGTAGTCACCAAAACGCCGGAAACGTCCGCCGTAGGCCATACGATGCGTGTCGATCCAATAAAACGATCCCAGGTCAAAAAACAGCTCGCGATCAAATATCCGCGTCGCGCCAGGCTGTGTATCCCAGACCATCTGAGATATCGTGCCGCGATCACCGTCTACAAAAGAACTGAGCGCCACATTGGGCTCTGTCGAATTGATAAACCCGCCGCGTGAAACGGTCCCGCTCAGGATTTCATCGCCCAATCCCCACACTTCGAGCTCTGCCAGCCTCGGTCGCTCTTGGCGAAAGTAGCGAACATCCCCCTGACGCTCTGCGTCCAGTTGCTCAAATATATCCTGCCGAACAGGCACCTGCCCACCGTTAATCAACCTCTTGTTGTATTCAACGTCTCCCCGGTCGACTACAGGCAGCGCCTCGTATTCCTCTCTCGCTACTTCTCGCCCTCGACCCGCATCTGTGCCGTTAACAACGACCTGTATAAACCGAATGCCCTCGCTCTCGGCTTCGGCACTAACGTCTTCTAGATCAATTTCAAAAACGCGCTGATCCTTATTTTCCTGCAGCGTTCTAAGAACCGTTTTATAGCGCGGCACCTTCGAGCCTGGCACACGCGGCGGTGCCAATCCATCCGAAACTAACACATCGAAAAGTAAAAATGGATCACCTAACTCTTCATCTACAAACTTCAACACGAGTTTTTTAGTATAAACAAAGCGACCGAGATCAACCACAAACCACCACTGCGTCGCCAAATCACTTCCCTCTTCAGCAGGTGCAGGCTGCCAATAGGTCGTCATATCACCGTCCATAATATTGGGAACGCCCGCGCGATTCGAACCCGATTGAACTGCATCAATCAGCTCGATATCTTCAGGTTCTTTTTTAATGGAAGATGGCGTGTTTAGCCGCAGAAAGTCGACGATATCGAAAACGGCATTGGTATTGCTTCGCATTACGGATGGCTGCACTTGGCCTCCATCAATCTGCAAAGTCCCCTGGGCAAAGATCCAATTTCCCCAATGGCGCTGAGTTTCGACAATGACTTGGCTACGACTCAATCGGTATCCTTGCGCTAGCGCCACATCAACACCACCCATAGCCCAGACAGCTATACACAACATCGGCAGAAAGCGGGAATTATGTGCACGAAGAATGCTTAAAAATATAATCTTCAACTCCTGTCCTCCCTTAGATACCAACGATCAATAGACGACGACGACAGGACGCAGTGCCTCGGCATTGTCTATTGCCGCTCCTTCAGTCCTTGTGGCAACGCGTAGACGCGCATAATAGATGCCAGGCATCACCATCTCACCCGCATCATCTCGGCCATCCCAACGCAGTGCTCGCGCCCCCGTACCCACCGTGCGCTGTTCTACCAAACGCCGCATCTGCCGACCACTTAAGTCGTATACCACGACTTCAGCTGGGCTATCGTCACCCACTCGAATAACGGTAAATGCAAATGTGGCCTCCTCGTTGATCCCGTCGCCGTTGGGCGAAAACACGGTAGGGGTCACCGAAACATCGCGAATCAGTTCCTTTCGGCCGACCGACCCCACAAGCGTAGTCGTGTTGCCCTGTCCCAGCGCAACTGCATTCCCTGAATCTACGCGCTGCCACGCGTTGTTGGCCCGGTCGCGCTGCTGCAGTGCTGGCCGCAGTACGGCCCCCGTCGAGAAAAGGGCCGTGCGGAAATCCAATCGCAACACGTCGACATCGTCTCTCGGGGTGATTGTGGCAAAGGCCACACGCAGGCTATCCCCTCCCTGGGCCATGAGTTGTACATCGGCCACAGCTAAGTCATCCACCGCGCGGTCCTCACCGATAAAGTCCGCTTCTTTTCCGGCGTATAACCCGACAAAGTTCAATGCCATATCCGGCGGTGCAACCAACATTAATTCATCAAACCCGCTGTCATTTCGCGCAAATTCAGGGCGTATATAAAGCGAGAACAACCGCTCTACCCCGAGGGAATCTACCTGATGCGGAACAACTTCTCCGATTAAACCCTGCGCTACGGGATCGACAAAATGGAGTCGGATAGAACGAAGCGTGGCCGATGCGACGGGATCGTCGGAAACCAGCGTAGCCCGTACCTTGAGATACTCACGCGGTGAGGGAGAAGTAATGGGACTCCCCGACGAAAACGTATACGGCTCGCTCCAATCGCTCCAATCATTGCCCGGCACCTCCTCAGGCACGATATCTCCACGAAATAGAGACAATAACTTACTATACTGGAACTCGGTGACCTCGGTTCCGTCTTTCTTGAAATAATGCAATATCTCGCCTAATTCGTTGCCCGTGCGCGTTTGAATCTGCACACTGGTGCCCGGCGGCACGTCGGCATCCCACTCAATCGACAGCAGGTTGCGGCGTCCTCCTAAACGGATGAGATCCGATTCGAGTTCTACTCGCGGCTGATAGCCCTCACCGTAAAGCTGCATTTCGGCAACGGGTACCAGCGCATTGCCCCTCATGTTGCGCGCCTTGGCTTGTAGGCGAAAAAAACGGGCCTTTACTGGCTCAAAGCGATTGCCTTCAATCACAGCTTTAAGAGTCGCTTCCTGCTCGCGAAAAAGCGCAGTAGACCAGCTTAATTCACCATCGGGTGCACGGGAACCGTCAGAAAAGTCTAATTGATAATCAAAAAAGCTACGGGCATGGACATTGCCCGGATTGTAGACAATGCGGTGCGTATCAATCCAATAGAATGAGCCTAGGTCAAAAAACATATCGAGATTCAACTCATTGGGATCGGTGATTTCCGCAATGGTGGTTGTCACCGTTCCAAAGCTCTGGATATTCCCGTCAATAACGGCCGCCGTGTTGATTTGTTGCGTAGAAGTAATAAATCCACCGCGCTCAACGGTCCCGTTAACGATTTCGTCCCCGGTCGACCAGAGTTCCAACTCGGCTAAGCGAGGACGCTCGCGCATAAAATAGCGGATAGCCCCCTGTCGATCGACTTCAAGCTGTTCATATACACTCTGCTTTACCACGACCTCGCGCCCGTCAGACAGCCTCTTATTATACTGGACCACACCTCGATTATCCGCATCGAGCGTATTATATACTTCGCGATCAACCTCTCTGCCCTGCTGCAAATCACTCCCGTTTACGACGATCTGAACAAACCGTATCCCCTCACTCTGTGCTTCCGCGACATCGCTAAAGTCAATCTCAAACACGCGCTGGGTCTTGTTCGGTTGTAGATGGCGAAAGACGGTCTTGTACTCCGGTGACTTCGAACCCGGTACTCGCACGGGATTGAGGCCATTCGAAACGAGTACATCAAAAAGGAGAAAGGGATCCCCCAACTCCTCATCTACAAACCTCAATACCATCTTTTCAACGAATACGAAACGCCCAAGGTCAATGGAGAACCACCACTGCGACTCCAGATCAACGTCTGGCTGCAATCGATCGGGTTCCCAGTACGTGGTCATATCACCATCGAGGATATTTAAGACTCCCTCGCGATTGGACCCCGCCTGTATGGCATCGATCAGTTGAATGTCTTCGGCCGCTTTACTACCAAGTGAGGGCGGCGGATGGAGACGCAAATAATTAAGAATATCAGACGAGGCGTTGGTATTCTTACGCAGCAGGCGAGGCGTTACTTCCCCCTCATTGGAGATTTCCAATATACCGGTTGGAAAAGACCAGCTGCCCCAGTGCCTACCTTCTGTGACAACCTGATTGGCCGTGATACGATGTCCCTGCGCGTCTGCTGCACTGTTTGGTAAGAGCAAAATACAGCACACCCACTGGAAAACCTTGCTGCAAAATCGTCGCATGGCGTATTAATAGGCCAAAGAAATAATGCGCTCGACCGAATCCTTGCCCTGATCAGCGGCCACCTCTAAGCGCAGTATATACATGCCTGGAGGTAGAATTTTTCCACTCTCATCGCGACCGTCCCACTGCGTGGAGAACCGGCCACTCGCAACTCCAGCTACCGGCACGGAGCCAAGGCGCTGCCCAGATAGCGAATAAATGTTTATCGACGCTGGCACCGTACCCGCCAAATTGAGCAAATCATACTCAATGACTACTCGGTCATTAACACCGTCGTTATTGGGAGTTAAAACAGGGGAAGAGAGCTGCATGGCCTGAATAGTTTTTGACTCAAGGCCGGCTAAATCCACTCGAAGCACATCGCCATCATATAAATCATCAGCATTGCCCGGAGTCAGCGCCTGGTACACCTCTTCGGCCATCTCGCTGTTAAACACACGACCCGAAAATACGGTGCCAAATTTGAAAACCTCGGCACGAAAATCCACTTCGATCAATTCCTCTGTCTGCTGAATACTGACCGGAGGCACTCGAACCGTAAAGCCCGTATCTTCCATGTCGACGAGTTCGAAATCTTCCTCGACACCACCAATACGCACTGCATCAACACCGACTGCACGAGCCGGCGTTTCGATCCATATACTGTCAAAGCCCAAGTCTCCGCTATCGAGATTCGGCTTTATTTTATACGTGAATGATGTGACCTCTCCGGCAGGTGCTTTATTTGGCTCAATCTCAGCGAGCGCTTCGCTGGCAATAGGCGGTATGGAAACCGAAAACTGTAGGTAATCCAACTGGCCACTGGCCTCAAGTCCAGAGAGGAAATCAACCTTGAACTGCACAAACTGGTGCGGTTTATTTCCCACTAAATCACCTCCCTCAGATTCAAATTCATAGGGAGTGGACCAAAAATCCCAGTTCTCTGTATCGTGGGTAATACCCGCTTTCTCACCTGATTCCAGACGCTTGTAGTCGGCCAACTTGAGCGGCCGCCCGCTGCTCGCGAAGCGGGTGCGTTCGTCTCCCCTAAACGTAAAACGCCAATAGTTATTCGGATCGTCGTCGTCTCCAGCACGCATGGCAATATCTATCTTTGCGTCTTGGTTCTTATTCCCCACCCAGGTCAACTGCCCCAAACTTGCGGGCTCACCCAGATCAATGACGTTCGATACGTAGTGAGCAAATGGAGCATACCCAATGCCGAAGATTTGAAACTCGGCAACTTCCCATATGCCACGCGTGTTTTCGAATCCTTGGAATAGTATCTGCTTAATGGGTACGGGGGGCATTTCCAGGGTAATATCCGAATCCGTATTCTCAGTAATTTCATAGGCGACATCAAAATTCACATAGTGGCCACGCGTGCCAAAGTCGCGGTCGCGCGTGCCGTCTTTAAGCGGATCTCCGTCACTAATGCCTATGACAAATTTTTGTATGAAACGGTCATTTTCGTGCTTTTCTCGTGGGAAAAAACGAATTCGTTGGATCAGAAAGCGCCCACCAAAGTCAAAGATCAAATGTTTCTGAGGAGGTGCGTGTGCGGCAAAGTGCCCGTCGCCCAGGTAGGCAGTGCTCGGATCTTCGTCAAAAAACACCAGATCTTCTTCCAGACGCCTTTCCCAACCCGTCCAACCAAGCGCTAAGATTTGGCCTCCACTACTTTCGAGCGAAGGCGTGAGATTCACACTTGGATCAAGCTCGCGTGGCTTTATATAGTCCGGACTGGCTTCCAACAATTCTAAACTACCGTGTCGGGCCTCTTCCGCTTCATTCCAACTCAACTGGACAAATTCAACATCGCCGCTCACATCTGGGCGCGGCAAATTCTCTCCACCAATGCGGAAGATTGTAAGCGCGTTTGCGACGCTAAACCATCCCAACCCCATCACAAGCAATACACAGCCCAAAAAACTGAAGCGATTCATGGCTTTCTCCAACTGTGAATCCTCGTTAAAAATCAATATGCCAGCGAGACAGTGCGCTGTTTAGCAACTGTACCATTGTCGGTTTCCACCATCAAGCGAATGATATACAAACCAGGCGGTAACACGTTCCCTAAGTCATCACGCCCATTCCACACGGTGGAAAATCGACCGCTCTCAGCCACCCCTGCCCGGATAGACCCCAACCGTCGACCAGCTAAATCATACACCTCAACCGTCGCAGGTTCAGTCCGCGTCAAATTGAGTAAATCGTATACTATTTCGATCTCGTCGTTGATTCCATCTGCATTCGGCGTAATAACCGGTGAAGATAAGCGCATAGCCTGAATAGTCTTTTGAGATAGGCCCCGCAAATCCACGCGGAGCCCATTGGCATCAACGAGAGGATCGGCATCGCCGGGAGTCACAGTTTGATGCACTTCCTCAGGGCGTTCACTGTCAAAGACACGGCCTGAAAACACCGTGCCGTATTTGAACACCTCAGCTTGAAAGTCGATCTCTATCAATTCCCCCGTCTGATCCGTGTCTACCCGAGGAATTCGAACAGTAAAACCACTCGAAGTTAAGGAAATCAACTCGAAGTTTGCTTCTACACCACCTATGCGTAGCGCATCAACGCTGATAGGCTGGGCTGGCGTATCAATAGAAATACTATCAAAACCGAGATCATCGGCCTTGAGCAGAGGCTTCATCTTGTAAGTGAAAGAGGCGGCGATGCCGGCTGGAACTTGGTTTGGCGTGATTTCGGCCATAACTTGATCCGCTACCGGTGGAATAGACACTTTAAACTGCAGATAGTCGAGCTGTCCACCACTGGCCAAACCCGAGGTAAAATCAGCCTTGAACTGGACAAAGCGACGCGGCTTGTTGCTGACGAGATCACCGCGACTTGTATCAAACTCATAGGCCGTCGACCAAAAGTCCCAGTTCTCTGTATCGTGTGTGATCCCCGCCTTCTCTCCCGAATCCAATCGATTGTAACTCTTCAACACCAGCGGCAACCCGTTTGCGTCAAATCGCGCTCGTTCGTCGCCTCTGAACGTAAAGCGCCAGTAGTTGTTCGGATCCTCATCGTCTCCGGCACGCATGGCAATGTCTATCTCAGAAACGGCGTCTTGGCTTCCGGACCAAACAACCTCACCCAGACTAGCCGAAGCCCCGAGGTCGATCACGTTGGAGACATAGCTGGCCTCTGGGGCAAAACCGATCCCATAAATCTTCAACTCGGCTACCTCCCAAATGCCGCGCGCATTCTCTGGAGCTTCAAACAGCAACATACGCACCGGCACCTGTGGCAGCTTCAAGTTAAGCTGTGACTCCGTATTCTCGAATAACTGGTGCGCTATATCGAAGTCGAAATATTGGCCTCTGTGCCCAGAGGCAAACTCGCGCGTTCCGTCTTTAAGCGGGTCTCCATCATTTAGACCGATAGTGAGCGTCTCTATGAAACGATCATTGAGAAACCGCTCTCGCGGGGAGAGCTCAATCCGGTCTAAGAGAAAAACGCCTCCCAGATCAAAGATCATGGACTTTTGTCGTATTACCCCGTAGTCTCCCCCCCAGTCGCCATCGCCGAGAAACGCCGTTTCGAGATCTCCATCAAACATCTTGATGTCACGCCCTAAAGCCGGCCCCCATCCCGTCCAAGTCAGCGACAGGATACGTCCTCCCAATTCTTCGAGTTGAGGAGTGAGATTAACCGACGGATCAAGCTGCTGTGGAGCGATAAAATTCGGATCCATTTCTAAGAGATAGGCCCTGCCGTGGCGAGCAGGTTCAACATCAGACCAAGATAGTTGTACGAAATCGTAGGGAACGCTCAATTCGGGCTGTGGTATGCTCTCTCCGCCAATACGATAAATTGTCACGGCAGAAGTTGACTGTGCGACAGCGAGACAGGCAATGGTAAACCATCCCCATATTTTCACGGTTCAGTTACCTCGCTTAGGAGCGTGAGGGTAAGGGGCCAGAAATTGAAAAACATGTATCAAACTATATAACATTATATATAAAAAAAAAGAGGAGAGATCAACTGTGATCTCTCCTCTTTTTTGTGGTCTAAGACCAGACTACATACTAAACATCAAATTAGCGTGCAACCGAAGCTTTGATGTGGCCCCAGCTATCATTCTCGACGGCGGTCGGCAAGTTTTCCGTGTCGACCGGGAGGAGGATGAAGTCACTGAAAGAACTGGCGTTACCAAAGATGTCTGACTGACCACCCAAAACCCACTTCCAGGTCATGGGATCTTCTTCGGTTCCGTTATCGTTGTCAACTACCTGCAGGCCGGCACCAATGATCTCACCTTCGACGAAGTCGTGACGAACACTCTGGTCCGCACCGGCAAAGTTGAAATCATCCCAGGCAACCGTGTACCACTCGGCCTGGATTGTAGCCTCAGAGCCGTGCACACCATCGAGAGTAAACGAGTCGGCGCAGCAAGAATGTGGCTCTTCGTCATGCCAATCAGCGGTGGTCATCCAGAACCAGTACCAACCGAAGGGCTCAAGAGCCGGCCAGCGGTAGTGACCCGTCTGGGCCTGACGACCGCGCGTGCGCAGCGCTTCTTCTTCGGTCTGGCCTTCCTGTTCCCAAAACCAGTCACCGCTGTGGTCAGCGTCAAGACCGACCTCGATACTATCATCCTGACCGCAGCAACCAACACCACCAGCATCGCGGTCCCAAACGTTGTCGTAGCGATCGTAGACGTAGTAAATACGATCCAACTCATCGTTCCAACCCATCGCGAAACGGAACCACAGGTCAGAAGTGTCTACGGGCTTACCGCTACCGTCATCAACAGCGAAAAGATCACCGTTAATTTCAAGCCACAACTCTGAGGGAAGGACATCCCATTCGGAAATGTCACCATCGAGGTTGGGCAGGTGAGACGTCGGCCAGTTCCAAGCGCCAAAGATCAGTCCCTCAGGCACGTGAGACGAAGCCGGTGCTGCAGTGATTACTGCAGCTGCCGCTAAAACTAATAGCTTCTTCATAGATAACCTCCTTGCAAGGTTTGTTCAGAAGCATTGAGAACACCACAACAGATTCTACATCATTAATGTTCGTTGGTAGATAGACCAACTCGCAATCTAAACCGGCCTTTAAAACATGTCAAGGAATTTTTTGTATAAATCGACACTCCGCTTCGCAGGCGTGACGTGACGTGAAGACGTGACTCACGAGTCGCTCTTGACGGGCGTACCGGTCGCCCATGGCATAGCACTTCGGCTAAGCTCTTTCCGCAGAGACACCCGCTGTAGCTGTCGTGCTTTTTCGAGATATTTTTCCATTTCCTCGGGTTTTCCTTGGCGCTGGTAGGCTCTACCCAACGCCATGTAGGCTCGTTGGTATTCCCCATCTAGCTTGACTGCCTGTTCAAAGGAGGCCACGGCCTTATCCAACCTACCCATCTGGAAATACTCGACTCCCAAGTTGTAGTGCGCAGGAGCAAGGTCGGCATCCCTCACCAAAGCTTGCTTGTGATAGCGAATAGCCTGCTGTCGCTGTCCTGCAACCGAATAGGCAATCCCTAGGTGGGTGTATGCCGTAGCATAGGTGCTGTCGATAGCAAGGGCTTTTTTATGTGAAGCAATAGCCTGTGACACTTTCCCCTCGCGGCTATACGCTACGCCGAGGTCATCATGCACCTTCGCAACCTCCGGTGTCAGACGCGCCAGATATTCTTTTGCCTCCAATGTCGACAAGGAATAGGTCGCATCGGTCCAAGCAAAAAATAGGATGGGAACGCCAAAGTAAACCAGCTGTTTTCCGGTCTCGAATACGTAGGAAAAACCTGGCCATCGATTGATTAAAAGACGCAACCGATCCACTGTTCCCAAGCCATCATCTGGTTCATCTGTTCCAGTTTCATCCGCAACAAAATTCTGGCGAATCTCTTTCTTATGCACTTTCCACATGAACCCATCGTAGTAATAGTGCATGAAGGCCGTTGTAGCAATTAGGATCTTAACCAGATCGTATATGAGATAGTTCTCGGTGGCCCGCGCCATGGCCTCAACACCACCATAGGCCAAAATAAGCGCGAGGTAAATTAAGATGATTCGAAAGCGACCGTCTGCGAAGAGATAGCGAAAAAAAGAGGCACCCAATCTATTGGAACGCTTCAGAACACCATGGTTGTATATCCAAACTATGGCAAAGTACTGTATGTCATGCGCGAGGGCAGTAATTGCATAGCCCAAAATAACGTCATCCAAAACGATATAGGCATAGTAAACGGTGAGAAACGTAGTCGCTGTAATGGCTAACTTGGGCCAAACGACAGGCACCCCTTGCCTGCTCAGACGCACGAGATGAATCACATAGACCACGGATATGGCTACCGCCAACACAAGCAGAATCTGCCGGAGCACGGGGATGTATTCGGGCTGGAACCAAGTATACAATCCGAATCCATACCGATGGCAGCGCTCCATAAAATTGACGAGATAATGCGGGCTAGCCACCACTATATATGTGAAGCATATGGCCGTGAGCAACCAATCTAATCGTCCACTTAGTCGGGAGGGCTTATGGCGCTTGACATCGTATATGCGCATAAAACCGTAGTGCTGCATAAAGAAATGCCACATATCCCATAGGGCGAGAAAAATAAAAAAGCCCAAGTGGCCATTAAATACACTCCACCCCACGCACACAATGATGACTACAGGAGACACGATAAAGCGAGCTTTGTAGCGATCAAAGAGTTCACGCTCGCCATAGGCACGCATCAAACCGGGCAGGTGATGGCCTACGGCAAAAAAAGCCAGAACAAATAGGGCGATGTCGAAGGAACTGAAGTAATTTGCAGCAGACTGCAGAAGTGCTAAGGATAGCAAAGGCGTGCCGATAAAAAACAGCGAATCGCTAACTCGGTTAATAATCCAGCCTTGAGGGGCGCTACTCTTGCCCATTATATGATACCTGTCTACGTCCTTGCAGTTGTATTGTTCGACACTAAGTTAGCAGCCTTCAAAGATTAAAAACCTGCAAACACAGATATAAAGGCCACGCCAGCCGTGCGAGATTCACTGTCCAACTCGACAACCTCGAGCGACCGCTGATCATAGCGAACCCCTATTTGAGTTGTCATATTATATCCTAAATAGGGCCTCATATTTGTCAACTGCAGTGCGAGAACCGTGCCGCGAAAATCACCCGTCAACGTCCCTGGATCCATCTCTTTCTCATCGCCAATGAGGTTTGCGAAAGTACGCTGCTCAAGACCTATTTCTATGCGAGTCGATTGTAGTAGTGGAAAGCTAGCCTGGAGAAAAAACAACAGATCCCAGCTGCGCTGCTTCGCTATACTTCGGCTAAAGGGCACCTCACGTAAAAATTCACTCTTAACTTTTGGAGAAATGGATAAACGACCCCAGTCGAACAGATAATCGGCCTTGTTGATGATCCCGAGGAAGCTAGACGTTTCCCTTCCGTTCCGACCATCTGGGCCGAGCGGATCAAACAGAACTACGGCTTCTCCCATTTCGTCGCGAACGACCTCTCCCGCTTCGTCGCGCAGCAGCTCGACGTCGGCGTTGCGCTGCTGCCACCAATCCCACTTGAAACGATGACGCATGCCCCATTTTCGAGGACTAGAGTATTTCCAATCAGCAGCCAGCGAATTAATCCAAGTGTCATCGGCTGCCAAGAGATCGACTACCGGTTCATTCCGGCCACTGGTCTCGACCGGATTGCCAAAGCGAGGACGAGGAAGGACCCACTGATATAGGTGGTCGTGTATGGTGTCTTCCGCCTGCCTGAGCATGTTGAAGATTCGTATCTTACCCGCTGTCGGAAGACTCTTTTCAAACGTAAAAATGCCGTAGGTCGTCGTGTTGTGGCGATTCGCACCGCGCATTTCCTCGTCCAGCCAACCGGCCGTAAGCTTCACTTCCGGTGTCACTTGAACGCTGCTGTATACGTTGTGGCCCCAGCGATCTCGCTTGTAGGGATAGTCGGGTTCGTTGTCGTTTTCGAAACGATCGACCCAGCCGTTATTGTTTAGGTCTATCCCAAAAAGAAATTCGGGACGATCTACGTGATACCTCAAAAAGGGCTCATCGTAATCGGGAAAGAAATTTTGCCGATCACCGTTGCTATTTTGATTAAAATCTGATAGAAAATCTCCATTTTCATCGAATCCGGGAAAGACGGCTGGATCGGCCACACCTTCCGGAGTCACTTTAAATAGCTGGCCCGGAATCGGTATAAGGCTTCCCTGATTGAAGCGCAATTGGTCGGGATGACGATCGTTGTCATCGTTGTCTTCTACGAAATCGTAGTTGCGATTTGTTGCTTCTGGAGAATAGTCAACCGTACCACGAGCGTTAACCGGCCGCACGGACGAACTGTACTCTTCGTCCATCCCGAACGCTTCCAAGAAAAAATGCCATGGGCCCGACTGCTTCGACAAGTTCATCATCCAACCTATCGCCTGTTCGTCATCGACAATACCGCTTATAGCAGTGCGGTTCTTGACGTTGACTGAGGGATATTTTCGATATTGGTTGTTGACGTTGAACTCGCCGTAGAAATCAAAACCGTAAAAATCGCGCAGTTCAGCCGTGGCTCCGATAATTTGATTGGCTGTAGGCAGGCCGTAGTCGAACACAACTTCGCGCTGATTGAGCCTATTACTAATATTACCCGGCGCACGAGATACTACGGTAAACTGCGGTTGGCCGACCTTGTTAACCTGACGGTCGGAAGCAACCTCAATACGATAGTCGTTTGCTACAACCATGCGCACGCGCACATTTTTTATAGCAGTAACCGCGTCTTCAGCCTCTGCTAGCGTCAATCCTAAACCCTGCTGCAAGCGCAACCGAAGCGAACTCTCTTGATCATCTTCGGTCCCGGTCAACTGATACTTTAGGGTGATGCTTTCAGCGCCATCCGCCGTTAGAAAGCCGTCTCGCACACTACCACCTTCACGCGCAGCACGAAATCCGATGCTCGAGCCCGTAATGACCGTGTCTCGAGGAACCAGTTCAATTCCCTCCACTCCTTCGACTTCTCTCATTAAAGTCGTCGTTATTTGCACATCTTCGCTAAACAGCACGGCCCCTCCGGTTCCATCTTCCGGACTATCATCGGAGAGTCGGACGACCAAGAGCGTCTGCCGCTGTTCAATCTGTCCGCCGGTCAGAAGGCCCTTGAACGGATTGTCTCGAAAGCTCTCACGTGATCCGGTGCCGTTGTGTGCATTGACGAACGTCGCACCAAGAGTTAGAGAATTATTTACCGCCGCCTCAATGCGACCAGCCATCAGATTCGTAAAATGCGACGAAGGTCTAGTTGGTATTTCAGCATCAATAGCAATGATCGGATTTGATATGCGCGAAAACAGGCCTGTGACTTCGACATTACTATTGGCCGCACTGATTACCACACCGTTGAAACCGGCCTTACGGAACGTCATCGGCGTTAGGGTCGTATTAATCTCGTCGCCTATCATAATCGAGTAGCTATAGTCACCACTTTGATCTGAGGCGATAACCAGCCTGTTAAACCAACTGCCGTAAATGCCCGGTTTAGTCACTTCACTCGACTCAAAAGACAGCGGTTGACGCTGA
>Ga0181574_10001577_pt1 | contig 21322 bp, 19 predicted proteins | sample 101ome_24_FD_145600 | JGI IMG/M metagenome (GOLD analysis project Ga0181574, IMG submission 145600) | Coastal salt marsh microbial communities from the Groves Creek Marsh, Skidaway Island, Georgia - 101410AT metaG (spades assembly) | ecosystem: Environmental > Aquatic > Marine > Intertidal zone... | reverse complement strand
CTTCGAAGAAGTAAAAGACGAGAACAAAGAAAAAAGCGCCTAGACTAACAACTATTTGTCTATAACTAGTTATGGCAAAAAGAGATTACTATGATGTCTTGGGTGTTGATAAAAGTGCTTCCGCAGACCAAATTAAATCAGCCTACAGAAAACTAGCTGTAAAACATCACCCTGATAAAAATAAAGGGGATAAGGCAGCAGAAGAAAAGTTTAAAGAAGCCTCCGAAGCTTATCACGTACTTTCAAACTCAGAAAGAAAACAAAACTACGATAATTTTGGCCACGCCGCTTTTGAAAATGGAGGTGGGGGAAGAAGTGGTTTTGGTAACTTTGATTTTTCTAATCATTTTTCAGATATTTTTGAGGATTTTTTTGGTGAAGGCTTTGGGGGGGGAAGAAGATCAAGAAGATCAAATAATAGAGGTTCAGATTTAAGATATGATTTGTCGATTTCTTTAGAAGAAGCTTTTTCAGGAAAAAAACAAGATATAAAATTTTCAACTTCAGAAAAATGTGACACCTGTAGTGGTTCAGGGTCTAAACCAGGCCATGATGCTGGTGCGTGTAATATGTGTGGAGGACATGGACAAGTAAGATCTAGCCAAGGTTTTTTTACTGTACAACAAACATGCCCTCAATGTTCTGGGTCAGGAGAAATGATTACTAATCCATGTGGAAGTTGTGGTGGACAAGGAAAAAAACAAGCTTCAAAAAGATTATCTGTAACAATACCAAAGGGAGTTGATGATGGAACAAGAATTAGGCTATCAGGAAAAGGAGAGGCAGGATCTAGAGGTGGTACGAGCGGTGATTTATATTTATTTATAAACGTTCATTCACATGAATTATTTAAAAGATCTGATGAAAATCTATTTTTTGAATGTCCTATTTCTATTGCTGATGCAGCTCTTGGAACTTCTATTGAAATCCCAACAATTGATGGGGGAAAAGCAAAAATAAAAATTCCTGCTGGCACACAAAGTGGTAAACAATTTAGACTCAGGGGTAAAGGAATGCCTTTAATGAGAGGAAATGATTTTGGTGATCTTTATGTACAAGTAAACACTGAAGTACCAGTATCTTTAAATAAAGAGCAAAAAGAATTACTTGAAAAATTTAGAAAAATTGAAAACGAAAAATCAAATCCAAGTATTAAAAAATTTTTTCAAAAAGCTAAAAGTTTCTGGCAAAACTAATAGTAAGTGTTAATCTATTTTAGTTTTAATTAATTATTTATATGCCAAAATTAAACATAGCAATAACCGGATGTATGGGCAGGATGGGACAGCAGCTCATTAAATCAACTAAATCAGACAAAAATTTAAAACTAGTCACAATCACTGAAAATAGAATTATTAAAAGAAGATTTTCTGGACTAAGGCCTCAATTGAATAGTGAAGAAGCTTTTAAAAAGGCAGATGTGATTATTGATTTTACAATTCCTAAATGCACGCTGGAAGTACTTAAAACAGCGACTAAGCTTAAAAAAAAGGTTGTTATTGGTACAACAGGTTTTACGAAAAAAGAGGAAAATTTAATAAAAAAATATTCAAAGAAAATTTCTATCCTTAAAGCAGGAAATATGAGTTTAGGAATAAATCTTTTAATGTATTTAACTGAAATAGCATCAAAAGCTTTAGGTGATAAATACTTAAGCAAGGTATTTGAAATACACCATAAACATAAAAAAGATTTTCCATCCGGAACAGCATTAATGTTAGGCAAAGGTATAGCCGATGGAAAAAATAGAGATTTTTATAAATTAATTGGAAAAAAATACCTTAATAAAAGAAATTTTCCTTATGGTAATAAAATTAATTTTAACTCTATAAGAAAAGGTGAAATAATTGGTGAACATGAAGTTAAGTTTTCGAGCGGTAAAGAAATAATAACTTTAAACCACGAAGCGTTTGATAGAGCTTTGTATTCAGAGGGTGCCTTAACTGCAGCTAAATGGCTTAAACCTAAGAAACCAGGCCTTTATTCAATGAGAGATGTATTAAATTTTGAATAATGAATGAGGTCCAAAGGGCAAAATTAGTTTTAAAAATATTAAACAAAACCTATCCAAAAATACCTGTTCCTCTAAAACATCGAAATATTTTTACATTACTCATTTCTGTTCTTTTATCTGCTCAATGCACTGATAAAAATGTTAACAATGTAACAAAAAGTATTTATCCGAAATATTATAAACCTGAGCATTTTGTTAAGCTTGGTAAAAAAAAAATTGAACAACTTATAAAAAGCATTGGAATATTTAGAATAAAAGCAAAAAGTATATACATTTTATCAAAAATGCTGATGGATAAATATAATGGCAATGTTCCAAAAACTTTTGAAGAATTGGAAAGTTTACCTGGAGTTGGTCATAAAACTGCAAGTGTAGTCATGTCTCAAGGATTTGGTTATCCTGCCTTTCCTGTTGATACTCATATTCATAGACTTGCTCAAAGATGGGGCCTAACAAATGGAAAAAGTGTTGTTCAAACTGAAAAAGACCTTAAAAGATTATTCCCAAAAAAAAACTGGAACAAACTTCACTTACAAATAATTTATTATGGAAGACAATTTTGTAAAGCTAGAGAGTGCTATGGTTTAACTTGTAAAATTTGTACTAGTTGTTATCCTGACAGAAAACGTCCATTAAAAACAAAAAAAGCATAAATTATGAGAGTATTAGGTATAGGGAATGCAATAGTCGATGTTATTTGTAAAGTTGATGATGAATTTATAAATCAAAATAATTTGACTAAAGGAACTATGAAACTCTTCTTTGATCGGGATGAATTTAAAAAGATTATGACAAATCTTAAGATAGAAAAAACTATATCGGGTGGTTCAGTGGCTAATTCAATAGTGGGGCTTTCTCAATTAGGAAATCAAGTTGGATTTATAGGAAAAGTATCAGAGGATGAATTGGGAAATAAATATGAAGAAGGGTTAAAGTCTGAGAGTGTAAAGTTTTTTTATTCGAAAAAAAAAGAGGCTATAGATACTGGAACATGCTTGATACTAGTAACGCCTGATTCTGAGAGAACAATGTGCACTTTCTTAGGCATAGCTGGTAAAATTAATGAAAAAGACCTTGATATAGAAGCAATTAAAAAAAGTGAAATATTATTCTTAGAGGGGTACCTATGGGATGAAGGTGAGCCAAGAAAAGCATTTGAAAAAGCAATTATTAATTCAAGGAAAGTTGCAATGTCTTTATCAGATCAATTTTGTGTGGATAGACACAAAATACATTTTTTAGATTTAGTTAAAAATAAGTTGGATATAACTTTTGCAAACGAGCAAGAAATTATGTCATTAATTGATGCCAAAAATTTTACAGAGGTAATCGAATTCGGAAAAAGTTTAAAAAAATTATTAGTCGTAACACGAGGAGATAAAGGGGCTATCTCAGTATTCGGAGATCAAGTAGATGAAAACAATGTATTATCTGACTTAAAAATTAAAGACCTAACCGGGGCAGGAGATTTATTTGCAGCTGGCTTCTTACATGGTTATTTAAATAACTTAAATAATTTAGAAAGTTTAAATAAAGGACGTGAAATGTCATCAAAAGTTATACAGCAAATGGGTGCTAGACTTTAGTTTTTTTTCTTGAATAACTGCCTTTTCCTTTTTTTGGTTTTACAATTCTTGGTTTATACTTTTTTGTAAATAGATCTTTTGCAATCTTATTCTTTTTCAAATCGAATAACCTGACTTTAAACTTTTAATAAAATTATCATCATTAAAAGTTTCTTTTAATTTTTTTCGCAGTCTATATATGTGCGTTTCTACCGTATGAGTTTCTAGGGAAGAATTATATTCCCAGACTTTTTTTTGAAGATCATGAATTTTCACAGGTTCATGGGTATTTTTCAGAAAAGTAATTATTTGAGTTTCCTTTTCTGTAAGCTCCAAAGTCAGTTTGTTTTTTATAATTTTTCTTGAATTAATATCTAACTTGTATTCGCCAATAAAAATTTCAGATTGTTGGTTATATTTATTCTTTAAAAAATTAACATTAATTACTTCAATTAATTTATTTAGCTTATAGGGGAAATTATTAATTAAAATTTGATTATTAATATTTAAATTCTCTTTTGTTAAAATAACAAAATCACCGAATTTATTTTGGCTAACAGTATTAATGTCTTGCTTGCTAACACTAAATATCTCAAAATTTAGATTATCTTTAATTTCATTAATTATTTGAAATAAAGTTTCAAAATTATAAATTAATAAAGATTGTTTATTCATACTTTCAACAAATTATGACAATTAAGGTAAAAAATAAAGGTACTTTAGAATTTGAAGAGTTCAAATTTAAATGTTGTTTTGGATTAAATGGTTTAACAAAAACCAAAAAAGAAGGTGATAAAAAGACACCTATAGGAATATTTGAAATTGGAAATTTATATTATCGTTCTGATAAATCAAAAAAACCACATACAAAATTAAAAGTAATAAAAATTAAAAAAAAAATGGGCTGGTGCAATAATCCTACTAGCAAAAATTATAATAAGTTAATTCAAATAAATGGAGGTAATAATTACGAAAAACTATTCCGAAAAGATTATAAATATGATTTTTTAATTCCCATTTATTATAATTTTAAAAAAACAATTCCTTTTAAAGGAAGTGCAATATTTATACATTTAACAAAGGACTATAAACCAACAGCCGGTTGTGTGGCACTTAAAAAAAAAGATTTTCTTATTTTGATAAAATTAATAAACAAAAAAACTAAAATTAAAATAAGTAGATTATAAATTATAATTAAATTTTTTTACCCAGGGATCAAGATATTCTCTACATTCTTTAAACTCTTTTTCGTATTTTTTCCATCTATACATTGAATTAGAGTATAATGGCTGACTTACTTGATTATAGCTAGGTGTATTAATTATACCCCTTCTACCAGCGGTCTTATAAAATTCATTAACTTCCTCCGACCAAGGTAAATCTAAAAAATTTAATAATCCTTTAATTGAGTTTTCAAAATTTCCAATTACATCTTCATATTTAATCTGATGATAGTTGATATCAAGCACATTTATATATTTGATCCATAATTGCATTGTAAGATCATATAATTTAGACGCATCATTAAGATTTAAAAAATTTGCCATTGCATGATTCAACATAAAATTTTGCATGAAACAGCTAAGTACACAGTCAAAGGGATGCCTTAATGCTAAAATAAATTTTGCATTTGGGAAGAATCTAATTATTTCTCCTGCATGGACGATATTTAGAGGCATCTTATCAATTATTATTTTCTTTTTTTTTTCTTTTTTATAATTATCAAGCTGGTTAAAATAAAAATTTCTCATATCCTCAATTATTTTAGCGTTTAAATTTCCTAAATCATTAAGGGTAATTTTTTTATTTAGATAAAGCTCGTCTATAAATCTGTTAATTATAGGTATTTCTTCTAAGACTTCTATCGAAGGGTGACTTCTTAAAATTGTATCTAATAGAGTAGTACCTGATCTTGGAAATCCAATTAAGAAATATGGGTCTTGTCTATCATCTTTTATTTTTTCACTTTTCCATTGGTCTTTATTTTGATTAACAAAAAAATTGATTCTATCTTGTGTAGTCTTTACATAAATATTTTTGTTTACTGTTTTATCTTTTTGTTCATCCATAATTTTATTTAAAATTTGAAATATTTTAAATGCTTTAGAATAATCACCAATTTTATCATAACTTTTAGCTAGTACCTCATAGCTAGATTGCTTTTGGATTATAAATTCATCCTTAAATTTACTACCCTTAATAATATTAATTACATCATCATATTTTTTTTCTTTAAACAAAACTTTTGCTTTAAAACTTTTTATTACTTCATTATCTTTAAATATTTTTTCTGCTTCACTTAAAATATTGGCAAGTTTTATATTTTGATTAGATTTATCGTATAAATCCATAATGTTATTATAAGAAGCTAAATGATTTGGATTAATTTCAATCGCTTTTTTATAATATTTCTCTGCATTGTCGTGGTCACTCAATCTTTTTAATAGATTTGCAAAATTATAGTTTGCTGAAAGGTTGTTGGGTTCAATTTTTAATGCCTTAATATAATTTTTTTTTGCCTCTGGTACATTTTTTAAATTAACATAAGCCATTGCTAAATTTATATAAGCAAGCAAATAATTTTTGTTAAGCTCTATTGCTTTTTGAAAAAAATTAAGAGATTTATCAATTTGATTAAGGTTAAAATATATTAAACCCAAATTATTATTTAATTCTGGAATATTGGGTTTAATTGATAAAGCTTTTTCCATATATTCTTTTGCATCAAAAAAGTTATTTTCTTGTGCGTTGATTGAAGCAATAAAATAGTTGGCGTCAAAGTTGTTTGGAAATTTTTTAAGAATTTTTTTATATAATTTTTCTGCCTTACTATAATTTCTATTATTAAAAAATTTTTTAGCAAAAGCTAAACTTTCGTTAAGATTTTCTGTTTTCATGTGGTTTTATATATTCTTTCTCCAAATATTTTAGATCCAATTCTAATGAAAGTAGCATTGTTCTCTATTGCAGACATAAAATCCCCAGACATGCCCATGCTTAACTCCTTTAGACCTAGATCTTTATTAAGATATTTCATTCTCAAAAAATATTTTTCTGGATCTGAATCGAGAGGAGGCAAACACATTAATCCAATAATATTTAATTCTAAACTTATACAAGTTTCATAAAATGTTTTAAGATTTTTTATATTAATTCCACTTTTTTGATTTTCATTACCAATATTTACCTGAATAAATATTTTTGGTTTTTTTTCTAATTTCTTTTGTTCTTCTGAAATTTTCTTTGCTAGCTTTTCATTATCAAGGGAATGAATATAATCAAATATTTTTAAAGCAGGTTTTGTTTTGTTAGACTGAAGTTTTCCAACTAAATGAAGTGATAAATTTTTGTTATTTAATTTAATTTCTGTCCATTTTTCTATTGCCTCTTGTACTTTATTTTCACCAAAATGATTATGACCATAATCAATTAAAGGTTTTATATAATCTATTGCAAATGTTTTGGATACAGCAACTATTTTTATATTGTTATTATTTAAAGCGTCTTGCTTTGAATTTATTAAATTTTGTATATTATTTAAGTTTATTATTGATTGATGCATAATTTACCCAAAAAATTCTACTTTATAAAAAACTTTAATATTAAAGAACTGAAAAATTTAAATCCAAACACTGCTATAATATACAGGAACTACCAAAAAAAGCATGATATTACTGAGCTTTTACAAATCAAGAAATATTGTAAAAAAAATCGTATAAAAATTTTTTTATCCAATAATTTTAAACTTGCCTATAAACTTAACTACGATGGTGCTTATCTTCCATCGTTTAATCACAACATTAAACATTTAAGTTATAAAATAAGAAAAAATTTTTTTATAATTGGCTCAGCTCATAATTTAAAAGAAATAAGACTTAAGGAAGCTCAAGCTGTAAGTTTAATTTTTATTTCTTCAATATTTAAAAAAAATAATAATTTTCTAGGATTGTATAAATTTATCAATCTAACAAGGTTAACAAAAAAAAATGTTATTGCTTTGGGTGGTATTAGTGAAAAAAATATTAAGATAATTAATTTTACAAAAAGTATTGGGTACGCTGGAATAAGTTATTTCAAAAAACTTTAATTTTGCTAAAAAAAAGGCCCCTTAAAAAGGGGCCTTTAATTTTAATTATAATAAATAATTAGAATGCAAAAGTTAAGTTAACTTCTGTTGCGTCTCTGTCATCTGTTGAAGTTCCGCCTACATTGTCAACTGTGTGTCTTGAAGCTGCTATTGACATTGAACCATTTGTCCAAGATACACCAATCGCAGAAGCTTCTTGGTCCGATTTACTTGCACCTGATTCATACTCAACAGTTGAAGAACCATAAGAAATTGATAGGTCTTCGCTTACTGCATAAGATACACCCCAAGCTTCGAAGTCAGTATCTGAGTTAGCTGTTTGGCTATCTACTGATGAAGTTGAGAAACCAACTGTGAAAGCATCCATTGCATATTTGATGTATGCAACTGTGTTTTCAACAACAGCACCATTTGTAGTGTTGTTGTCTTCCATTGCTAAACCAACATCTAAACCTTCTACACCAGTAAACTTAATACCAGCACCTGTAGTACTGTCATAAGTTGTTTCACCTGGTTTGTAGTTTAACATAACTGTAACACCATCAATCATTGCACTGTTAGTGTAAATGATTGAATCATCTCCAGTTTGTGCATTTACAGGTGTTGTTTCTAATGCAAGTCCTGTTGCGTTTTGAATATCCCAAGACTCTTCGTTAGCAGCTGGTGTTACATCATCCCAAGCACTTACGGCTCCGTTTCCAGATGCACCATTTCCTGCAAATCTTAGTGTACCCATGTCTCCCATATCAACATCGAAGTGAGTGTTACCGTTTGACATAGCGTCACCTGAAACGTTGTTGTAGTAGCTTACTGTAAAGCCGTTGTCTAAATCAGCAGAACCAGTGAAAGAGATAGTAGTTTTTTGCTCTAACTTTTTATCACCGTTATCTACTTTAGAATTTCCTACATAAGTAATACCAGCTGTACCTGTAACTGATAATTCACCAGCAACCGCTGAAGAAGCTACAAGAGCAGTACCTAATGCAGTCAATCCTATTTTTTTAAGATTGTTCATATTAATTACTCCTTTTATTGTTTGTTAATATTAATATTAAACGTGATTTGTTTATCAGAATTATTCAATTTATTTTCCTAAAAACCCTTAAATTTATTCATTTTTCTTTAATTGTTGCATTTTTGCATCACATTTTACATGTAATTTTTACATATAGATTAAATTTATCAATAATAGATTTAATTAACTTAATTTGACTAATAGGTTTTATTATTAAATATAGCATGTTCTTAAAAATGCATAAAATTTTAAATAAATTTCTTTTTCTTATGAGTTTACTTTGTCTACTCAGCGCATGTGGAATGGGCGCGGATGCTAGGCAATTCCCACCCGAAGCTGACAAGAGAGTTAAAAAAAATATAGAGGAAGGAAGAGGATTTAGGCTTTTTGATGAAGATAAAAAAGGTGGCTCAGGAAATTTTGACTTTGCAAGCTCTAATAGCTTATGGAGAGCTTCGCTGGACACAATTGATTTTATGCCTCTTGCATCAGCAAATTATAGTGGAGGTATCATCATAACAGATTGGTATTCAAGTGATACAAACACTGCAGAGTCTATAAAGATATCAATAAGATTTTTAACAAATGAAGTTAGATCTAATGCTCTCGATATAAAAGTTTTTTATAAGCAATGTGCTTCTAATGATAATTGTAAAGTTGTAGAAAAATCACAAAACATAAAAAAGGAATTAACAAAAAAAATATTAGCAAAAGCTGCGGTATACGAAGCACAAACTAAAGATAAAAAATTTAAACCTTATACAGGTAAAGCTTCTTTAGATTAAAACTTAAATTCAAAAAGTGGAACAAGCTAATAGATATAATTTCAAAGAAGTAGAGAATAAGTGGCAAAAGTATTGGGAGAAAAACAAAATATTTGCTGCAAAAGTAAATAAAGATAAGAAAAAGTTTTATTGTCTTGAAATGTTTCCATATCCTTCAGGAAAAATACATATGGGACATGTTAGAAACTATACTATCGGCGATGTGTTGTCTCGATATAAATCCCTTCAAGGATATAATGTGCTACACCCTATGGGATGGGACTCTTTCGGTTTGCCTGCTGAAAATGCTGCAAAACAAAATAATTTAGATCCAAAAATATGGACTGAAAAAAATATTTCGGTGATGAAAGCTCAACTAAAAAAGCTTGGTCTTTCAATAGACTGGGGTAGAGAAATTTCTACATGCAGTGAAGATTATTATAAACATCAACAAATGTTTTTTTTAGAATTGTACGACAAAGGTTTGGTTTATAGAAAAGAAAATTTTGTAAATTGGGACCCTGTAGATGAAACTGTACTTGCAAATGAACAAGTTATTGATGGTAAGGGTTGGAGATCGGGCGCTGTAGTTGAGAGAAAAAAATTAAATCAATGGTTTTTTAACATATCGAAATTTTCTGATGATTTATTAAAAAGTCTAGACGAACTCAAGAACTGGCCAAATAAAGTTAAGGTTATGCAACAAAATTGGATTGGAAAATCCTATGGTTGTGAACTTGCATTTAAAATAGAAGGAAATCTAAACGTTGAGAGTATTAAATGTTTTACAACAAGGCCCGATACCTTGTTTGGATTTTCTTTTTTAGCTCTTTCTCCGGATCATCCTTTAGCTAGGCACTTTGAAAAAAATCCTGAATTTAATAAATTTAAAGAAGAATGTTCTAAAACTGGTACTACAGAAGAATCTCTGGCACAAGCGGAGAAGATAGGTTTTAAAACAAATTTAATGGCTGTTAATCCTTTAAAACCAACAGAAAAAGTGCCAGTTTATTTTGCAAATTTTGTTTTAATGGACTATGGCTTCGGTGCAATATTTGGCTGCCCTGGTCATGACCAAAGAGATTTTGATTTTGCAAAAAAATATGGCCTTCCTATTAAGACAGTAGTTAGACCTGCTGATAAAGAAAATTTTGAAGTAACAAATGAAGCTTATCCAGGAGATGGAATAATAATTAATTCAGAGTTTTTAGATGGCCTAAAAGCACCCAATCAATCAGTTGTTAAAACAATTAAAATATTAGAAGAAAAAAAAATAGGTAAAGAAAAAATTAATTTTCGATTGAAGGATTGGGGCGTTTCAAGACAAAGATATTGGGGATGTCCAATACCCATTGCATATGATGAGTTTGGAGAAATAAAGCCAATTCCAAAAGAACAGCTCCCAGTAAAACTTCCAAAAAATATAAATTTAAATTGCAAAGGAAATCCTCTGGACAACGATGAAGATTGGAAAAATGTAAACATTGATGGAAAAAAATATAAAAGAGAAACTGATACTTTAGATACTTTCGTCGACTCCTCGTGGTATTTTTTAAGATTTTGTTCACCAAAGAAAACAGACTATGGATTTAATTTAGAAGATATTAATTACTGGATGCCTGTTGACCAATATATTGGAGGGGTTGAGCATGCAATATTACATTTATTATATTCAAGATTTTTTATGAGATCCATTGCATACAAAAATGATAACTTTAAATTCAAAGAACCATTTGAAGGTCTATTTACTCAAGGAATGGTCTGTCACGAAACATATAAGGATGAAAATAATAATTGGCTAAATCCGGATGAAGTGGAATTAATAGAAAATAATTATGTTGTTAAAGATAAACCGTCTTTAAAAGTAAAAGTTGGTCCATCGGAATCGATGTCTAAATCAAAAAAAAATGTAATTGATCCAGAAAATATAATTAATAATTATGGCGCAGATGCAGTAAGATTTTTTATTTTATCAGATAGTCCTCCCGAGAAAGATGTTCAATGGTCAGATCAAGGAATGTTATCTGCATTTAAATTTGTTCAAAAGTTTTGGATACTTCATCACAAAATAAAAAATATTTCATTACATAAAGAAAAAGGAAATGAAGATTTGGTTTTGAAAAAATATACAAATCAATTAATTAATAAAATTACTCAAAATCTAAATAATTTTAGCTACAACGTAATAATTGCAAACATGCATGAAACTTATAATTTTTTGTACAAACATTTTGAGGAAAATAAAAACTCGAATGATCTTATAGATTGCTATCGAAAAATTTTAATTATTTTTTCTCCAGTTTTGCCACATTTGATTGCAGAATGTTTGGGTGAAATTGGTTACAATGATAGAAATGATTGGCCTGAGGTTGAGGAGAAGTATCTAGAAAGGTCTGAAATAAGCTTTGTAATTCAAATAAATGGAAAAAAGAGATTATTAATAAATGCAGAAAAAGATATAACTGAAGAAGGTTTATTTGATATAATCAAAAATGATAAATTGTTAAGCAAATATCTAAATAATACTAAAATAAAAAAAATTATCTTTGTAAAAAATAGGCTTATGAATGTTTTAATTTGATGAAAAAAATTTTTAACTTAATTTTAATAATTTTATTTTTGAACACAACTGGTTGTGGATTTACTCCTATTCTTTCTAGCTCAAATTATAATTTTTCTTATGTGATAGAAGAGAGTTCTGGTAGTGAAAGAGTAAACTCTTATATAAATGAAAGACTAAAAAATTTAAATGGAAAAGAGAAAACATATGATGTTATTTTAAATTCAAGAGAAGCTAAAAATATCTTGTCTAAAGATAGTAAAGGCGATCCTAGTATTTTAGAAATAGTTATTAATTTAAATTACATAATCAAAGACAATGAAAAAGTTTTAATTAATAAAATTTTAACTCAAAGAAGCGCTTACAATAATATTTCTGATAAATTTGAATTAGAAAAATCTGAGGAAATTTTAGTAGAAAATTTAACTAAGGATTTGGCACAAAATATAATTTCATCTACTTCAGCAATAATTAATGATAATTAAATCTTTTGAAGTCGAACAAATTAAATCAATAAATTATAAATCTATTTTACTTTACGGTGTTAATCAGGGTTTAAAAGATGAGTTAATAAAAAGCTCTATTTTAAAAGATTTTTCTGGGGAAATACTCAAATATGATGAGCCTGAGGTATTAGACAGATCTGAAATAATATTAGAAAGTTTACTTAATGGTTCTCTTTTTAATGAACAAAAATTAATTTTAATCTCAAGATGTTCTAACAAAATACATTCTTTCATAGAAAAGTTTTTAGAGAAAAATATTTCTCAGGTACTTGTGGTTTTAAATTCAGAAAATTTAGAAAAGAAATCGAAGCTCAGATCTTTATATGAAAAATCTAAAGATTTAATTTGTGTTGCGTTTTATGAAGATAACCAACAGAGTTTAAGTATTTTTGCAAACAGGTATTTACAAAGCAAAAATATAAAACTTTCTAGAGAAATTTTAAATTTAATAATAGAAAGATCACAAGGTGATAGGGGTAATTTAAAAAATGAATTAGAAAAAATAGAAAATTTGTCTCTCACTAAAAAAAATATTTCAAATGAGGATATAATTAATATCACAAATCTTTCTGAGAATTATACTGTTTTTGAACTTGTAGATAATTATTTAGCTAAAAACCAAAAAAAAGTTTCTAAAATTATTAATGAAAATAACTTTATAAACGATGATAGTATTTTAATACTAAGAACACTTTTAGGTAGATCAAAAAGATTATTAAAATTAAAGAATATGCAAAATGTAAATAAAAGTATTGATGACACAATCGCAGTTTTTAGACCCCCTATATTTTGGAAAGAAAAAGATATTGTGAAGCAACAAATGAGCAATTGGTCTGAGGAAGAAGTAAAAGAAAAAATATTTGAAATTTCTAATTTGGAAATACTGATTAAAAAAAACACATCTTCAATTAATTTAGTCTCTGATCTAATCAGTAACTATTAATAATTATCTTTAACTATTTTTATTAATCTATCTAGTTGGTCTAAATCTTTATATTCAAAAGTTAAAGTTCCTGATTTATTTATCCTGCTATGAATGAATACTCTCATTCCAATTTTGGAGCTTAATTGATTTTCGGTATCTAATATATTTGGATCTTTTTTAGTTTTTTGGATATTTTTATTTTTCGTTAATCTCGCCAACCCTTCTGTTTGTCTTACAGAAAGTTTTTTGCTTATTATTTTATCTGCTATTAATTCAGAGTTTTCTAAACCAACTAGAATTTTTGCATGGCCGTGAGATATTTTTTCATCCTCTAAATATTTAATTATTTTTTTTGGAAGACTTAATAACCTTAAGCAATTAGAAATATGGGCCCTACTCTTACCAATAAATTTTGCAACTTTTTCTTGGTCATAATGAAATTCATTTATAAGTCTTTGATAACCTTCTGCTTCCTCAATAGGATTTAAATCTTTTCTTTGTACATTTTCAACTATTGCAAACTCAAGGGATTTTAAATTGTCAGCTTTAAGAATAACAACTGGAACTTCGTGCAATCCTGCATTTTGGGAAGCTTGCAATCTTCTTTCTCCAGCAATTAATTCATACTTATTATCTTGATCTTCTGATTTTCGGACAATGAGAGGTTGTATAATACCTCTTTCACGTATTGAATTTGAAAGCTCTTCTAAGCTCTCTTTTTCAAATCTTTTTCTTGGTTGAAATTTATTTGGAACAATTGAACTAATAGATATTTTATTAGTTGTAACTGTTATATCGCTATCACCAATTAAAGAAGATAATCCTCTTCCTAAGCCTTTTTTATTTTTAAATGGATTAATCACGCTGCAGTCTCAATTTGTTTCTCTTGATTTAAAAACTCTTCGGTAAAACGAAAATATGCTTTGCTCCCTGGGCAAAGTTTATCATAGATCAACACAGGTACTCCATGGGATGGTGCTTCTGATAATCTGACATTTCTCGGTACTGCTATATTATATACTTTATCCTTAAAATAATTTCTTGCTTCAGCTTCGACCTGGCTGGAGAGTTTATTTCGTCTATCATACATAGTTAAAAGTATTCCTCTTATCTCTAGTGTTGGATTTAAGTTTAATTTAATTCTTTCAATAGTTTTCATAAGCTGTGTGAGACCCTCTAAGGCAAAAAATTCTGTCTGAAGTGGAACCACCAGAGCATCAGATGCCACCAATGCCATGATTGTCAGTAGACTTAAAGATGGGGGACAATCGATAAGTATATAGTCATACGATGCTCCAGAATCATTTAAAATAAGGGTCAATTCGTCCTTTAGTTTAAAAGCTCTTCGACTATCACCTGCAGTTTCAACTTCTAGACCAGATAAATCTACATTTGATGTCACTAAATTTAATCTATCAAATTTAGTTTCTTGTATTACTTCGGAAATTTTTTTATTTCCATTAAGCACACTGTATATTGTATTCTCTGAATTTTCAGAATTTGATAATCCAAGGCCTGTCGTTGCATTTCCTTGTGGGTCGAGATCTATCACAAGAACTTTTTTTTCTTTCATCGATAAACCTGCTGCCAAATTTATAACTGTTGTCGTCTTACCTACTCCACCTTTCTGATTAATTATTGAAATTATTTTTTTATCCATTTTTTTTTTAAGATTAGAAATTTTAATTACAAATGAACCATTGCTTGTTAAACTTTTTTTTTCTTCATAATTGAAATTCCATTTCTTTGTTGCCTCGTTTAGGATTTCTTTTCCAGTTTTTCCTAAAAATAAAATTATGTATTTGAATTTTTTAAAATTTGTAAATGCAATTTCAAAAATTACTGATACAGGCTTAAAAGCTCTAGAAATGATAACATCAGTTTTTAAATTTTTTTGTTCAAAAATATTTTTCTGATTAATTTCTACGTTTAAATTTAATTTTTTTGCTATATCTTTTAAAAAATTACTTTTGTGAAAGCTTTTTTCATAAAAAATCATTTTGAATAATTTATTTCTTTCTTTCATTAATATTGAAATAACAATTCCAGGGAGTCCCGCGCCAGATCCTAGGTCTGTGCAAGTATTTATATCTTTTTTATCAATAAAATCAATTATTTGTGCGCTATCAAGTATATGTCTTGTTTTTATTGATTTTTCTGTGTTTTTACTAATTAGGTTTATATTTTTATTTTTTGTCAATATTGCATTTGTATAATAATTTAATTCTGAGAATGTTTCACGTGAAACATTTTTAAAGTCTATTTTAGAATTTTTTATAAAGTTCGAATCAATCAAGCTATATGCTTGATAGACTTTCTTTTAAGATGAAACAACAAAATATATACAGCAGCAGGGGTAATTCCATCTATTCTAAGAGCTTGACCCATAGTTTTTGGCCTAATTTTATTGAATTTAGACTTAACTTCGTTTGATAGACCTGAAAATTTATTATAATCTATATTTTCCGGAATAATTAGGCTTTCGTCTCTTTTAAATGCCAAAATATCAGCATTTTGCTTCTTTAGATAACCTTTATAATGAGAGTTTATTTCTAATTGCTCATCAATTTCACGTGAAACATATTTTATTTCAGGCCAAATTTCTCTTATTTTATCCATATTTACAGATTTTTGGCTTAATATTTGATTTGCTGTCCTATTTATCCCATCTTTTGCTATATTAATTCCATATTTTTCAGCTTTTGAAGGGCTTATTTTTAATTTTTCCATTTGAATTTGTGTTTTATTAAGATTTTTAAACTTTTCATTAAATAATAATTTTCTGTCTTTTAAAACAATTCCTACATCAATACCTTTTTTTGTTAATCTAATATCTGCATTATCAGATCTAAGAGATAATCTATACTCAGCACGAGATGTGAACATTCTGTAAGGTTCAGCCACACCTTTAGTAACAAGGTCATCAATCATAACGCCAATATATGCATCAGATCTATCTAAAATAAATGGTTCTTGTTTTTTTACAGAAAGCGCAGCGTTAACTCCAGCAATAAGACCTTGGGCTGCAGCCTCCTCATAACCTGTGGTTCCATTGATTTGCCCAGCCAAATACAAATTTTTAATTTTTTTTGTCTCAAGTGTTAAAAAAAGCTCCCTTGGGTCAACATAATCGTATTCTATAGCATACCCAGGCCTTATAATTTTTACATTTTCTAAACCGTTGATTTTACAACATATTTCTTCCTGCACATCTGATGGTAGGGAAGTTGATATGCCATTTGGATATATAGTGTGATCATTAAGACCCTCTGGTTCTAGAAATATTTGATGTCTTTCTTTATCAGCAAACTTGATGATCTTGTCTTCAATTGAAGGACAGTATCTTGGTCCAACACCTTGAATGTTACCCGAATACATGGCGCTTCTTTTAATATTTTTTTCTATAATTTTATGAACAGCTTCATTGGTATAAGTCATGCGACATGAAACTTGTTGGTTTATATTTTTTTTAGTAAGAAAAGAAAAAAAATATGGATGTTCATCAGCATGTTGCTCTTCTAAATTATTGAAATTAATTGTACGAGAGTCTAACCGAGGAGGTGTTCCTGTTTTTAATCTTCCAATTTTAAAGTTATATTTTTTTAATTGTTCACTTAAACCAGTGGAAGGTTTTTCATTAAATCTACCAGCAGGTGTCTTTTGTTCTCCTATATGTATCAAACCATTTAGAAAAGTTCCGGTTGTTAAGATAATCTTAGAAGATTTTATTTCCTTACCAGATTCAGTATAAAATCCAGTTATTTCATTTTTTATGAATTTGAACTTAATTACTGGATCTGAAAATATTGTTAAATTACAATAGTTTACAAGTTTTTCTTGCATATATTTTTTATATAAAAATCTATCACTTTGTGTTCTAGGTCCTCTTACAGCGGGCCCTCTACTTCTATTTAGTAATCTAAATTGGATGCCAGATTTATCTGCAACTTCTCCCATAACACCATCAAGAGCGTCTATTTCTCTTACTAAATGACCTTTTCCAAGACCGCCTATTGCAGGATTGCAGGACATTTCACCGATAGTTTCAAATTTATGGGTAAATAAAGCCGTATTTATACCTAGCCTAGCTGATGCAGCAGCCGCTTCACATCCTGCGTGGCCACCACCTACTACTACAACCTCAAATGATAAATCATTTTTCATAGGTTTAATTTATTACCGTTCTAGAAATTTACAAGATTTCAGTTTTTATATATTTGGTTGATTTTGTTTGGAGATTTTATTTACCTACACAGAAATCATTAAATATAGATCCAAGTATTTCTTCGACATCCACTTTACCAACGATTGATCCTAAATGTCTTATAGCTAGTCTCAGATCTTCGGCACCTTTATCAAAGTCTTCTAGTCTACTTTTATCATAAAATTTATTAAGATAATTAATGCATTTAGTAATATTTTCTCTGTGTCTGCTTCGAGTAATAAAAATATCTGCTGTTGAAATAAATTTATTTTCCAAATTCTTTTTTATCTCATTAACTAAAATATCTAGATTAATTTTTTTCTTAACAGAAATATAAATCGGATTTAGTTTGTGGATTTCTTCATCTACTTCTATATTTTCTTGATCCATTTTATTTACAATCACAATAGACCTATCATCTACTAAATTCTTAAAAAAACGTTTAAATTCAACACTTTTTGGCTCTACTATTATTATTTTTAAATCAGCATCTTCAGCTCTTTTTAAGCTTAACTTAATTCCCTTCTTTTCAATTTCATCTTTTGAATCTCTTATGCCAGCAGTATCTGAAATGACCACAGGGTAGCCGTCTAAATTAAGGTGGGATTCTATTACATCTCTAGTTGTTCCTGCAATTTCAGATACTATTGCAACATCACGGTCTGCTAAATAATTGAGCAAAGAGGATTTTCCTGCATTTACAGGACCTATAATTGCGACCTTAAAACCTTCTCTTATTCTTTCCCCAACTTTTTGATCATTAATTATTTTTTTTAATTCATTAATAATGTCTTCAACATCATTTTTGATATTATCTAAAATATTTTCTGGAAGGTCCTCATCTGGAAAATCAATTTTTGCTTCCACATAAGATAAAATTTTTATTAACCTAGATCTAACGCTTTCGAATTTGTCTGAACTTTTTCCTGACATCAATTTTATTGCTTGCTGTCTTTGTATTTCTGTTTCCGATGATATTAAGTCTGAAATAGCCTCTGCTTTTAACAAATCTAATTTCCCATTTTGGTACGCAATTTTTGTAAACTCCCCTGGTTCGGCTAATCTGCAATTAGGAATATTAGATATAGAGTTAAAAATTGCTTCTACTACAGCCTTACTACCATGTACATGAAATTCTGCCATATCTTCCCCTGTATAACTTTTGGGTCCTTTAAACCAAATAAGTATTCCTTCATCAATTAATTCATTATTTTTGTCAAAAAATTTTCTAAAACTTGTAACATTATTTTTAGGTAATTTGAGACAAGTGACCTGTTCAACAACTTTTTTGGTGTCCACACCAGAAACTCTCACTATAGCTATACCGGAAAGGCCAGATCCAGTTGAAAGAGCAAAAATTGTCATTTTTGAGTTATATATTAATATAAAATTTATAATACTTAATATATGATAATTTGGTTAGCATCTTATCCAAAGAGTGGCAACACTTGGCTCAGATATTTCATTCTATCTCTTATTAACAAAAAAGAGGTCAATTTGAATGAGATGGGGAATATTCCAGTATTTCCTCATACACGTTTTTTTAAAAAATTAATTAATAAAAAAGATATATCTGAGATAGCATCAAAATGGATTGAGGCTCAAAAATTTTTAAATCGTGATAATAAAATAAAATTTTTGAAGACACATAATATGTTTATGACTTATAAAAATTATAGCTTTACAGATAGAGATAATACACTTGGGGGAATATATGTGGTCAGAGATCCAAGAAACGTCGTTTGTTCTATAAAAAATTTCTACGATTTTGAAAGTTTTGATAAAGCCTCTGAACTTTTGCTTTCGGAAAAAAGTGTAATTTCACCACAAGGAGAAAGGGGAGGGTTAGATGCAATTATAAGTTCATGGCAAAATCATTATAATTCTTGGAAAAATATGAGTAAAAATTATCTTTTGGTAAAATATGAAAGCTTATTAACAAATCCATTTGAAGAATTTAGCAAAGTTTCAAATTATATTTCATATCATTTAAAAATGAATTTTTCAGAAAAAGAAATAAAAGAAGCTATAAAAAAAAGTTCGTTTGAAAATTTACAAAAACTAGAGAAAAAATTTGGATTTAGTGAGGCTAGTTTAAATAAAAAAAAAGAAAAAATAACTTTTTTTCAATCGGGTCCAGGTCAAAATTGGAGAAAAAAGCTGAATAAAAATTTAATTATTAGAATTGAGGAAAAATTTAAAATTGAGATGAAAGAATTAGGCTACCTTTAAAAAAATAATAATTAAGTATTTAAGAAGGCTTATTCATAGAATTAAAAAACTCTGCATTATTCTTCGTATCTTTTAACTTAGAGTTAATAAATTCAATTGCATCCATTGATCCCATTGGAGCGATGATTCTTCTTAGAACATTCATTTTTTGAAGATCATTTTTATCAAATAACAGTTCTTCTCTTCTTGTGCCTGATTTGGTGATATCAATTGCTGGGAATATTCTTTTTTCAGAAATTTTTCTATCTAATATAGTTTCACTATTACCTGTACCTTTAAATTCTTCAAAAATTACCTCATCCATTCTGCTTCCAGTGTCGATTAGTGCTGTTGCAATAATGGTTAAAGAACCACCTTCTTCAATATTTCTTGCAGCTCCAAAAAATCTTTTGGGTCTTTGAAGTGCATTTGCATCAACACCTCCTGTTAAGACCTTACCAGAACTAGGAACTACAGCATTATAGGCTCTTCCTAATCTTGTAATTGAATCTAACAATATAACTACATCTTTTTTATGTTCAGTAAGTCTTTTTGCTTTTTCAATTACCATTTCAGCTACTGCAACGTGTCTTTGAGCCGGTTCATCAAATGTAGAGCTAATAACTTCTCCTTTAACGGTTCTTTGCATATCTGTTACTTCTTCTGGTCTTTCATCAATCAGCAAAACCATAAGATAACATTCCGGATGATTTGCAGTAATTGAATTAGCTATACTTTGTAAAATCATAGTCTTTCCAGCCTTAGGAGGAGATATAATTAGTGATCTTTGGCCTTTGCCGATTGGGCTTACTAAGTCAATCAATCTTGGTGTTAGGTCGGGTTTTTTTTCAATTTTTGTTGTTTCAACCTCCATTCTAAGTTGTTTATTTGGATAGAGTGGGGTTAAATTATCAAAAGCAATTTTGTGTTTAAATTTATCTGGTTCTTCAAAATTAATTTTACTTACTTGTAATAAAGCAAAATATCTTTCTCCTTCTTTTGGGGATCTAATTGGACCTTCAACAGTATCGCCAGTTCTTAAACCAAATCTTCTTATTTGGCTTGGACTTACATAAATATCATCTGCACCTGGTAGATAGTTTGATTCCATTGCTCTTAAAAAACCAAATCCATCCTGAAGTAACTGAAGAACGCCGCCCCCAGTGATTTCTTCGCCTTTTTCTGCTAATTTTTTTAGTATGGCAAAATATATTTCTTGCCTTCTCAAAGTGCTCGCATTTTCAATGCCAAGGTTCTCTGCCTCTGTAATTAGTTTTTCCGAGCTTTTTTCTTTTAATTCTTGAATGTTCATATTTGGGGAGGTTATTTGTTAGATAAAATTCAATATATATATTAGTATTAAAATTTCAAGTTTATATAGGTTTAAAAATTACAATAAATACAATCAGTATTAATAAAACTGTTGGAATTTCGTTAATAATTCTAAAAAATTTTGAAGATTTGGTATTAG
>Ga0181574_10001576_pt1 | contig 21328 bp, 21 predicted proteins | sample 101ome_24_FD_145600 | JGI IMG/M metagenome (GOLD analysis project Ga0181574, IMG submission 145600) | Coastal salt marsh microbial communities from the Groves Creek Marsh, Skidaway Island, Georgia - 101410AT metaG (spades assembly) | ecosystem: Environmental > Aquatic > Marine > Intertidal zone... | reverse complement strand
CGCCGCTTCATAGGAACGTTGCGCCTCGATGAGGTCGACCATCTCCTCCTCGACATTCACTGAGCGAGCTGTCAGACGTGCCTCCTCGACGCGCTGGAACGCGTCCGATTCAGCGGACGCCCGCTGGCCTACCGCCTGGGTGGTGAGTCCGAGGGTGGCGACGAAACTGACGGCTGTGGCGTCGGCACCTGTGGTACTCGATCGCAGGTTCGCGATGTCTGCGGCGTTGGAGCCGTCACGGGTTCCGCCCGATGGGCCGGCGGCTGCGACCAGTCGCGCATCACTTTGGATACCGGTGGACACGCTGATCGTGCCGGCATCGGAGCCATCGAAGAAGGGTCCGCCCGTGGCGCCGTTCAGGTCCTCACCGGCCTGATGCAACGTGTTCACATCGGTGATGAGCTGTTGCGCGACCTCATTCAACGAGTTGATCGAGTCGGGAACGGTGCCGTTGAGACCGTCGAGCTTTCCGCCGAGCGAGCCGGCGATATCGGTGACGGTGACGAGCCCGGCGACTTCCAGTCCGACTCGTTGGAAGCCGAGCGGCGACAGCGTGGCATCGGTCGTCTCAGCCACCTCAACGGCGAAGGTCCGCGACCCCTGGACCAGGGTCGTGTTGCCGAGATACACGTCCATGGATCCATCCGCGCGGGTGCGGGTTCGCGCTCCGACGAGTTGGGCGAGCGACGATGCGGCGAGGTCTCGCTGGTCGAGCAGATCGTTCGGCGAGAGGTCTGTGGCGACAGCAGAGATTGCCTCGTTGAGGGTGGCGATCTCCGAGGTGAGTGCGTTGACCCTCGCGACATCGGATTGGAGGCTCTCCTTCGTCGTCTCGTGGAGTTGCCGGAGTTGGCGGTCGATCTCGTTGAGACGGCCGGTGACGGTCACCGCGCTCTGGATCGCTGCTTCGCGTTGCGGCAGGGCGTCAGGGAAGTTCGCCAGGTCATCGAACGCACCCCACATCGCGTCGAGTCCCGCGATGATGCCGTGATCGCTGGGTTCGCCGATGAGCGCCTCGACGCTCATGAGGACGTCGTGCGACGCGACGAGTTTCGCGCTGGAACCGGAGGCCTCCAGCGACCGACTCTCAAGGAATGAGTCTCGGGAGCGGGTGATTCCAGCGACCTCTACCCCACCGAGCGACCGGGAGGACCCTGAGTGGATTCCGACACCGGCACCGGAGGCGGAGACGAGGTCAACACGCTGCCGGGAGTAACCGATGGTGTTCGAGTTCGCCACGTTGTGGCTGATGACATCCAGCCGGCGTCGATGCGCGAAGAGGCCAGAGACCGCGCTGGACAGCGCCTCGACACCCATCAGGCCGCCTCGATCAGGCGTTTCCGTGCCGGACCGGATGCGACCGTCTGGCCGCGCCGTCCGTAGAGCTCGGGTCCGGTGTCGTTGAGATTGAGCGTCTTGAGGGCTGCCCCGCTGTCGGTTCGCACATCCCCGGCGCGAGTACGGAGTTCCCGCAGGATCGTGACGTAACGGGCGTCGATGTCGAACACCCGATGCTGGGGTACGCCGAATCGCATCAACGACGCTCCCAGGTGCGACGGATGACCTCCGTTGGGTTCATCGGCAGGTTCGTCACCGAGGAGCTCGTAGAGCGTCACGGCGTGTTGGGCTGCGGAGCGTTCGAGTGAGGTGAGCTCCGCGGATCGCGACTGCAGCTCCCGCTGGTCACCGTAGAGGGAGGCATCGAGAAATCCGAGGAGTGCCGTACTGAGTTCGTTGAGGCAGGCGAGATGCGCTTCGGCTGCTCTGAGCAACCGGTTTCCCTCGTCGCTGATGGTTGGTGTCACGTCGATAGTTCTTCGGCAGATCGGCCTCGTCGGTCACCCAACTCGGAGGAAAGTGGATGAATTGCCCCCCACGGTGAACTCTGCGGAGGCGATGAGCGCACGGAGGTCAACGACGGAACCAATGGTCCCGTCGTGTTGTGATTCGACTCGGGACACCGCGGCCGGCTCAACGCCGAGGTGTTCGGCGAGCCGCCGGTGGGCGCTCTGGAGGATCGCTGAGACCCGGGAGCGGTTCACTCCGAGAGCAGCTGCGATCTCGACGGTGGTCATTCCCTGGGAGTAGTACCCGTCGAGCACGCTTCGGTAGCGGGCCGGGAGTGTCGCGATCGCCGTGGTGAGCCGTTCGACCATGTCGTTGGACGCCGCGACCTCCTCCGGGCTGGCATCGGTGGCCTGCAGGGAGTCCGAGATCGAGGCTCCCTGGTTGTTGTCCATGGTCACGACTTCGCGCATTGCCATGTCGCTGCGGAACTGCTTGAGGGATTCCTCAGTGGCTCCCATCTCCTCGGCAACCCGTCGGTTGGTGAGGTCCCCTTCGGCGGCGAGGCGCTCTTCGACGGTGCGGATCTCCTTGTATTTGGCGCGAGCTCCTCGTGTCATCCAGGCGGACTCGCGGACGCTGTCGTTGATCGCGCCACGGATCCTTCTTGAGGCAAACGCGGCGAAGGGCACACCGTGCTCCGGGTCGAATCGCTGGGCCGCTTCCATAAGGCCGACCATGCCAGCCTGAACGAGGTCTTCAATGTCGACGTGGCGCGGGTAGTTGCGCCCCATCGACACGGCGATGCTCCGCACGAGGCCCATGTGCTCGAGCACGTCGACGTTCGTTGCCGACTCGGCCATGTTGCGGCGGCGCCGCCCACTACGGGTGATGTTCTCAGTCACTTGGCTTCCTCCCTGAGTTGCGGAAACTGGATTTCGGTCTGGCGAACGGTTGCGGCGCTCTCGTTCTCACGCTGCACCTCGCGGACGAGCTCGGTGCGGAGGATGCGAACACTCCCGGGTGCGCGGAAACCGAGCCGGACAGCGTCGCCTTTGACTTCGAGTACGACGACTTCGACGTTGTCGCCGATGTGAACGCCGTCACCTTCAGTTCTCGACAGCACCAGCATCAGTTCCGCTCCCCGGTGAGCGCGGCGACTGTCGGCGCGTTGTCGTTGATCACTTGGAGAGCGAGCCCGTTCTTGCCGTTGAGCACGAGGGGGGCTGCGAGGTTGGCGGTGAATCCCGCGTCGATGTTGACGATCGCGAACACCATGGCGTCCTCGTCACTGTCGAGCGACAACTTGGCGACGGTGTCGGCGTCGATGTCGAGCGAGTAGTCGTCGATGTAGGCGAACGGGTTGACCACCAGGAAGGCGGGGAAACCGTCAGGGAGCGCCTGGATCCAGAACCAATGGTCCTCACCAGGCTGGGCGACGAGCTCGAAGTGCTTGTCGTTCGGGAAGCCGAGGAGCGGCTCCGCAAATGTGTAGTTGGTGATGGTGGTCATTCCCTATGACCTTTCCCGGATCGGCAGGGCCGACGCCGTTGTTGTGACTGATCGATTCAGGCGGCCATCGCCTCGTCGGATGGCTGACTGTCGAGTTGGTGAACTGTTTCCGTTGCGGCGGAGTTGCTGCGTTGTGAGAGCACGGACAGGCCGACGACAACCGCGGCGAACGACGCGACGAGGATTCCGAACTTCGCGGCCTCGACATCGGCGCTGTTCGTGAACGCGAGACCGGCGACAAACATGGCGACGGTGAATCCGATGCCGGAGAGCGCTCCGACGCCGACGATGTGATGGGGCTTGGTGCCGGCGGGCATGGGTCCGAGACCGCTCTTCACGGCAATCGCGACACTGAGCGAGATCCCGAGGGTCTTTCCGAGCAGCAGGCCGATGCCGACACCGAGCGCGACCGGCGAGCCGATGGTTGCGAGTGCTTCACCGGTGGGCGGGATGCCGGCGTTCGCGAGGGCGAAGATCGGAAGGATGATGAACGCGGTGAAGGGGTGGAGGGCTTCCTCGAGTCGTTCGGTCACCGGCACGGATTCGCGGGCGGCGAGCGCGAGCTGTCGGACGCTCTTCGGGTTGTTGACGACCTCGAGACGCTGTCCGGACCGGTTGATCCACGCGTGGGCCGGGGTGAGGAGACCACAGATGACGCCGGCGAGGGTCGCGTGGACTCCCGACTGCAGCAGCGCGTACCAGAGGGTGACGCCGACGACGACGTAGGTGGGGATGTAGCGGACTCCGGCTCGGCGCGCGGCGATCATCGCCGTGGCGCAGATCGCGACGACACCCAACCACACGGTGCTGATACCTGAGGAGTAGAAGAGCGCGATGACCAGGATCGCGCCGATGTCATCGACGATGGCGAGCGTCAGCAGGAACACCTTGAGTGAGCTCGGCACCCGGCTTCCCAGGACGCTGAGCGCGCCGAGAGCGAAGGCGATGTCGGTCGCCATGGGGATTCCCCATCCATTCGCTGCGCCGCTCGGCCCGGCGATCGCGAGGTAGAAGACAGCTGGGACGACCATGCCGCCGATGGCGCCGATCATGGGGACGATGGCGGCGCGTCGATCGACGAGATGTCCGGTGGTCCACTCGCGTTTGATCTCGAGGCCGACCACGAAGAAGAAGATGCCCATGAGGGCGTCGTTGACAAGGCTGTGGAGGGTCAGCGAGTGGCCGTGGTGGAGCAGGCTCCAGGGACCGATGGTGAGGTCGACCTCGGTCTCCCAGAAGTCGTGGTACGAGTGCCCGATGTTCGCCCAGATGAGCGCGGCGATCGTGGCGATGAGCAGGAGCGCCCCTCCGGCGATCTCGCGATGCAGGAAGCGCTGCAACGGCTGCGCGACACCTCGGGCCAGAGGATTGGACGAGTTCGCCCAGGTCGGCGTCACGACGGTATCGCTGCTGTGCATGACTCGATTGTTCGTGACCTGCCGGCGAATTGGTATAGGAAATGTGTCCTTAGACGCTTTGACCCGGGCGGTTTGTACTGGCCGTGACCACGCTGTCGGGTCCGGCGCGCCGGCGTCGCGTGGGGCCCTGCGCGGTGACGTCAGAGGATGTCGGAGTCGGACCTGGCGAGCCAGACGAGTCGGACGAGCTGGGTGCGCCGTTCGATCGACAACTTCGAGTACATCGAGCTCAACGCATTTCTCACGGTGGACAGCGAGACATGCAGTTGCTCGGCGATCTGGGTGTCGGACAGTCCGGCTGCCACGAGTTGGGCGATCTTCAACTCCCGCTCACCGAGGGCGTCGAGCTGGTGCACCCCGTACTCGTCGAGGCGGGCCGATGCGTCGCGGACCGTGAAGGCGTCGAGCAGCGCGTGCCCCTGTGCGACCTGCCGGATGCTGTCGAGCAGCGGGTCGATGTCGGCTTCTTTCGCGAGGAACGCCATGACCGCGCCGGTTTCGTAGGCGGCGACGATCGCCCGGTCCGTCGGCACCGAGGTGAGGACGACACATCGTGTGCGTCGACGGTTCTCGGCGATCCATCGGGCGACGTCGAGTCCGGGACCGTCGGGAAGTCTGAGGTCGAGGACGGCGATGTCAGGGTCGACCTGACCGAGAAGCTCGATCGCGGTTTCCACGGACTCGGCCTCGCCGACGACGTTGAGGTCGTTGGTGAGGCTCATCAGCGTCGATATGCCGCTTCGGACGATCGGGTGGTCATCGATGAGGACGATGCTGATGCTGTCGGTCACTGTTGACACGTCGGTGAGGCTCATCGTTCACGCACCTCCCCTGCCGGGCTCGGTGATGCCGTCTGCGTGTCGGATACCGCGGAGAGCGCGTCGTTGATGGTGCTCTCGATCGCCGACTTGGAGTAGGCGAGGTACAGGTTCTCGAGCACGGCGGCGACAACCCACACGCCGACGAAGGACATCGCAATGCCCGAGATGAACGAGTTGATTGTCTGGCTCGCGTCAATGTTGCGGACTTCGATGATGAGGAGGCCCATGAGCGCCAGGGCGACGAAGCCGCGCCGGCGGAGCCGGATGACGGAACGTCGGGCGTTGACGGCCTCGGTGGCGATGTCAGATGGGTTCATCGCCGCCTCCTTCGATCGACTTGATCGGCAGGGACACCGTGCCGGTCGAGGTGACCTGGATTTGTTGCGGCACCTCGGCGAAGGACAGCACTCGTGGTGCCGCGGTGATCTTCTTGAGGAGTTCGGCGAGGGCGCGGCGCAGATGGGGGTTCACGATCAGAACGGGTTCCACTCCGCTGGCCTGCGCCCGTGTGGCGATGTCGCAGATGTCTGCGACGACGGTTTGCAGGCTCTCCGCGGTGAGGACGTCGGATCCGTTGTTGGTGGCGAGCGCGGCGATCAACTCGTGTTCGAGGACTGGCTCGAGGTTGATGACGGGCAGGCGCCCCTCGTGCAGGAGTGGTGAGCAGATCGATGGTCCGATGACCTCACGGACGCGTTCGGCGACCTCGGTCGGTTCAGAGCTCTGGCGGTAGGTGCCGGCGATGGTTTCGAGAATGCGCACTGAGTCGCGAATGGAGATTCCCTCGTCGAGGAGGTCTCGGAACACCCATTGGACGACGGTCATCGGAACGTCGACGCCGACGAGGTCCTCGATGACGGCCGGGTCGGTCTCCTTGACGTGATCGACGAGTTCCTTGACGTCTTGACGCCCGAGCAGATGTGAGGCGTCAGCGGTGACGACTTCGCCGAGGTGGGTGGTGATGACCGCGGACCGGTCGACGACCGTCGCGCCGGCGCTTTCCGCAGCTGCTCGGAATGAGGCGGGGATCCATTTGACGTCGAGGCCGAACACGACCTCGGTGACGGTCTCCCCTGGCCACCTTGACAGGTCATCGTCGATGACCATGATCTTTCCGGGAGGAGCGACTCCCTGTGCTGCTTGGACGCCGTGCACGCAGATTCGGTAGGTCCCTGCGGGGAGTGTCGAGTTGTCCGTGGTTCGCACGGTCGGCATGAGTAGCCCGTAGTCGAAGGCGATCTTGCGGCGAAGACCCCGGATGCGGTCCAGGAGGTCGCCGCCGGTCGCGGGGTCGACCAGGTCGAGCATGTCGTTGGCAAGCTCAAGTGAGAGCGGTTCGACTCGGATGTCCCGGACGAGTACCTCGTGCGAGTCGAGGTCGGGTGCCGGTTCGTCCTCTTCCGCGACGGTCTCGACGGCTTCGGTGGTCTTCAGTCGAACCGAGAGCGCGATGAGGATGCCACCGACGAGAGCGAACGGGATGAACGGGAGTCCGGGGAGTGCACCGAGGGCTGCGAGGGCCACCCCGGAGAGCTGGAAGGCGCGTTTCTGGCGGGAGAACTCCTCGACGACGGCGGATCCGAGGTCGTCTTCGGTAGCGGAGGAACGGGTGACGGCGATGCCCGCGGCGATGGAGATCAACAGGGCCGGGATCTGCGAGACGAGGCCGTCGCCGATGGTCAGCATCGCGAAACGGTCGAGGGCCTCGGTCGCGGTCAGACCGAGCGAGGTCATACCGACCGCGAGCCCACCGATGAGGTTGACGGCCGTGATGATGAGCCCAGCCGCTGCGTCTCCCTTGACGAACTTGGAAGCTCCGTCCATCGCGCCGAAGAAGTCGGCTTCTCGGGCGATCTCGGTTCGTCTGGTGCGCGCCTCGGCCTCGGTGAGGAGGCCGGCGTTGAGGTCGGCGTCGATGGCCATCTGCTTGCCGGGCATGGCATCCAGGGTGAACCTCGCCGCGACTTCGGACACTCGTGATGAGCCGTTCGTGATGACGACGAACTGGATGATGACGAGGATCATGAACACGATCAGTCCGACGACGAGTGAGCCGCCGACAACGGATTGACCGAAGGAGGTGATGACCGATCCGGCGGTTCCCGAGCCAAGGATCTGCCGGGTTGTCGAGACGTTGAGTCCGAGCCGGAAGAGTGTTGCGAGGAGGAGGATCGATGGGAACGACGCGAGATCCAGGACGCGGGTGGCGTTCAGCGTCGACAGGAGGACGAGGACGCCGGCGGCGATGTTGATCGACAGCAGGATGTCGAGCACGAACGACGGCATCGGCACCACCATGATGGCGATGATTCCGATGACGGCGAGCGGGAACGCTGCGGTGCCCACGTTCAGCTTGTTCATCTCCATTCGCATCCTTGCTCAGTTGAATTCGACGTCTCTGTCGCTTGCACAAGCCTCTCGTCACGATCTCCGGCTGAACCACGGGTCGTTTGTACTGACCTACGGTGTGCCGTTTGCCACGGCCCGGAGAGGGGTTGGGTCCGGGTCATGCCGCTCGGTCTCGGCCCGGGAGGGGAAGCACCTCGAGAAGGTCCGGGTCGATGTCATGGATGATCCCGAAGGCTTTGCGTGTGCCGAGGCGCGTCACGAAGGCGATCACGACAGCCACAGCGCCGTAGAACTCCTTCGGAACGGCTTTGCCCTTGCGGGTCGCCCGGTGGAGGCTGCGGGCGAGTGGGATGCAGCGGATCACTGGGACACCGGCCGCGAGGGCCTCGTCGCGGACACTGACGGCACGCTCCCCCGATGCCCGTTCGGTGACCATCGGAGCTGACATACCCCGCTCGTAGTGGACCGCTATCGCGAAGTGTGTCGGGTTCACGATGACGACGCTCGATTCGGCGACGGTGGCGAGCGCTCGGTTTCGGGACAGTTCTGACTGCAGAGCCCGGCGTCGCGATTTGACGGTCGGGTCGCCGTCGGAGTTCTTCTGTTCCTGGCGCACCTCTTGTTTGGTCATCATGAGGTCACGGCGGGTGTTGCGCTTCTGGAAGGCGAAGTCGACGAGTGAGAGCAGCACGCCGGTGATGGCGATGATCTGGATGAGCGTGACCGTGCGGCTGATCAGCTGTTCGAACATCGTGCCGATCGACACCCCGGGCTTGAGGAGCATCTCGGTGGTGGCGATGATGAACGGCACGGAGACCGCGAGGATCACCGCGATCCGCAGGAACTGTTTGAGGGCTTCCCATGCCGTCTTTCGCGACATGGTTCGTTTGAAGCCCTGCTTCAGGCTGAGCCGGGAGAGCTTGGGCTTCAGCGCGTCGGGGGCGGCGACGATGCCGGTCTGAGCGAGTGAGAACGCGACGCCGAGGACGAGCGAGAGGCCGAGCGGTAGGGCGAGCAGCAGGGCGAGGTCGATCACGACGTGATGGCCGACGGCGCCGAGCATCTCGTCGGTGGCGTCACTCTCGGCTGCCCGAACGAACGTGAACTGTCGTGATGTGCGCGAGATCAGCCAGGCGATGTATCTGGGGACGAGCATCGCTGAGAGGGCGAGGACGATCCATGAGGCGAGGTCGCCGGATCGCGCGACCTGGCCCTCTCGACGGGCCTTCTTGAGCCGCTGCTTGGTGGGCAGCTCGGTTTTTGAATGACGGTCCGCGTTGCTCATGTGATGTTTCCGTCAGCGGCGAGGACCAGCGACTCGACGGCCGCGGGGAGAGCCCGGACGGACACGCCGATGACAACAACAGCGACCAGCGTCTTGGCGGCGAAGCCGAGGGTGAGCACGTTGGTCTGAGGGGCTGCTCGCGCGATCAGTCCGAGACACACCTCGACGAGCAGCAGTGTGGCGAGAACAGGGAATGCCATCTCGAGGGCGGCGAGGAACAGCCAGCCGATATTCGTGACGACGAACTCGCCGAGCGACGTGAAGTCGGGCACCGACAGGGGTGCGACCGTGTACGTGCGCAGGTAGCCCTCGACGACGACGAGGTGACCGCCGGTGGTGAACAACAGCACCGAGGCGAGCAGGAAGTAGGTGCGGCCCATCAGCGAGTTGGCCTGGCCAACCGACGGGTCGAACACGGTAGACGCGGTGTAGCCGGCGGAGAAGTCGATCAGTGAGCCCGCGACCGTGAACACCGAGATGAACGCGAGGACGACGAAGCCGACGAGCATGCCGACGGCTGCCTGCACGCCGACACCGGCAATGAGGCCGAGTACGGATTCAGGCAGGGCTCGTGCTTCTCCGGTGATGCTCATGGGGATAGCGAGCGCGAAAGCGAGGCCGCCGCGAACGCGGGCGGGTATGACCCGGCCGAAGGGTGGCGCCACGAGCAGCCATGCGGCGTTTCTCGCGGAGGCGAGAAGGAATGAGTAGAGCTGTCCTTCGTCGAGGGCGACGGTGGTCAGCTCATTCATTTGGCGAGGTCGCCGGCGAGCACGAGGAGTTGTTCTGCCAGAGCGACGATCTGGGCGAGCATCCATGAGCCGCTGAGCGCGATGACGGCCCCGACAGCGAGGAACTTCGGCACGAAGGCCAGGGCCTGTTCCTGCACCTGGGTGACGCTTTGGATGAGTCCCATGACGACGCCGACGACGACGGCGGTCACGAGGATGGGAGCGGAGATCTTCGCGGCGGTGAGCAGCGCCTGGGTCATGATCTCGACGATTGCCTGGTCGGACATGGCTCTCCTAGAAGTTGAACCCTGTGAGCAGGGTTTCTGAGATCAGGACCCATCCGTCGACCATGACGAGCAGAAGGATCTTGAGGGGCAGCGACACCATCGGTGGCGGCATCATCATCATTCCGAGGCTCATCAACGATGCCGAGGTCACGATGTCGATGACGAGGAACGGGACGAAGACGATGAATCCGATGAGGAAGGCGGTCTTCAGTTCCGAGAGGATGAACGCGGGGATGAGCGCGCGCAGCGGGATGTCGTCCGGGGTTGCCGGTGGTTCATCGATGGAAGCCGCGCCGAGCATCAGTTCAAGCTCGCCAGCGCCGACGTTCGCACTCATGAAGTCACGGAACGGTGACATCGCGGCATCGAACGCGACGTCCTGCTCGATGGCGCCGTCCATGAACGGTTTGACACCCTCGTCGTAGGACTCCTGGAGTGTCGGCCCCATGATGAACAGGGTCAGGAACAGACTCAGTCCGACGATGATCTGGTTCGGGGGTGTGGTTCCGAGCCCGAGCGCGTTCCGCAGCAGCGAGAAGACGATCACGATTCGCGTGAACGATGTCAACATGATCAGGAGTGACGGCGCGACCGCGAGCAGCGTGATCAAGATGATCAACACAACGGATTGAGATGGAACGCGGGGGCCCTCGGTGCCGCCGAGGTCGACTGAGAAGGTGAGGTCGTCGCTTTCGATCACCGGTGAGGTGTCCTCGAGCGCCGAGATGGTTCCGCCTTGCGGCGTGGTCGGCAGCTCGATCGCGGCGATCTCGATGGGAAGTCCAGCGAGTTGGCTGAGGTCGAACGCGTCGTCGCCCACGTCCTGGGCGTTCACGTGCCCGGAGGCCAGTCCGATCGCCGCGGTGAGCGAGAGCACAACGGCGACGAGCTGTTTCATGACTTGGTCCGGAACTGGCGTCGCATGGCGTCACCGAGCGCCCCGGAGAATCCCGCTGCCTTCACATCGGTGTCGGCGAGGTCATCGACGGTGATCTCCGGTGTCAGGTCGTCGCCGGTGGCGAGCGTCGAAATGGAGTGTTCGGTGGCGCCGATGAGGAGGGTCTGGTCACCGACCTCGACCAGCAGCAGTGACGCTTTCCGGCCAACGGACCGCCGCGCGACGATCCCGATGTCCTGGCGACCGCCGAGGAATGTTCCGCCGCCTCGGCGCGCGAGCCAACGAACGGCCCACACCGCGCCGATGATCACGAGGACCGAGACGGTGAGTCGGGCGGCGAGTTCGAACACGGAGGCCGCGAGCAGCGTGGTGGTGCCCATGAGTTGATCCTGAGTGGTGCGGGGTCGGTCAGTTCCGGCCGAGGATCTCGGTGATACGGATGCCGTATTCCTCACCGAGGACGACGACTTCACCGCGGGCGATCATCGATCCGTTCACCACGACGTCGACCGGGCTGCCCGCGGTTCGGTCGAGTTCGAGGATGGATCCCGGTCCATACTGCAGGATCTCCTCCATCGTGATGCGGGCGCGTCCGAGCTCAGCGGCGACTTCGAGTGGGACGTGTCGGAGGACGCCGATGCCGAGCAGTCCGTCACCGCCCGCTGATCGCTGGGTGTACTTGCCGGCTTCGGACACGTAGATGAGGGCGACATCGGCTCCCTGCGCGGTCACGCTGATAACGGCCGGGTCGGGCAGAGCGTCAAGGTCGACGTCGTTCGTCTCGAAAGTGGCGCCCAGCGTCTCGGTGAGCAGCGCGACGATCGAGTCCGAGTGGGCGGATGCCTCCGGAGGGGTGCACACGATCACGCGAACGTCACCGATGTCGCAGGTGAGTGTTCCCATCGACTGCGCGCGCTGTCGGGCTGCGTTCGCCGGAAGCACGTCGGAGCTGAGGTCGTCGGAGGTGCTGACATGCTCCTCGACGACGACGGCGATCTCGGCGAGGTTCACGGTGCGGGTCTTCATCTCATTCATGGTCGGCCTTTCCTGATTGGTGGATTCCAAGGACTTCGGCGGCGACTCGCCTGCCGCTGGCGAAGCAGTTGACGTTGAGCAGTGATCGGCCGGCGACGGAGAGCACCGGCGAGACGTTGGACGGGAGCCCGGTCCGCAGGACATCCCCGAGTTCCATGGACTCGATCACCTCGGCGTCGACACTCCAGCTCGGCAGCCGCACCGAGACGGGAAGTCGGACGCTCATGAGCGACTTCTGGATAGGACTGGTGCGGGTGAGGGCCTCAGAGGCCGACGCCCGTTCGATGTCGGACAGCGCGACGAGCACCGGCGTGACGACATCCTGCGGGTAACAGATGAGCAGGCGGAAGTCGATCTTCTCGACGCCGATCGAGAACTTCACCTCGACGAGCACCACCGGTTCGGCGTCATCGATGATCTTGATCTGCTTGGGGCTGACCATCGACCGCGAGAACTGGAGGTCGAGCGCGTAGTACTGGTTGAAGTTCCGGTCGATGACCGTCACGAAGCCCTTGAACTGTGAATCGAGGACCTTTGCGTCGACGATGGACAGTTCCCGACCGGTGCTGTCGACCTTGGCGTTGAAGACGAGTCCCAACATCCGTGAGGTCGACTCCGGGTCGAGTGCTGCCTGGAACTGTCCGCCGAGCCCCGGGGAGGTCATCACCGCGTGATACGAGCCCGTGGGCGCCATGGCGACGAACGCCTCGTAGCGAACCTGTGACACCTCCACCGATGTGGCTTTGATCTCGGTGCCGAACGCGCGGGAGAGGGCGAACTCGAGTTCGTCCGCTGCGGCAGCGTGAATCTTGCGCATGCCGAGCACCGCCTCACGGCTGAGGCGCGAACTCACTCCGAAGTCATAGACGACGGGCTCCCGGACTGCTTGCTCTCCCATTCGCCGAACCAGATCGGCTCGCGCGCGTCGAGAGCCACGGGAGAAATGTCACCGGTACAAATCACTACCGTTGCCGATAACGGTCGTCATGGCGCCCACCGCATCGCTCTGTGACACCGACGAAGCCACCCGGGACATTTGTCCCGGTCTAGGATGGTTGGAAGCCCTTTCAGGACACCTTATGAACGTTCTTGTTGTTGATGACCACCCACTGGTTCGCACTGGGATTGCCGCTGCGCTCCAGTTGAAGATCCCTGATGCGGCCATTCACGAGGCTGGTAGCACTGCCGAGGCCGTCGGTGTTCTCGGAGAGCATGACATTGATGTGGTCACCCTTGATCTCCGACTGGAGGAGGGTTCTGGGCTTGAGGTCGCCCGCCACATTGCCGAGCACGACATGTCGACGTTGTGCGTGGTGTTCACCTCGGTGGCATCACCGCATGCTCTCGTGGCGGCGTTCAACACCGGTGTCGTGACCGCGTTCCTGGAGAAGGGCGTCGAGGTCGATCCGCTGGCCGAAGCGGTGCAGGCTGCGTCGGAGGGCAGGGTGCTCCTCAACGAGCGTGACATCCGCGGCGCTCTCGATCAGATCAGGTCGTCAGGGCTTGATCCCACGCTGTTCACCCCACGCGAGGGTTCGATCGCTGAACTGGTCGCTGACGGACTCTCTGATGTCCTGATCGCACGGAAGTTGAACATCTCGTCGTCGACGGTGCGGAACAATCTCACCACCATGTACCGCAAGGCTGGCGTCGAATCGAGAACCCAGCTCGCTGCGCTGGTGTGGGACACCCGCTTCAAGCTGGCGCAGTTCAGTTAGGAGATGAGCGCCGGTTTCGAGGAGTTCTTCGGTGGCTCAACCTCAGCCGCCGCGGTCTTGACGATCGACTCGTCGACCGGTGAGATCCTGGTTGCTGAGCGGAACTCGGCGTGGGACGAGGTGTTCGAACTCGATATCAGCCCGGATGTGATCGTCCATCCTCGACAGGACCACATACGTGCGAAGGTGACCCACTGCCTTGACAATGGTCTCGCCGCAGCCTGGATGGTCCGTGGGGGCGGCCAGGCGGATCTGCAGGTCATGTGGCGCCGTCTCGCTGATCATCGGATCCTCGAGACCATCGTGCCGGTCTGGCTCCTGTCGACCCTGATTGAGGTGACGGGACCGATGATGGTGGTCGACCTACCCGGTGGCCGGGGCTCTGCGCCGACGGCGGTCGCCGCGGTGAACCAGACGTTCATCGATCTGTTCCTCGATGGTGACGGCTCGGCCGTGCCCAATCTCTCCGCGCTCGGTAGCGACGATCAGGTACCGCTGTCCACCCTGCGTGACCTGGTGGTCACGATCCATCCGGACACTGACTGGGAGTCATTCTTCGCCGGTGTCACAGAGACGTACACGTCGGGGGCCGAGTCGTTCGGCTCGGCCTTCGTTCTGCGCGGTCAGCCGTACATTCGTGACTACCGATACGCGCAGACCCCTGAAGGGCAGGCGGTGGGTGTCTGGACGTATCGGCCCGCCTCAGCGGAGGAGATCACGTCGAGTCCGGAACTCGCTGAGAGCCGTATCCGCATCCTGCAGAGTGCCATTGAGGATCTTCCGCGACCGGTGGCAGCACACCGACCGGTGTTCGACGGTGACGACATCGTTGATCTTGAATTGATCTGGTCGAACAAGAACTTTGACGGCTACCGGGTCGAGCCCGCGGTTCCCGGTGACCTCGCTTCGGTGAACCGCCTCCGTTTCACCGAGGACTTCCTGCCGTACATCCGCCACGCCTGGTCTGACGGTGTCGCGACCCAGTTCTTCCGGTTTGAAGCCGATGACGCGACAGAGGAGTTGTACCGGCATCACGGTGTCTACTTCGATGGCGTGCTCGAGATCGAGACGCTGTTCGTGCGGACCGATGACGGTTTCATTCTCGAGTGGGGTGACGACGTTGATTCGAAGGTTCGTCTCGGGTCCGATATGGAGGCGCAGCGCCGGGCAGCTATCGAGGTGGCGAGTGAGACGAACGCCGCTCTGGCGAAACGCTCCGAGCATGACCGCCTGTCACGCGAGCTGCACGACAACATCCTCCAGGAGTTGTTCGTGCTCGGATTGAAGATCTCAGGGGCTCGCGGCACACCCGAGAATGTCACCGAGTCGACACTCGATGACTTCCGGGACACGGTGAAACGGGTGACGGTGGATATCCGAGCGTTGATCACCGACTCGAAGACGGTCGAGGGCGCGCCGATCAACGAGCAGTTGGCGTCGCTGTGTGACGACTGGCGGAAAACCACGGCTGGCGATCCGAAGATCACTTTCGACGAGATGATGACCGTGGATGCATCACACCTCGACCGGATCAACTCAGATGTGGTGAAGAACACGGTGAAGATCGCCAAGGAGGCGGTGGCGAATGCTGTGAAGCATTCGCATGGAACTCTGGTCGAGGTCGAGTTGATCGTGTCTCCCGCCCAGTTGTTGATGACGGTTCGTGACAACGGTGACGGTGTGGACCCTCGAAATACTCGGTCGTCGGGAACGTTGAACATGCAGGCGCGGGCCGCCTCGATCGGCGGGGATCTCGCCTTCGACTCCAGTTCGGACGGCGTGACGGTCGAGCTTCGTGTTCCGTTCTCTCTCGAGCTCGTCTGATGGTCGATCGGGTGTCATCCGCGCTTTCCTGTGCCGCGGATGACACCCGATGCTCACCGCTTGAGGTTCACGATGTCGGAGAGCACCTCGTCAGATGAGGTGACCACCCGAGAGTTGGCCTGGAAGCCGCGCTGAGCGGTGATGAGCGTGACGAACTCCTGGGCGAGGTCGACGTTTGACATCTCAAGGGTGCCGGATGCGATCAGGCCGCGTCCTCCGTTGCCGGCAGCCGCCAGCTGCGGGTCCCCGGAGTTGATGGTGGCGGAGAACATCGATCCGCCGCTCTTCTCCAGCCCTTCGGGGTTGGTGAAGTTGGCGATGGCGAGCTGCGCGAGCGGCCGGTTGATGCCATTGGAGAACGATCCGACGAGGACGCCCTCCTGCGACATGGAGATCGACTGCAGGATGCCGGCGCCGAATCCGTCCTGGCTGGCGACCGACAGGGTGGAGAGTCCGCCGAACTGGGTGACGGCTCCGCTGTCACCGTCCAACGAGATGGTGACAGCTCCAAAATCGGGGATCTCGCCCGCGGCCAGGTCGATGGCGAAGTCCGCCGGCGTCGCGACCGCGCCGGTCGTTGCGTCGAACGTAACGACGTTGTCCGTCAACGTCACCGCGGTGGCGGGATCCCCATAGGTTCCGGTGACCGTCCATTCGTTGGCTGCCGTGTTCTCGAAGGTGAGCGCGACCATCTCGGTGTCACCGAGAGAGTTGTAGATCTCGACGCCGGTGACGAACGTGTCGCCGATCGTGGCGTCAGCAGGCAGGTTGCCGGACAGGGCGACATCGGTGGTCGCGTTCGGAGCGGCGGTGGTGCCGACGGGAACGGTGATTCCGGCTACGCCGACGTTGGTGTTGATCTGGCCGGTGCCGTTTGCGGACCATCCTTGGATGAGACCGCCGGTGGCCGACACGAGTCGTCCGTCGGCGTCGAGAGACATCGAACCGGCACGGGTGTAGGTGCGGGCACCGGCGGACTCGACGGCGAAGAAGCCGTCGCCTCGGATGGCGAAGTCGAGCTCTCGGCCGGTGTTCTGCAGGGCTCCCTGCGAGAAGTTCGTCGAGATGCGTGCGACCGACACACCAAGTCCGATCTGGGATGGGTTAGTGCCGCCGGTGGTGCCGTCCTCGGCGCCGGCGCCAGCCCCCTGGAGGGTCTCGGAGAGCACGTCTTCGAAAACAGTGGCCGAGGACTTGAAGCCTGCGGTTGAGGTATTCGAGATGTTGTTGCCGACGACGTCGAGCATGGTGCGGTGGGCTCGAAGTCCGGAGATTGCTGAGAACATTGAACGGATCATGTCTTCCTTCTTCTTGTGGAAGCCGTCCGTGGCGTTGTGTCCCTCGCATCCGTGCGGGCGACAGGGTGAACCTCCGATCGGAGGTTCCGGTTGGTGATGGGCGGCGGTTGCCGCGTTGATGGTTACGACATGCCGGCGGCGGCGAGCACCTTTGGCACGTAGTTCTGTGTCTCCTCGAATGGCGGGATGCCGCCATATTTCTCGACGTTCCCTCCCCCGGCGTTGTATGCGGCGAGGGCGAGTTCGATGCTTTCGAACCGGTTGTATTCGAGGCGGAGCAGGCGGGCTGCTCCATCGATGGCCGATGCCGGGTTGAGCGGGTCGACGTTCATCCACTCCGAGGTGTCCGGCATGAACTGCATCAGCCCGACGGCTCCGTCGGGTGAGACGGCATCGAGGTTGAACGCCGATTCGACCTTGGCGACACCGGCGAGCAGTTCGGGGGCGATTCCCCAGCGTCGGCCGGCTGCGGTGAACTCGTCGGCGAACGGGGTGTCGGGGTCGAGGATGCCGAACTCGTCAACTACGGCACCGACGGAGAAGCGGCGAGGCCCGTCATAGGGGACGGTCACGGCGTCGCTGTTGGTCGCGATGTCGTAACCGCTCAGCGTGTCGAAGTCGGCGATCTCATCGGAGATCGGGTGAACGCCACTGATGGGGCTGGGTGTCGTAGTCGGCTCACCGGTGATGGTGTCGGCGCTGTCGACGTCACTCACCGGCTGGTCGTCAGCGGTGTTGGCAGGGGTGTCCGGCGTGGTTGCGTCGATGGTCGGCGGTGTGGGGGCGCCGAACGACTGGACGGCGTCGAGGGCGACCTCACGGTTGCCGACGGTCAGGACGACCCCGTCGGCATCGACTCTCGCCGACGAGACGGCACCGCTGTGTTGGTTTCCGAGCGAGTCGGTGAAGTTGGCCACTTTGCCGACGATCGATCCGACGGCGGCGAGTTGTCCGAACTGGCTCTGCCCGGTGACCGCGGCGGCGATCTCGTTGAGTTTCTCCACCATGGTGAACTGTGCGGTCTGCAGGAGCGACTGGGCGGAGTCAACGGGGTTCAACGGGTCCTGGTATTTGAGTTGGGTGACGAGCAGCTGCAGGAACGCGTCCTGCCCGAGGTCGTCACTGCTGGAGTTGGCGGTCTGGGTGACCGCTGGTGTTGCTGCGACTTGTTGGATGTCCATGGGTTGCCTTTTGTGGTGTGGATCGTGGCGAGGTCAGAGGTGAAGGTCGACGCGACCGTTCCCTCCGATGGTGTGACGATGCTGATCGGCGTTCTCGGCCGCGGTTCGTGGCTGTCCTCGGTGTGGTGTGGTGCCGTCATCGCTGTTGCCTTCGTCGGGCTGACGGGTGCCTCCACGGCCGTCTGAGAGTTCGAAGCCTCCGATGCCGACACCGGTCTCGCCGGCCATGTCTCGGATGTCGGAGATCAGGTTCGTGACGGCTGCTCGGGCTGCTTCGGAAGGCGTGGACACGACGATGTCGACCGATCCGTCTCGGACGGCGATCTCCACCTGCACGGTTCCGAGATGCTCAGGGTTCAACGTGACGGAGATCCGGCTGGGACCGGCTCCTTCCCGGAGTCCTTTGAGCGCCTGGTTGACAGCGTTGGCGAGTTTTGCGTCGGCGCCTCGCTCGTTCAAGTTGACGGGGTCGGTCGTGGTGGCGGTGTCGACGACTGCGGAGATATCGCTGGCCGGGTTGCTGGCGGCGATCATCGATTCGTGGTTCGCGTTCTGTGTGACGGGGGTGGTCTCGCTCACCTCTGGTTCGACATCCGGTGTCATGGCCGGGTCGATCCCAAGGTCGTTGGTGACTTCCTGGTTCGGGTTGCTGGTGGTTGACTCGTCGCCGAGTTGCCCATCATCAGTCGACTGGCCCTGAGGCGTGGTCGCGATGGCGGATGTTTCGACGGGCTCTCCGAGTTCGGACATGGTGTCCGCAGGTGAGCTGGGCGGCGAATCCACGGGTTCGATCGCGAGGTCGACGGCCAGCTCCTCCCCGAGGTCGCTCACCGCTCTGTCGATTCCAATGACCGATCCCGGGCTGAGCGCTCCGCGTGTGATCTCGGCGTCGGCATGGTCATCTGCGGTGTCGTCGGTGACGCTGACAGCGGGGTGTTGCGGAGCTTTCGGAAGTGCCGCGAGGGTGAGGCCGAGGTCGAACGTGTCGTCGGTGGCCGTGACGAGGCTGTCGAGATCGGCGGTCTCGAGGTCAGTGTCGCCGTCGTCGGCAGTCACCGGTGCGTGCGCCATCGCGGCGGCGAACATCTGGTCGAAGATCGCTGGGTCGCTCGGAGCGTCGGTCGGCGCGGGGACATGGTCGATGGAAACCGTGGGAACGTTCACTGATACTCCTGGTGTTGTGCGTTCTTGCTGATGTGGTGGAGGGTGGCGAGCTCACCGAGTTCGCGGTTGGCCCGGCGGTCGGCCTCGAGGTGTTCGATGTTCCGGAGGCGCTCTCGGACGTTGTCGAGGGCGCGGCGTCGACGTACCGCGTCGGCGTGCACTTCGGCGGCGGCGTTGGCACTCTCGAAGTTGGCTCGTTCCGCAGACCGGGCAGCGGCGAGCGATTTGCGGATCACGTCGGAGTGCATGACGGCGTCAGCTGCATGAGCGTTTCGGTTGTTTCGCCGTTGACTGGACAGTCGGGTGAGGCTGCCTTCGAGGTCGTGGACCCGCTGTTCGCTCTCCGAATGGTCGCGGCGGGTGACCGCCACTTCTCGGGAGGCGACATCTTCTTCGAGTTTGCGTATGCGTACGAGACGGGCGACGCGGCGCGACTTGCTCATGCGGCTGCCCTCTCACGGGGGCTGGCGGGTGCCGACGGCTCACGGGCTTCAGCTCGGGGCATGCCGATGGCTTGTTCAAGCATTCTCCAGGTGTGATCGGGAGATGTCTGGTCGCTGTGTCCCTGCATCAGGAAGCGATTGATGTCGGGCATGTGCTCGACTGCGTCGTCGAGGCTCTTGCTGGCTCCGGGCACGTAGGCGCCGACTTCGAGGAGGTCGCGGGCGTTGGTGTACTCGGCCATGAGTTCGCGGAGGCGACGGCTGACCGTTTGTTGATGGTCGTTGTGCACGGTTGCCGCGAGCCGCGACACGCTTTGGAGCACATCGATTGCTGGGAAGTGGCCGCTGTTGGCGAGTTGGCGTGAGAGCACGATGTGACCGTCGAGGATGCCGCGCACCGCATCGGCGACCGGGTCGTTCATGTCGTCACCGTCGACCAGCACGGTGTAGATCGCGGTCATGGTTCCCCACGCGGAGTTGCCTGCCCGTTCAAGGAGTTTGGGGAGTTCTGTCAGGACCGATGGCGGGTATCCGCGGGCGACGGGCAGTTCACCGGCGCTCAGACCAATCTCGCGTTGGGCCATGGCGAACCTGGTGACGGAGTCGAGGATGAGCAGCACGTCGAGGCCCTCGTCGCGGAAGTCCTCGGCGATCCTCGTTGCGGTCTGGGCAGCGGTGAGCCGCATGAGGGCTGGCTCGTCGCCGGTGGAGACTACGACGACGGACTTCTTCATACCGTCGTCACCGAGATGCTGGTCAATGAACTCTCGGACCTCGCGGCCGCGCTCCCCGACCAGCGCGACAACGATGACATCGGCGCTCGCGCTTTTGGTCGCCATGGAGAGCAGGGTTGACTTACCGACGCCGGATCCGGCGAAGATCCCGATCCGCTGACCTTTCGCCAGCGGGATCGCGGTGTCGATCGCGCGAACACCAGTGATGAACGGCTGTTCCACCGCGCGGCGAGTCATCGGGTCGGGTGCCGGGCTGTCGAGTTCGCTCTTGAGTCCTCCGAGGGCACCCTGGTTATCGATCGGACGGCCGAGCGCGTCGAGGACCCGTCCGAGGAGTTGCTGTCCGACCGGCACGGTGAGTCGGCCGAGCGCCGGGGTGCACCGCATCCCCAGTTTGAGGCCCTCAACCCCGGCGAACGATGTGATGCGTGCGCTGCCGTGGGCGAGCGCGATGACGGTTCCCGGTATTTCACGGCCGTCCGCGTTGACGACCACATGGTCGCCGGTTGCCGCGTCGAGTCCGGCAACTTCGATGCCGCTCGGCGTGACCGCGGTGATCTGGCCGGCCCGACGTGGTCGTGCCGCAGCGATCGCCTGTGACCAGCGATGCTCGGCGACGGAGTCGAAGTCCACTGTCATGATGCGGCACGCACCGTTGAGGCCTTCTTGCGGGTGGTGGCAGCGGTCTTCGTTCGTGCGTTCTTCGCCGCAGCCTTTGTTGCGGTCTTGGCCGCGGTCTTGGTTCCGGTCTTCGATGCCGTCGTGGTCGCGGTCCCACCGCGCGTCGACGTCTTGGACGATGTGGTGCGTGTCGTGGACCGGCTCGGGCTCGCCGTTGCCTTCCG
>Ga0181574_10001575_pt1 | contig 21328 bp, 11 predicted proteins | sample 101ome_24_FD_145600 | JGI IMG/M metagenome (GOLD analysis project Ga0181574, IMG submission 145600) | Coastal salt marsh microbial communities from the Groves Creek Marsh, Skidaway Island, Georgia - 101410AT metaG (spades assembly) | ecosystem: Environmental > Aquatic > Marine > Intertidal zone... | reverse complement strand
CACTTTCGTTCCCGCCTCTCGCAAGATCTCCCGCACGCACTCCGTCTCGCCTCTCGCGACGCGAATCTTCAACCCGTCCACCGGGACCGCGACGAAGACGAGCGACGCCGACAACGACAACAACACCAACGCCGCCGCGCGCATCGCTCCGGGTCTCCCTCGTCGTCTCGCCGCGCGAACCCCGACGTCTTCGCGCGTCATCGCGGTTCGGTTCGCTTCGGTTCGGTTCGCTTCGTCGCCCGCCAACCGCCGCGAACTGCCGACGGGACGGACGGACGGACGACGACGACGACGGGGTTCGCGCGTTAACCGAGTTTCGTTTTTAAACGACGAAAACCACCGATCGAATGTTTTCACCGATCGATCTTTTTCACCGATCGAAATCATCGATCGACAGTTCTTCGTCCCGAATCCCGAATCTCGATATCCCGGTGATCTCGATATCTCGGTCCCGATCTCGATCTCGGTCTCTCGCCCACGGATGGATGCCGATGGATGACGGTCGGATGCCGATGGATGACGGTCGCGACGACACACGAAGACGCGCGCGTCGAGGAAGAAGCTCATCGTTCAGCGAACGTTAAGTAGAGCTCATCCGCACGCGACACGGACGGACGGACACGGAGAAGCCCGAGAACGACTGAACGACGAGCGCGGACGACGACGCCGGGATCGATTCGGGGATTTCGCGTGGATAGGGCAAAAGACGGAACACCGATAAAGGGATAGGATAAGACGATGTCGGCGATGATTTCGATGAAAGCGTCCGCGTTTGCGGGGGCGAAGACGATCAAGGCGAAGGTTCAGCGAGGACGCAGCGGTGCGGCGCGCGTGACCGCGAAGCGATCCGCGATGGTGGTGCGCGCGGCGGTTGATGAACCGATCGTGAAGATTGGTACCCGAGGGTCTCCGTTGGCGCTCGCGCAAGCGTACATGACGCGCGATTTGCTCAAGGAAAACTTCCCGGCGCTCGCGGAAGAGGGTGCGCTGGAAATTTGCATCATTAAGACGACGGGCGATAAGGTGCTCGACCAACCGTTGGCGGATATCGGGGGTAAGGGTTTGTTCACGCGCGAGCTCGACGACGCGTTGTTGGACGGACGCATCGACATCGCGGTGCACTCCATGAAGGATGTGCCGACGTACTTGCCGGAAGGGATGATTTTGCCGTGCATGTTGCCGAGAGAGGATGTGCGTGACGCGTTCTTGTGCCTCAAGTACGATTCCTTGGCGGATCTCCCGGAAGGTGCTGTGGTCGGTACCGCGTCTTTGCGCCGCCAATCCCAGCTCCTGTACAAGTACCCGACGCTCAAGTGCGTCAACTTCAGAGGTAACGTGCAATCTCGCATCCGTAAGCTCAAGGAAGAAGTCGTCGATTGCACCTTGCTCGCCATCGCCGGCTTGAAGCGCATGGACTTGGCCGAACACGCCAAGGTTATCATCCCGACGGATGAAATGTTGCCAGCCGTCGCGCAAGGCGCCATTGGTATTACTTGCCGCACCGGCGATGACAAGATGCTTGAATTCTTGGACAAGCTCAACCACGAAGACACTCGCATGGCTGTCGAAGGTGAGCGCTCCTTCTTGGCTGCTCTCGATGGCTCTTGCCGCACGCCGATTGCCGCTCACGCGCACTGCGTCGACGGCAAGATGCAATTCCGCGGTTTGATCGCCTCCCTCGACGGTAAGCAAGTTCTTGAAACCACCCGTGAGGGCGCTTGGGATGCCAAGTCCATCTTGGAAGCTGGCTCGGACGCCGGTGCGGAGCTCAAGGGTAAGGCTCCGGCTGACTTCTTTGCCAACTTGTTGGAGAACGGTGGCGGTTGGTAAACGCAACGTATTCACTGAACGACGATTCGGTGATCGCTTCACCGCGTCGCGCTCAGCAACAACAGCAGCCATTTTACTAGTTTCAACCACACCCTCTTTCATTCACGCGTGTTTAGTTATGAATTTGTCAATGGATATTCAATCATAAACGCAAAATTTACCGGTTTTGACGCAAAGCTTGCTCGCATGGGGAACACAGACCGTTGCTCGACGTTTTGCGAATCGTCGCGTCATTCTACCTCGCTTCGCCGCCGCGTTGGCGAGCGTGGATCGCGCGCGGGCAGAGACGACCGCGATGAAGATTGTACGTTCGCAGGAGAACCTTCACGCGGGAGGAGAGGCGTCCACGTCGCCGTCCGTGGAGGAAAATACTCGGCGAGCCGCGGGCAAGCCGAGCAAACCAAAGACGCAGCTCGAACGCGTCGTGACGATGGCGAACGCGATGCTGGAGAAGGAATCTAGCGGTGCAGAATCCGCGGCGAAAAAGTCTGCAAAGACTAATGAGCCGTACTCTAGGCTCGGGCCGCACCCGAGCGAGTGGAAGAGACGCGAAGGGGCGCCGCCGAGTTCGCACTTGGAACGTGTGACAAAGCGCGCCGTAGTGCTTCGTCCGAGCTCAGAGGATAGCGACGTGATTAAGACTTTGCAGACCTCGAGGGGTATGCGAGATATGACCGGTATACTCGCTCGACACTCGGCCAAGCAACTTGGAGAAGCTTTCGCGCTCACGGATGAGTTGGTGCAAGAGTTGCGAGACAAGAGCTGGGAACTGCGAGAAGTCGCTTACATGCCGGGGGATGATTTGGGTTTCATGCGTTTGTTGGACAGTGTTAGCGTCGTCATCGTCGCCATTCCACTTGCGTTACAAGGTGGTGACCTACTAGAACTGCTTAGGAAAGCGCGAGCTAAAGGTATCATCGTCATGCAGTCGAACAAAGTTGGTCACTTTTTGGCGCACGACAGGCACGTCGACATCTCTGAAACGGATTACCTGCCGCCGAAACGGTTGCCAGCGCGTCGAATTGGTTTAGAAGATCGCTGCGAAACGCGAGATGATGGGTACAGAGAGATTGTGATTCACGTGATTTCGATGCCTGGCACTAGCGAAGAGCGGACAACGCTGCGTGAACGAGTCATGCCGATTTTGCAGCGCAGATGTCGGTCGAGGCGTTTGCGTTTGAAGTATGTAGATTTGAAAGATACGTGCCCGGGCGCTGGACCGGGACAAGCAGTAAATGCACTGTCGTACGCGATGAAAATAGGAGGTTTGTTCGTCGTGCTGTTGTCTGCCAAACATGAAATAGATTGGTACGGGAGTGTGCGAATGCGTGAATATGTACACATTATGAGGGCGGAGGGCCAGCGGGAGGCGGAAACCGACGTGACGTGGATGCGCAACGCCCCTAATGACTATAGCCGCGTTGAGACACAGCTTGGTCAATTGCTTCGAGTGTTCGACGATTTAGACGAGTCGTTATTCGACGAAAGTGTGGACCTCATGCAACATCTCACGCTTGAGGAACGAAGGCAAGTGGCTCAAGCAAAGGTTCAACGCGACACTCTGCGTGTCCAACACGTCATGGCGTACCACCCAAGGAAGACGTTTTACGAAAGGTTGCGTGCGACTAAAGATCCAGACTATGTGAGTCATTTGGTGAGCGCAGACTTGGTACAAAAGGAGAGATTGGGATCTCTCCTTTCGACGCTGTACGCTCACGCGGGAACGTCCATTACCGAGTACAGCGCGCTTTTCGCGCCGCCTATGAAGGAGCACGCCGAAGGAAACTTCACACGTGTAAAACGCCCACCTCGTTCTACGGGTTTGGCAGAGTTCGTGGATACTCTACTAGAGGATTTGTGGTCAAGGATTTCTATCGAGTTTCCGACAGAAGAACAATTGGACGAAACAATCAGACTCGTCAACGTCGAACCAGAACTTTCGTTGAGCGAAAAACTACCTTTTTACGCGCACCGCGCGATGGAAGAAAAGATTCTCCTCAAAGCGATTAAAACTGGACGTCCGGCTGTCACTGTGATTCAGGGACCCGCAGGTGCGGGCATCACGAGTATGTTGCAGTACTCAGCACGGCTTGCACGTTCACTTTTCCACCAATCGGGTCAAGACGGACCAGTGGAGAAAATTTCTATCGTTAGCGATTATGGCGCTTTAGAAGGCAGAATGGATCCCACGCCGGCGCAGGTTCTTCGAAACATCGTCAAACAACTCAAAATACATTTTGGTTTTGATGACTTTGTGCCCGCCACAACTGAATTGCTTCGCGGACTTTTATTGACCATGTTAAGACGAATCACGCGTGCGCATGGAAGAGCGCTCATTTTCATCGATGCACTACATCTTGTGCATAATCCCGCGGGCGCTGCATGGCTTCCACCAGAGGATGAAATACCCGTTGGCGTGCAGTTCTTTGTCGGTATCGAATGCGTCACGAAGCACCAAGTGCTTGAAGAGGAGAATCAAGATGATAGACGCATACCTGCTTTAGACTTCAACTTGATTGCATCTTTTCGTCGGCGTATGCTAGAACTTCAGCACGTGGCGTTGCGTTCATCTTGCCCTAAAGCGGCGAAGCAATCAATCATGTTGGAGGCACTGAGATACGAAGAGAGGAGAGCGTACGCGCAGCACCTTCTGCGTCCGTACGGCATACGCGTAACCAATCAGATGGTGATGCAAATGATGGATAAACCATGCACGGCAACGTTTCGAGGTCTCAGCTTGATGTGCGAACGGATCATGATGTCGGATCCGTACGGCGATCCTGCGGCAAAATATCTGACGAGTTTCCCAAAGACAGAACGCGAGCACTATCATCAGATTTTGAAAATGATGGAAAAGTTATTTTCTCTCGAAACCCTGGCGTGTGTTCTTCCAGTCATTGCGCTCGGTTGCAATTGTCTCACGCGAATCGATGTCGCACATGTTGTTAGACGCAACGTCATAAGGTCAGCGAATGTATACGAACTGCTGGACAATTTAATGACTCCGTTACTCTGGGCGGCTAGATTTTTCGTCAAAGGCGACGCATACGCCGGGAGCACAAGTTCAGCGTCTGGTAAACTTTACGTAGAAGGTCAGGTTGCGCGTGATGTCATACTGGAGAGGTATGTCCCAAAAGAACAGCAGAAGCGTAACGTGTATCAGATGATCGTTGGATATTTTGATCGGAACGTCAACGGAGCTGGTCTGTTGGCGACAATCCAGTCTACCGCTTCGTTGAAAGCCCAGGGACTAGATCCATTTGCGAGAGACGAAGACGGTCGAATGGCAAACGAAGTGATGTACCAAGAGCATGAAATGGCGGTGAACACGATACTTTATTTGCCGTATTTCTGCGCGCAAGCTCGCATGTTCGACAGACTTGCAGACTTGCTCAAGGATGTTGAGTTCTTGCAGGCGAAACTTGTCCTACAAGAGAGTCAAGCGCTGATCGAAGACTTTGACAGAATTCTTCCTCAGAGTGGCGGGCCGGAGAGGCCACTCTGGATCTCGCAGCATCTCGCTGTGAGCGAAGGTCTTGTCGACGTGCCTGGTATGCTCCCCGGTATTGACGGCAGAATACAGCAGCTCGCCATTTACAATTCCCACTGTCTGGGCTTCCACGTCGAAGCGTATCAGTTTTACGTCTCTCAGACGGGTGATCACGCCACGATGAAGACATTGGCTGCTCTACGTGACGTTTTGTGGCGCAATATTGAGCTGTTGCACCGGCGACCAGCACTCATCAGGCAAGTATTTTTCAACGATATCGGTGACGCAGCGCCCAGGTTGATTGCAAGCGGCGGACTTATTGAACCGAGCGAAAGCGCCATTCGCGATTCGAATGGGAGCGAGCGAATAATGTTAAAGTGGGAAAATAGGCCATCTTCGCAAGTTGTATCAAACTCCATGTCGAGTGGTTACGAACTTGAAGGATCGATCCGATGCGTGAGTTGGCTAAATGAAGTGACGTTTTGCGTCGGATATGCAAGCGGTGCGGTGGAAGTCTGGGATACGCTCCGAGGCGAAGTGGTCGCTCGGCTATTAGGTCACGAGCGCGCCATCACGACGCTCGCTTTGCTCAATCACGATGAGATCAAGAATGCGAGGAAATCAATCTTCATTGTGTCTGGGTCCAGAGACAAAACCGTCCGGGTCTGGCGCCTAGACGATTCGCTGGGCCACGACTGCGATACGCTTCATGGACATACCGAAGCGATCTCTTCTGTACTCGTCGCAACGGCCATCAACGAGCTGTTCAGTGCCGCGGGAAATGAAATCCGCTGCTGGTCGTGTTCTCCCGGCTATCCTCTTTTGTACTTGTTCGATACGGATTACAAAAGTCCGCTCTCGTCCATCGCGCTCTCTCCAGATTTGAGTTACATGGTTACTGCGTTTTTGGACGGAACCATGCGGGTTTGGGCATTTTCGTTGGCAGAAAGCGCTTCGACCGTGGTTATGGCTGACAGATCCATCTCGAACAGAGGTGGTCAGAGCGATGACCTATCGGGCGCAGTCTCTGTCCCTTCGAATTCGATGATTGGAGGCCGTCGTATGAAATTTTCGTCGACCCCACCAAACGTAAGTCTAGAACTTCGCGGTCATCTCGCTGAGGTGACGTGTACGGCGTGCGCGGTGGACGGTATGTTTGCGAGTGCGAGCATGGATAGTAGTATAATGCTGTGGGATCCAAAGACTGGGAAACACGTTGGCATGTTGAAGGGAAACGATGGACCGCTTACAGACATCAAGTTTAGCCGTGACGGCAAGCTGTTGGTGTCGTCGTCATTCGATCGAACGTGTAGGGTGTTTCATGTGCGGACTGGCAAGGTTATACACACTCTTCGCCACCTTCATCGTGTCTCTTGTTGCGACATCTCGACAGATTCGAGTTGCGTCGTCACTGGAGCGACGGACGGAAACATTCGAGTCTGGAGCTGGATGGGTCATCAAGAATCCGCGTCATCTGGCGCGCTTCCGAGAGGCTCGGGACTATTGCGGCGCGCTACAGAGACGAAAGTGAACGTTGGTAGAGACTCCGGCACCCACGCTTCCGAAATCACGGCGTGTTGCTCCATGACCATTCCTGGTGGAAAATCGTGCTTTGTGACGTCTGACAGCGAAGGCTGCGTACACATAACGGACGAATCCAACTGGGTTTGTATGTCTGACATCACGCCACTGAAAGCGAAAGGAATGGTAAACGAGGCTGCGTTCGAGCAATGTGGGATAATGACCATGGACGCTTTCGCGAATGACTCAATCGTCTACTTTGGCAGAATTGACGGATCGTTGACGGCTTGGGATTTTGGCGCAAACACGTGGGCTTGGCCAAAGTCTCACGTCGTAGAGGCGCACACTCGCGGCGTGTATTCCATGACGCATATGGATCGTTCCACCTTGATCACGGGTGGCGGAGGTGGGAACATCTCCGTGTGGGATGTCGGTGGGCGCAGCCCGACGCTGATGAAGACATTTGCCGGGCACGAATCGCGTGTGCGCGGAATGTGCACTGACTCCACGGGACTCTACTCCATCGGAGGCGATAAACACGTCAAATCCTGGGATATCGAGCGCGGCGCCGTCAGCGAATTCATCGCACACGACGCAATCATCGTAGACTGCGCCCTCTCACCTTCAGGACTCGTCACTCTCGGCGCCGAAGGTTTGGTGAAACTCTGGGATTCTCGCGTCGGCTCCGAAAGCGCGCGCGTTTCCCTCCCCGGTGGCATCCCAATCTCCTGCGACGTCATCGTTGATCAACCACATTGGCTCCCAGTCCTCATCGACACCGCTCTCTGCGTGTACGACGTTCGCAAACTGAACGAAATCGCCACGTTTACCAACGTCCGCGCGCAAACGCGTTCATCGCGCGAAGCGTCCCTCTCCGCCGTTGCCTTCAATCCATCCGGCACCCGCGCCGCGCTCTGCGACGCCCTCGGCCGTGTCTGCGGTCTTACCACCACTTTTATCTCGTCGCGGCCATCCTAGGCGGTTCGACATCCGCGCGTCGCGTTCGCTTAGCCTTGTAACAACAACAATGCGAAAAACGTTAAAATGTTTCATCGATGAAAGCCGTTGCGAAACAAGATGTCAAGTTGTCGATACACCTCGACGAGCGTTCCGTTCCGGACGATGCCGGCGATGGATGCGCGCGCGCGCGATTTGGATAACGGAAGGAAGAAACTCGAAGAGTTTCGCGCGAGGAAAGCGGCGCGGAAGAACGCATCAGCCGCCGTGGTAAAACAACCCGCGACAAAGGAAGATGCCGATGTCGATGCCGTGCAGCAGGGGGTGGATGAGGATGCGACGTACACGGCGCGACTTGAAGCGAAATTAGCGGCGTTGAACGACCGTGGAAACACTGTGGGGTCAATTGGAACGCCGACAAACATGGATACGAGTGTGAAGATGCGAGACGAGATGACAAAGGTGGTGGATGACGCGAGCGATGATTACTCAGCGTTGTTGAACCGAGCGGCGTCCGAGGAGGGCGAACGCGCGCGGAGCGAACGCGTACGAGCGACGGAGACGGCGTTGAGGGATGCAAATGATGATTTTATGATGGTTTCGGATGCGATTGAAGCGTTGGGGGCAGATAAGATTTCTGGAGAAGTGGCTGGGGAGTTGCAGAGAGAGCTCGAGAGGCTTACGGAGGAGTTTGGCGCCGAACGCGAGGCGGCGCGCGCCGAGATTGATGGTTTGCAAAACGAGCTCGAGAGGCTTCGAGCGCTCGATTCTGAGCTCGAGCGCGCGAGGGAGGAGTTGATGGAGCGTAAAGCGAATGAGGAGGCGATGACGAAGGATTTGGAGACGGCTCGGAGTGAGTTGATAGACAAGGTGGAATCGTTGCGACTGGCGCAACAGGAGATTGACTCAGCCAAGATAGATTTGGAAAAGATGAAGTCTGCGGTCGAAGAGGCGAAGAAGACGTCAAAAGAAAAGGTTAAGAAGGCGATCGCAAAGGGAAAGAGTATCGAAGCGGAAAAGAAGACGATACAAGCGGAGCTCGAAACGATGCGCGCCCAAGCAGAGGAACAATCGGGGCTCGCGCAAAAACTCGCCGACGCAGAGTCAAAGCTTGCCAACGCCAAGAACGAGCTGGATCAAGCAGAGTCAAAGCTTCTATCGTTTGAGGCTACCGACGATGCGTTGTCGGCTCTGAGACTGAAAAACCAAGAGATGCAAGTTCAACTCACTGCTTTGCACGGTTTGGAAGAGAAGGATCAGAAACGCGAGGAAGAGCTCGCCGAATCGCGCGCAACAATCGAACGACTGACGACTGACGTGCAAGAGCTCACAAGCGCTCGTGAACTGGTCGATAGTCTCAAGACTGAACTAGAAAAGACCAAAATTGAGTTGGAGGACGCGACGTCGCGAGCTGCGAGCGTACACGAAGAGATTACGACTCAAACTGAGCAGTTGAGAAAAGAAACGGCAACTGCTCAGGAGCGAATTCAGCAGTTGGAAACGGAGATGAAGGAGGAACAGACTAGCCACGAAAACGAGCGAACCAAGTTGATTTCACAAATCGAAGATATCAACGATAAGCTTGACGCATCCGAACGTTCGGTTTTCGAAAGAGATGCCGAAATCGAATCTCTTCGAGGCAAGATTGACGACGTGAAGCATGCATCGGCGGATGAGGTGGATCGTCTTCGTTTGGACCTCGAGAGCACGCAAAAGAATCACGAAGAGGAAGTGAAGAAACTTTCCGATACGCTCGAGGAGCTCAACGGGAAATTGGAGAATGCGAACAGCGAAGCGCAAGAGTGGAGAGATGAAAAATCCGCCCTAGAGGAAGAATTGAAGAGCAAAGACGCCGAGATCTCAACGTTGACGGCGCGCGCTGAGGATGCGAGCGCGTCTTTGGACGCCAATCTCGAAACGCTGCGCTCTCAGCTCGCTGATGTCCAGCTCGAAAAGACCGCACAGGGTCAAACGATTGCCGAGCTCACCGATGCTATTCGAATGGCGAATGAGGAAATCGAGATGCTCACATCAGCAAAGACAAAGCTTGAAGAAGAAATCAAGGTGAAAGAGGAAGCGATCGGTGCGGAAAAGTCAAAGTTGGATCAAGCTCAGGCGTCCGTTGAAGCAGAACTTCAAGACGCCCGCGCGCGTCTTGACGCGTCAGAGAATGAGAAGAATGTTCAACACGAGCAACTCATGGAAATCAACGCTCGTTTGCAGGAGCAAAGCGCAGAGATTTCCAATTTGACGGCCGCAAAGGCGCAAGCAGAGGAAATCATCGCAGCACGCGATGATGAGATTCAACAGCTTCAAGCTAAAATGGAGTCCACGGCGGTAGACGGTGTGAGAGAAAAGGAACTTGAGTCGAGAGTGACTATGCTTGAACAAGAGAAGGAATCACTCCAAGCGCGCATCAAGGAGGCTTCTTCTCAAGTCGAGAATGCCGCTCAGAAGATTGCGGCGTTATCCGAAGCCAAGGCGCTCGTGGACGCCGACTTAAAGGCGAAGGATGACGAGATTGCGCGTTTGAGCGACGCGGCTGATCAGGCACAGAAGGCATACCAAGACGAAGTCGCTGGCCTTCGAGCTCAACTCACCGCATCAGAAAAGGAGACGAGCGCAAATGTCCACCAGATGGAAAGTCAGTTTTACGAAGTTAACACGCGTTGCGAGCAGCTCGAGCAAGAAATTGCTTCTATGACTGACGCGAGATCGCGCTTAGAATCCGAGTTGGAGAGCAAGACGAATGAGATTGCAGAGTTGCGCTCCGCGACCGATGCGGTGAAGAGCTCGGCAACAAATGAGCTTTCGCAGACTCAAGCAAAGCTGGACGCAGTCGAGCAAGAAAAGTTTGTACAGGAAAACCAATTGAAAGAGTACGCCGAACGATTACAAAGCGCAGACGCCGAGCTGTCTTCCATGAAGACGGAGTACGAAAAACTGCGAATCTCTGTGACGGAGAAGAACCAAGAATTGAATCAACTGCGAGAGCAAATGAAGTCCATCGATGGCATCGCAAACGAAGAATTCGAGCGAGTGAATCGCGAATTTGGCGAACTACGGGCTTCCCACGCCAAGCTAGAACACGAGGTCACTGAACTGCGCTCGATGGAGGAACAAACTCTGATGGAAATGAACGAGCTCGCCGAGGAGAAGAATGCAGTGATTGACAAGCTTACTCAAGAGCTCGATGCGGTCAAGTCAAGCGGGGATGCAGCCGCACAAGGTCGAATCGGTGAACTCAACACTGCGCTGGGAGAGGCGCGCGCTGAAGCCACGTCATTGCGCACGGCTTTGGACGAAGCAAACGCATCCTTGGGTTCCATGCAGGAGCTGCAAACTCGCTTGCAACAGACTGAGATGAATCTCGCGACTTCAAATGAAGCTCAAAAGGATCTCAGCGAGCGACTCGCGGAAGCGAAAGCTGCTCTTACACAGCACCAGCAGGCTCTGCCATCGACGCCGCCTCCACCCACTTCGGCATCTAGGCGCTTACCGAGAACTCCCAGCGATTCCGCCTCGCTCGACATTGAATCTGGAGCGCGCGCCGAGTCGCCATCCAAGTCGATGCGAATTTGGCGCGATAGCAGAGTCACTGGTCGGGTACCAAAGCCATTCCAGCCCGTCATGGAGTTCTGTGATAACGCCTTTGTCAGGTTTTTCCGCGTCATGCGCACGCAGCCATCCCTGAGATTTGCCGCGTTGACGTACTGGGCAGTATTGCACGCCTGGCTGTTCTACTACATTTTTCTAAGCTACTGAGCGTTGCCGTGTAAGTATTCAATCTAAAAGTACATTCTTTATTGCATTCGAAATCGCCCGCGCCGGTCGCTTGTGCGCCACACCCACGACGCGCGCGACTTCAACCCCATTTTTATACAACAAAAACGTCGGAACGGTGTCCACTCCTCCCAACGCATCGCACGCTTCATCGTCCAACAAGTCAACATCAATCGTTGCGAACGCCACCTCCCCACCAAACTCTCTCGCCAACGCTTTAAATTTGGGCTCAAACCGAACGCACGGCTCGCACCAGTGCGCCGTGATCGCGACGACGCAGGGCTTGGAACCGCGAGTTCGCAGAGCTGCGCTCAAGTCAGCCACAGTCAACAAACTCCCGACGTCTCCTTCGCCCGTCGACGTGATTCGATGCGCTCGACGCCGCGCGGGCACGACACACCCGGTCTCACTTTCGTTCGTCAACCCCGGAGCGGCTCGTGGCGCCCCCACGGGCGCGTCCCACCAGGGCACGGGCATCTATCCGTCTAACCGCTGCGCGCGCGACTCGGAGTGACGTCAGTGTGCGCCTCAGTGGCGACGTCGCGGAAGAAGGTGCGCCGGAAGAACGCGAGACGCGACGATGAACGCTCTCGGAAGAACCTCGTGCGTCGTCTCGACGCACGACTGTCGATCGCGCGGCGTCGCAGCGCGTCGGGCGCACGCAACGGCGCCACTGTGTGTCAAGTGTACTCGCACGCGAGTCGTCACCGCGAGCGCTCGCGATGACGCCGACGAAGACGTGGGCGCGTCGGTCATGAGTCGACGGACTTTGTTTACGTCCACGGCGGTCGCGGCGGCGGCGATGTCGACCGTGTGGTTGCCTGGTGACCGAGCAGCGGCGGCTGCTTCGGCAACTGTTCCAAAGGCGGCCTCGCCTCTGCTCGGCTCCGACGTCACGCCGTCTCAGGTCATCAAGGGATGCTGGCAGCTCAGTGGCGGGCACTCTGGCGATAGAGACACAGACAGAACTTCCGGTAACGCGGCTGTGGATGATTTCGCAGCTTTCGTCGATGCGGGCATCACGACTTTCGACACCGGTCCGCCGGCGTGCGGATACGGTCCGAGCGAGTTGGTCATCGGAGAGTATCTGAAAACACCACACGGGAAGCGAAACGGCGATAATATTCAGATTTTCACGAAAATGTGCTGTGTCGGGAGAGAGCAGGCGAATATGACGCCCGAATGGGTAGTGGCGAACGTGGCGGAGCGCAGAAAGCGACTCGGAGTTGCAAAAGTGGACGCCATACAAATGTATTGGAACGAGTATTCGCTCAAGGGTTATGTCGACGCGGCGTTGTACCTGACCGATTTGAAACATAAAGGTTTGATTGGTGCCGTTTCTCTGACAAACTTTGACACCAAGAGGATGAAGGAGATGGTTGACGCAGGGGCAGAGATTTCGTCAAACCAAATTCAGTACAGTCTGCTGGATAGAAGACCTGAAAACATCATGGTAAAATACTGCAAGGAAAACGGCATCGGTTTGACACCGTACGGAGTCGTGGCGGGAGGCTTACTGTCAGATCGTTATTTGAGCGCCTCTCCCGAGGACGTGGTGATGAACACGTCTTCGTTGCGCAAGTACGCATCCGTCGTCGGACAGGTTGGGGGTTATAAATGGTATCAAAGCCTGCTTCAAACGCTTCGCGACGTCGGTGATAAACACGGTGGTGTGAGCATCGCCAATGTCGCGACGAAATGGGTTTTAGATTCCCCGGTCGTTCCCGCGGTGATTCTCGGAGCGAGAAATGCGTCGCACGTGCAAGACCACGTCAAGTTGTTTGATTTTCAACTGGACGTCGACGATCGCAGTCGGATCGCCAAGGTTCTCGCCGAGGGGAGAAGCGCGAGTGAAGACGCGTACGCGTGGGAACGCGGTGGGCGGTGGTAGACTCGCTGCAGCATTGTTGATTAAAACACGAAAATAATTTTTACATCTTAATGACTATCTTCCCCGCTACTGAGCCGTCTCGTAACAAATCAAAGGCGGTGTCGATCTCATCTAAACCTAAAACTTTACCAACCGGCACGCGCAACGCGCCATCGTCTACCAAGCGAGCGATATCGAGCATACCGTCCGGATCCAACCGCATCACAGCTTGTACATAGCCAACGTCGCGTTGGAATCGCGTCACGGCTTTCTTTCTTGTATACTCTTGAAAAGCCTTCATCACTCCAGCCAGCATGCCTTTTTCGTGCGAGATGAACTTGCCGAGATCACCATGCAAAGACACGTATCGCCCCGTTCCGTACTTGAGCCGATCGATCGCCTGAGTCTCTGTTTGCTTACTCCCGACGCAATTCAACGCCAAATCAAAAGGAGCCCAACCGTCGCTACCCGTCGTTCGTTTCAAAGCCGCTTTAACCTTGTAATCGATGACATCACTTACCCCCATATTTTTTAGTCTATCCATGTCGATCTCGCTCGAAGTCGCCGTCACATCGCATCCCAAATCCACCGCCAGCGCGCACGCCGAAGTGCCGACTGCAGAACCGCCGCCCATAATCAACACTCTCTCGTTCGCCCTCAGCCTCCCCTTATCGAACAATGCCCTGTACGCCGTCAACGCAGCGAACGGAATCGCCGCAGCGTCTTCGTGCGCCAAGGCATCGGGCTTGAGCGCGACGGCGTGCGCCGGCGTCGCGGTAAACTCTGCGAACGCACCGTCTCTCGAAGTCGGCGGCGTCGCCCCGTACACCTCGTCACCCACCTTCAGACCCCGCACGCCCGGTCCGACCTCAGCGATGATGCCCGAAAACTCTCTTCCCGGGACCCAAACTCCCTCGTAGGCGTCACCGCGTCCACTCGCGTACACGTTGGCTGCGTACCCGTCCCGCACCGCGTTGGCATCGATGTGATTCACACCCGCCGCTCGCACGTCCACGAGCACCTCACCCGCACGTGGCGTCGGTCTCGCGCGCGACGACACGATTGACATCGTTCGCGTCGCCGCAGACGCGATCGCGGCTCGCATCTCGTCGTCGGTGTGCGCCGTCGACGCGGCAGATAATGCGACCCGACTTGCACGACGCGCTTGGGCAACACGTCATTCACCGACGACGTGTCGGTGCACGGCTCGGCGCGCGCGAACCGAGAGGGTTAGAGTTGAACTGCGTGCGACATGCACGTGGTGTCTGTGCGCGTGTGCGCGCGCGCTGGGGCGGCGACCTCGATGCGGTGCGCGCGCGCGACCGGTGGACGAGTGGGCTCTTTTGGATTAGTAGTACGCGATGCGCGCGCGCTTCGCGCCGTCGCGACGCCACGCGGTGCGCGATCCGGCGCGGCGACGCGCAGACGTGAATGCAGTGTCGTCACGTTCGCCGCGCCCGAAGAAGCGGACGAGGGCGCGAGCGAAGACGTGGGTTCGGAGAGCGATCTCTCGAGCTCGTTTGCGGACGAGCTCGCCAAGCGCCGCGCGGATGCGTCCGCGGCGAGTTCCAACCCGTTCGATAGGCTCACCGGGGGCGGTAACAAGCCTACCGGTGCGCCACCAAAGTTTGTCCAAGGACGCGATGGAACTTCCGGCGGGACAACCGGGGGCAATGACGACCAGCTCGCGCGCTCTCGAGCGCTCCAAGGCGAAGGCTTGGAAGGCCTTCCCGGTCGAGCTTCCGAGCTCCTAAAGCTCGGTTTCACGAGCTTCATCGGCTTCTCACCCTTCATCACCGCCATTTCCATCCTCTTTTGCCTCACCTACTTTTTGTTCGGCAGCGATTTCATTCACAACGGCGACGGATACGGCTCGCCTGCATTTGTTCCAGCCGAAGCGCTCCTCGGCGAACCCACCGTCGATCCCATGGTTTCTTTCGGACCGCCGCCGTCAGCGGCGCCGTGAATCGATGCTTCCACTCCGCCATCGACGTTCGGGGTTTACTTCTGATCGACACGACGCGCTCTTCTTATCATTAATCAATTAGCCATTCGTTGTTGTAACGCGCCGCTGGCGTCTATGTGCAAAAACGCCCACCTGAAAGTACAGATACTGTTTACCAATACGACATCGTTTTCCCGCCTTTTTCATTGACATCTCGATGCAGTGCGAACAACCAGACTCGTGCGACACAGCGCGACGACGACGGAGGAACGCGAGACGTCAGACGTCAGACGAATCAGAACCGTCGCCAGGCCGAGATGTTTTCAATGCGTGCGTCCGAGACGCCCGCGACGCTGACGACGCCGACAAAGAAGCGCAAGATGATGATGATGTTTGCGAGCGCAGCCGATGCGATCGACGAAAACAGCCGCAGTCACGACGACGACGGTCGCGAGGATTCAGCACGCGAGGTGTCCCCGCCGATGACGCCGGTGAAAGGAACGCCCGTGCAGGTGGATCGAACGGTAAAGGTGCGGGATTTGATCGATTAGTGTGCGCGGCATTGGTGTGATCGAGAGCGGCGTTAGGATCGACGCGAAGACGCGAATTGATTATTGATCGAACGATCGACTGACACGTTTCGTTTACGCGCACGTCTTTTTCTACGACGACGCAGGGAGTGTACCGATACATCGATAAGAAGACGTACCTCGATTGGGGTCTGACGAGCGATTGGTCCGTTGAGGGTCCACGAAAGCGTCGATCCATCGGTGCGGACGGTTCATCCGTGAAGCTCGAGCCGACGCCGACGAGCGTCAAAACGGAAGAGGAAGAGGACGAGAACGCCGCGAGCGAGGGATACGGGGAGATGACGGAGGGGTCGATCGAGAGATTACTATTGCTTTTACGCGATCTCTCGTCGGCCGAGTTGGATTCGCCGTTACCGATGAGAACGCCGGAGAAGGGTGCCAGAAACGTGGATGTGGCGTCATCCATCGATCTCACCGAAGAGAGCTCGTTTATCGACGTCGGCAGCGGATACGGTAAAGTTGTCTTTCACGCTGCGCTCTCGGCGCGCGTGGCGAAATCGGTCGGAATTGAATACGTTCCATCGCGTGCGAAAAAAGCGTCCGAGGTTCAAGAAGAGCTCTCTCGCGAGTCGGGACCGGCGTTCATGACGGAGGAGGCTCGAGCGCTCGTGACGCCTCCCAGATGCGTCCTCGAGCAAGGCGACGCGACGACCCGAGGCGCGTTTAGGTTTTCGCACATTTATATGTACGATCGGGTGTTCAACGAAAAGACGCTCGCTCTGCTTGCGAAACAGTTGAACCGGTCGAATTTCAAGGTTTTGGTGACGTATCAACGCGTAGAGTTGTGGCGTCGGTTGGGATTGCGCAACGTCGAACACGTGCACTCGTTTACTATGCGCACCACTGGTGGGCAAAATTTCAAGGCGTACATCTTAGTCAAGTAATAGGAGCAATATGTAGAATTTCTGTATTCAAACTAAAGTGACTAATGTAGTGAGTGTGCGTTTCATCCCTCCTTTGTGGCGGCTAAAGCTTCGCCATTCTTTTGCGATTCCGCTTGTTTGAGCTCGGCTTTGTACGCTCGCAAAGCCTCGAGCCCCCGCTCAAATACGGACGCGTCCTCCCCTCGAGCCTTGTAGTCCTTGATAATCGCTTTAAGTTCCGTTTCCGTGGCGAGTTTGCGCTCGCTGATTTCCTTTTTGCGCGGAAGGCGCGAACGAATCTGTTGCTCCATCGCCTTAGCGTCCTCTTCGCTCATGCCAGACGCCATGGCGTTTTCGGCGGCGATTTCGCCGACGTTGGCCACCTGGTCCTCCTGCCACTTGGCCAACCACTCCTCGTCCCAAACGACGCTAGGGCCGTCGTACTTGTAATCCTCCGGAAGGATTTCTGTGCCTTCCGGAATGTACACGCATCCAAGCGGCACCTTGATGGCGACGTCTTCGGGAGCCTCAACGGTGGCGCGCGCGCCACCGTTGCGCAAAAACACTTGAATACCCGTCGTGAAGACGTTGTTCCAAAACCAGTACAGCGCGAGACCAGCCGGAACGGTGAGTGAAATATAACCGATAAAGAACGGCAGCAGCTTGAGCAATACAGATTGGTTCTTCATCTCGTCGGTGGATTCTTCCTCTGCCGGCTTGAGCACTTCCATGCTCACAAATTGCGAAATCGTCGTTAAAATCGGGAAAATCAAATACAATGAAGCGTCGTGCCAGCCAATCGGTGGGGCGTAGTCCGAATCAAGCGGAAGCAACCAGCTGAGATCGCGCGCGTCCGTCGGACCGGCCAGAGACGGAAGGAAGAACCACGCCTCGTCGAAGGCTCCGTCGCCATCGATGACGGCGTTGTTAAACGCGCGATACAAGCCCGCCAACACCGGAAACGTGAGAAGCAACGGTCCACAACCAGCGAGTGGGTTCACGTTGTTCTCTTCGTACACGCGATTAATCTCCGCATTCATGCGCTCTTGATCACCCTCGTATTTTTCCCGAATCGCCGCGATTTGTGGCTGCAAGTTTTTCATATTCAACGAGCTCACAACCTGATCCCGCGTCAGCGGAAACGTCACTGCCTTGACGAGAATCGTCACGATGATGATCGCGTTACCGGTCGCATACGGCACACCCATCGCCTGCAACTGCCCCTGAATCGAAAACAGCAGCTTCTCGAGCGCATCCGAAACCGGCGCGAGCCAACCCTCCATGCGTTGCGGCGCTTGGATTTCTCCGCTCGCTATCTTCGCCGCCCGTTCCTCCGCCATCACCGCGTCCATCGCATCCTTCAGCGCCCCTTGATCCATAACCGCCGCCAACCCATCGGCATCAACACCACTAACATCCACGGCGTTCACCGCATCCATCACTGCCGCCGCGTCCGCCGTCTGAAACAAGTACGCGTGGTGCGCGCTCAGCGTCGCCGCCGCGTCCGCCGCGTGCGCCCACTCAACCCCACCGAGACCAACGCGAGAGACGTGTCCATCCCCGCGTTGCCCTCCTCTGATCCTTCTTCGTCTCTCCCGCGTCGTCGTCGTCGTCTTCACCGCGACCACGGACGACGGCCTCGCGCATCCTCGCGTCATCATCTTTCGCTCAACCACGCTATCCACGCGCGAGCGATATCCACTTTGAAACCGCAGTCAAACTTCTGCTCACCCGCGTCGTCGGCGTCGTCGCGTCACGCACCCGTCTCGGTCGGTGCGTTCGCCGTGGCTCAGCCCGTGACTCGGTCCCGCGCGATGGGTCCCGTCGGCGGCGAAGGCGGTCGTCGCGTCGTCGGCGTCGGCGTGTGAGCGGGTCGCGCGCGAGTGGGTCGCGGGTCCGTGTGATTTGTGTTTTATACTTTTATGGGTTACTTTTTGCCACAATATGGTCATGACCGTCTTTCGGAAGGGATCCCGCGCGCGCGTGCGCGTCACAACACCGACGACGACGGTACCGACGACGATGCGGGCGATCACGGAAACGACGCGGCGATGCGCGTCGTCCACCACCGCCGGGATTTTGGGACGGCGACGCGCGTCGACGACGACGACGACGACGACGACGACGACGCTCGCGGACGACCTGGAGGCTGCGTCAACCGCGTTTGGGTGCGCGAGGGGTCTCGACGCCGAACTCGCGGAAGCGATGGGAAACGCGCGCGCGCGGCCGTTCGGGACGACGACGGTAATGTCGATGTCGATGAAGACGCCGTCTCTGGGTGAACGGGTGATGGTGAAGGCACGGGAGGAGGAGGAGGAGGAGGAGGAGGAGGAGAAGGAGGAGCGAGCGTCGCCGCTGCGCGCGGACGGCGGGTTGGAGTCGCAGATTTTGGAAATGTGGTTAATGGCGGTTCCGAAGCGAAAGGTGACACCGTCGAGACGGAAACGTCGGAATCAGTTTAAACGTCTACCGTTCATCGAGAGCGTGGTGAGGTGTAGGATGTGTGGAAAGGTGAATAGACCACACGTGCACTGCTGCGACGTTGAAGAGAGACACGATGGCGGTTCGTCGCGCGGAGGAGACGAAGGCGTTTCGTCGTGAGCGCGCGGGCTTCGCGGTAGGATTTTTAGAATTGTGATGATTTCAATGGAAATGTTTGTTTCGAATTGATTCCTTGATCGCTCTTTTACAAAGCGCGTGCTTAAAAAGTTGTTTGCTTATTCTTCGAAGTTGTGTTCTTTCAACCACTTCTTGGCGTCGCCGAATCGGGACTCATCCGTAGGCCGGCCGTCGGCTCTCCACTTCTTGATCCACTCTTCCGCGGCAGTGCGTTGATCGGCAGTCAAGTTGTCGCTCTTCGTCGCCTTGGTCGCGGTGGTGGTGGTGGTTGTCGTCGCCGCCGTCGTCGTCGTCTTCACGCTGGAGGACCACTTGTCAATCCAAGCTTGCGCCTCCTGAGCGTTCTTCGCCGGATCGGACTTCGGAGCCTTCGGGGCTTCAGCCTTCGGGGCTTCAGCCTTAGCCTTCGGGGCTTCAGCCTTCGGGGTTTCAGCCTTAGCCTCCGGGGCTTCAGCCTTCGGAGCCGCGGGCCTGGAAGAGGACCACTTGTCGATCCACTTTTGAGCATCCTTGGACGGATCCGAGGAAGAAGTCAACCACTTATCAATCCACTGTTGGGCTTGCGTGGCGTTCTTTGCCGGCTCCGACTTTTGAGCCGCCGATGGGGTGGCTTTCTTGACGGTTGTCTTTGCACCATCCTTCACCAAGCTAGACAAGAAACCAGAGAACCATCCTTCAGTGGTGCTTTCACCACCAGAACCAACGGGCTTCGACGGGGTGCTCTTCGGAGCGTTCATCGCAGCCTTACGCTTCTCTTCGAACTTCTTGTTTTCCGTTTCGTAGACGAACGCAAGAGTGGCAGCAATACCGAAGCCGGCTTCCGGAGAAATGTTCAAGAAGTCGCCAGTCTCAACATTGGCCTTGGCGAGGGTCGCGTCGGCCTTGGCGTCCTGACTATCAATAATGGCATTGACGTCAACCTTTTGACCCGGAAGTGAGGTCTTTTCCGCAGCAACCGGTCGATACGCGCCGGCAAACGGCTTGAATTCAGTGCTGCCCTTAGACTTAGTGAAGCTGGGCTTGTTCTTGACGACCTCGCGCTTGGCTGGCTTGGCCGGCTTTGCGAAAGGCTTCTTGTCAGCCTTAGCGGCAGCGCGTTCAGCCTTCGCTTGCTCCGCGGCCGCCTTAGCGGCCGCCTTCTTGGTCTCCGCCTCCTTCTTGGCGGCTTCCTTCTTGGCGGCTTCAGCTTCCTTCTTAGCCTTAGCAGCAGCCTGGGCGGCAGCCTTGGATTCTTCCTTGTCTGTCTTCGGCTTCGGAGCAGACGGAGTAGATTCCATGTACTGAGAAAGAGAACTGAAATCAAAGCCGAGGTCGTTAGAGGCGCTGCTCATGGCCGGCGCGGCGACGATCTTCACCGGTTCGACCTTCTTGGCGGCTTCAGCCTTCTTGGCTTCGGCTTCAGCCTTCTTCTTGGCTTCGGCTTCAGCCTTCTTGGCGGCTTCGGCAGCCTTCTTCGCTGCCTTCGCTTCTTCCTTGTCTGTCTTCGGCTTCGGAGCAGACGGAGTAGATTCCATGTACTGAGAAAGAGAACTGAAATCAAAGCCGAGGTCGTTAGAAGCGCTGCTCATGGCCGGCGCGGCGACGATCTTCACCGGTTCGACCTTCTTGGCGGCTTCAGCCTTCTTGGCTTCGGCTTCAGCCTTCTTGGCGGCTTCGGCAGCCTTCTTCGCTGCCTTCGCTTCTTCCTTGTCTGTCTTCGGCTTCGGAGCAGACGGAGTAGATTCCATGCTCTTAGAAAGAGAACTGAAATCAAAGCCGAGGTCGTTAGAGGCGCTGCTCATGGCCGGCGCGGCGACGATCTTCACCGGTTCGACCTTCTTGGCGGCTTCAGCCTTCTTGGCTTCGGCTTCAGCCTTCTTC
>Ga0181574_10001570_pt1 | contig 21370 bp, 18 predicted proteins | sample 101ome_24_FD_145600 | JGI IMG/M metagenome (GOLD analysis project Ga0181574, IMG submission 145600) | Coastal salt marsh microbial communities from the Groves Creek Marsh, Skidaway Island, Georgia - 101410AT metaG (spades assembly) | ecosystem: Environmental > Aquatic > Marine > Intertidal zone... | reverse complement strand
CCTCGATCGAACCGATGTTGACCACGGCTCCCCCACCGTCGGCAACGAGCAGGTCGAGCAGTGCCTTGGTCATCAGCCAGGGACCCCGCAGATTCACCGCCATTGCCATGTCCCACTGTTCGACGGTCTGCTCGGCGATCGACGCCTCGAACATGATCCCGGCGTTGTTGATCAGCGCCGCAACCGAGTCGCCGCATTCGGCCGCAAAGCTCGTCGCCGATTCCTCCGATGTGACATCGAGATGCACCCACCGCTGGTTCGCGCCGAGATCGCCCGGATCTCGGAGATCCCCGACGACGACGAACGCGCCATCGGCGGCGAAACGGTCGGCGATCGCCCGGCCGATGCCCTGGGCGGCGCCCGTGACGACGACGGTCTTGCCTGCGTAACTGATCATCGCTGCTCCGTACTCAATCACTGCTCCGTACTCACTGGGCCGTGTATCCGCCGTCGATGCTGAGGTTGGCGCCGTGGAGGTGACGGCTTGCATCAGAACACAGGAACAGGGTGAGATCGGCGACTTCGCTCGGCTCCGGGATTCGACCCTCGGGAATCGAGGCCAGGTTGCGTTCAAACACCTCGTCGGCGCTGGTGCCCGCAGGATGTTCAGAGACGAGCATGGGCGTGTCAACCGAACCAGGGCAGATCGCGTTGATACGAATGCCCTCCGAGGCGTGATCGAGCGCCATCGCCCGGGTGAGGTTGGTGACCGCCCCCTTCGACGCGCAGTAGGCGACGAGGGCAGCCGAACCGACGAGACCACAGGTCGACGAGATGTTGACGATCACGCCACCACCGCGCTGCCGCATGACCGGCACGGCGGCTCGGGAAAGAAAGAACGTCCCGTCGACATTGATCGACATCACCCGATGCCATTCATCATCGGTGGTGCCCTCGGCATCGGCCCGGTGGATCACACCCGCAGCGTTGACGACAATGTCGAGCCCGCCGAACTCGGCGAGGGCCGTGGCGACGAGACGCTCAGCCTGGCTCGAGTCAGCGACGTCACCGATCGCCGGTACAGCTGATCCCCCAGTCGATCGGATGGACTCGACGACCGCAGCCGTTCGCTCGGCATGGCGGCCACCGACGACGACCGACGCACCGGAGGCTGCGAGCACGGTGCAGATGGCGGTGCCCATCCCCGAGGAGCCCCCGGAGACGAGCGCCACCTTTCCTTCGAGATCGACGGCCAGACCACCCATGTCAGTTCCTCACTCTTCGATACCGGCCTGCCAGCGGCGCCAGCGGGCGTTGATGGCGACACCCCATCGGTTGAACGGGTCGGGGACGTTCCGGCTCGGCTTTGGTCCACCGAGCACGAGATCCATCAGCGGATCGACCTCACCCATCATGTGTTCGGCGAGGAACTTGCCCGAGATCGTGCCCTTGGCCATGCCGACGCCTTGGTAGGCCATCGTGCTCCACAGCCCGTCGCCGATCTTGCCGCAGACCCCGGCACCATTGCGGCTCAGGCTGAGCGCACCGCCCCACGAGTACTCGAACTCGAGGTCGGGCAGCATCGGGTAGCGGTTGCGAAAGCTCTTTTCGTGCACCTTCACGATCTTGGCCATACCGGCGCGGGCGTCACTCGTACGGCTGAAGGTGTACTGGTTGCGAATGAGGATCCGATTGTCGGGACGACGGCGCACGGTCGTACCCGCCGGGTGCGCCGGGATGATGCCGTAGTCGTCCTCACCACCGAGCGCCTCGACCTCATCGGCAGTCATCGGACGGGTCATCGATCCCCATGTGATGAGTGGCAGGAGGCGGTTCTTGAACAAGCCGAATCCCTCACCGAAGCCGTTGGCGGCGATCACGAGCGACGGGGTGGTGAGGGTGCCGCGCTCGGTGCGCAGCACGTGGGGTGGGCCGAACTCGAAGTCGGTGACCGCGGAGTTTTCGAACACCCGAACGTTCTCGGGAAGGCTCGCTGCGAGGCCGATCGCCAGCTGGGCCGGCTGCGCGATCACACTGTGCGGACAGTGAATGCCGTACTGGTAGAAGCCGGTGCCGAACTTCGCTTTCAGCTGTTCGGCGTCGAGCGTCTCGTACTCCTCGTCGATTGCATCGAGTGACTCAGCGAAGCCTTGCAGGACCCGTGCACCCTTCTCGCCCCCAGCAGCGTGGGTCTTGCCGACCCGCTGCCAGTCGCAGTCGATGCCGTTTGCGGTGACGATCTCCTCGAGCCAGTCGATGCCCGCCCGGTTGAGCGCAATCTGCCGCTTGGCGTTCTCGGTGTCCTCCTTGAATCCCTTCGAACGGATGTTGTGGGCGTGATCAATGATGAAGCCCGAGCAGCGGCCGGCGGCGTTGTTGCCGATGCGGTCAGCCTCGACCAACACAATCTCGGCCGCGGGGTCAAGCTCTGCGAGTCGCCGGGCGACCGCGAGGCCGCCGTAGCCGGCACCGATGACGACATAGTCCACGACGAGGTCACCAGTGAGCACGGTCGGCTCGGGTTGGGGCCCGAGGATCTCCAGCCAGCCGTTCTGCTGGTCGTAGCGGGGAAGCAGGGAAACAGGGGGCATCGGCCTCAGGTGATATCGAAGCGGTCGGAGTTCAGCTCAGATCGAGCCAGATCGTCTTGGTCTCGGTGTACTGCTCGTGGGCATGGACACCATTGTCGCGGCCACCGAATCCCGACAGGCCGTAGCCGCCGAATGGGGTGGTCATGTCGCCCTCGGAATAGCAGTTGACGGACACGGTGCCGGCTCGGAGCATGCGACTCGCAAGATGCGCGCTTCGCACGTTCGAGGTGAACACCGAGGCGTGGAGGCCGTAGTCGGTGTCGTTGGCCATGGCGATGCCTTCGTCAGCGTGGGTGAAGGTCGACACCGACAGCACCGGACCGAAGACCTCATCACGAGCGACGGCCATGTCGGGGGTGACATCGGTGAAGATCGTCGGCTCGACGAACCAGCCGCCGGACTCGGCACGGGTCTGGTTACCGCCGCAGCGCACGGTGGCACCCTCGTCCTTGGCCTTCTCGATGTTCGAGAGGATCTTCTCCATATGGGAGGGCTCGATGATGGCCCCCATGCGAGTCTCGGGATCGAGCGGATCACCGAGCACCCACTCGTGCATGGCCTCGTCGATCCGGTCGAGCGTCTCGTCCGCAATCGACTCGTGCAACAGCAGGCGCGAGTTCGACGAGCAGTTCTGACCGGCGTTCCAGAAGATCGATTCGCACGCGTTCGCGGCGACCTTGTCGAGATCTTCGGCATCACCCATGACCACCATGGGCGACTTGCCACCGCACTCGAGCAGCACCCGTTTGAGGTTCGAATCGGCCGAGTAGCGCAGGAACATGCGGCCGACCTCAGTCGAACCGGTGAAGCCGACGCAGTCGACCTGCGGGTGAAGGCCGAGGGCCGCTCCGGCGGTCTCGCCGAATCCGGGGACGACATTGAGCACACCATCGGGCAGCCCGGCCTCGGTGGCGAGTTCGGCGATGCGGATGGTCGACATCGAGGTCTGCTCCGCCGGCTTCAGCACCATGGTGTTGCCGGCGGCGAGGGCCGGGCCGATCTTCCAGGCGGCCATCATCAGGGGGTAGTTCCACGGCAGCACGGCACCGACCACACCGATCGGCTCGCGCACCACCGTGGACACGACACCAGGTCCCGAAGGCGTGGCCAGGTCGTAGACCTTGTCGGCAAGCTCGGCATGCCACATCAGACACGCGACGGTTTCGGGCAGATCGATGGTGGACGAGTCGAAGATCGGCTTGCCGGCTTCGAGCGTCTCCATCACCGCGAGCTCGTCGGCATGGGCCTCGATCAACAGGGCGAACCGCTTGAGCAGGTTGCGCCGATCAGCCGGCGCCATCCGACCCCATGGGCCGTTGTCGAAGGCGTCGCGTGCCGCCGCGACCGCACGATCGATGTCCTCCTGTGCGCCCTCGGCGACCTGGGCGAGCTCCTCGCCCGTCGCCGGGTTCAACGTCGCGAACGTGGCGCCACTGGCGGACTCGACGGAACGGCCACCGATCATCATTCGGGTCGGCGGCGTGACGGATGCGGCAAGCGCCGCCGGGTCGAACTGGAGGGTCATCTCACGCCTTTCGCTTGCCTCCGGCACGGCCGGAGTTCGTTGCTCGGCTCACGCCGGAATTGTGTGTCATCTGGACCAGCCAGTCCTTTTCGTCGTCCCACTCGCGGAACACGAGCGTGTCCCGATTGGTGCCGTTGATCGGCAAGGTCGACAGCGCGGTCTGCAACGCGACCCGACCCTGACGGGTCATCGGCATGACCGGGCGACGGCACGGGCCGACAGCTCGACCGACCATGTTCGTGGCCGTCTTGACCGCAGAGTTGTACTCGGCGTCGACATTGTTCTCCCAGAAGAACATGTTCGCCGGGAGCATCTGCTCCCAGAGCCTGAGTGCACCGACGTGATCACCGGACTGCACCAGGTTCCAGAGCTGCACGCACTCGTGCGGCATGACGTTGGCCGCCCCCCAGATCCAGCCGGCTGCACCCGACATGGCGGCGTACGGAGCCAGCGGGTCGGCGCCGGCGAGCACATGGCCGCCGATACCGATCAGCTTCTGGAGGCGGATCAGATCGCCGGTGGAGTCCTTGATGTAGTCGATGTTCTCCATCGCCATGAGCTGGCGGTACAGGTCGGGATGGATGTCGAAGCCGCTGTTGACCGGGATGTTGTACAGCACGATCGGGATGTCGATCGCTTTGGCGAGCTTCTCGTAATGGAAGAGCACCCCGCGTTCGAACGGCCCCTCGAAGTACGGCGGCAACACCATCGCGGCCGCCGCCCCGTGATCAGCGGCCCGGCGCGTGCGTTCGATCGCGTCGGTGGTGGTGATCGCCGAGGTCTGCGCAACCACCGGGATGCGACCGTCGACGATCTCGCATCCGAGCGAGATGATGCGATCCTTTTCGTCGTCGGAAAGGAACGCGAACTCGCCCGTTCCGGCACACAGCACAAGACCGTGCACGCCGGCATCGATCAGGCTCTCGATGTGGTCGCGCAGGCGACCCTCGTCGAGATGTTCACCGGTGTCGTCGAACGGCGAGGTCATCGCCGCACACACACCGTGCAGCAGAGGGGTTGTCATGGTCACTCCAGGGTCTCCGGAATCTCACGGATCCGACGTTCGATGAAGTCGCGCAGCGCTTCGTCGACATCGTCGGGCAGTTTCGGTTCGACATAGTCGGCGAGCATCTGCCTCGCCTTCTTCGTGCCGCGTGCCTCGGTGTCGTCGGCCCCGGCGGCGAGCCACTGCTCGTAGCCGTCGCTGTCCATCAACTCGGGCATGGCGAACGCAGACTCGAAGTTGGCGAGCGTGTGGGCAGTGCCGAGGAAGTGGCCGCCGGGCTCGACCTCACCCATCGCCCCGAGCGCACCGTCGAGCTCGTCGAAGTCGATGCCCTCGACGAAGCGGCGGAACATCTCGGCCTGCTCGCCGTCGACCACCGCCTTGGCGTAGCTCTGACACAGCGCCGACTCCATGTACCCCGTGGTCGAGAGCACGAAGTTCGCGCCGGCAAGCGCCACACCGAACATGTTGCGGGCGGCCTCGTACCCGGCCTGGGCGTCGAAGGCCTTCGATGCCGTGCACATGCCCGAGCAGCGCCACGGCAGCTGGTAGCGGCGGGCGAGTTGGCCGACCAGCAGGTTCATATGGTCGATGTCGGGGGTGCCGGCCATCGGCGCGCCCGACTTCATCGACACGGTGGCAAGCCACTGGCCATAGACCGCTGGCGCGCCGGGCCGAACGATCTGGCTGAACGCAACCCCGGCGAGCGCCTCGGCGTTGATCTGCACGACTGAACCGATCGTCGACGCTGGTGTCGACGCCCCGCCGAGCACGAACGGCGAGAACAACATCGCCTGGTTGGCGCCGCTGTAGACCTTGACGGCGTCGAGCATGGTCGAGTCCCAGACGAGCGGCGAGTTGCCGTTGGCCAGGCACGTCATCACCGTGTTCTGGTCGACAAACTCCTCACCGAACAGCATCTGCGCCATCGTCAGGGAGTCTTCGGCCCGCTCCCGACTGGTGACCGCGCCCATGAAGGGCTTCGTCGAGTGCTTCATCAATGAGTAGGTCATGTGCAGATGCCGATGCGGTACGGCGATGTCCATCGGCTCGCAGAGCACACCCCCTGCCATCTGCATCGCCGGGGTCATCTGCGCGATTTTGGCGAAATTGTGGAAGTCGTCGAGCGTGGCGTTGCGACGGTTGCCATCAAGGTCGCGAACGAACGGTGCGCCATATGCGGGTGTGAAGATGCTCTTGCGGCCGCCGAGGGTCACACTGCGCGCCGGGTCGCGGCCGACCATCGTGTATTCGCTCGGCGCCAAGGCGACGAGTTCCATGAGGAACTCGCGATCGATGCGCAGGCGAGAGCCGTCGATCGACACACCGCCACCCGAGCCAGCCTGGCGCCACATCTCAATCGATTCATCGTCGCGGAACTCGATGCCGGTGGTCTCGAGCAAACGCATCGTGCGGTCGTGCACGATGTCAACCTGCTCGGGCAACAGCGCATCCATGTACGGAATGCCCCGCTCCATTTCGGGGAGATAGCGCTGGGTGTAGGCGGTGCGGGCGTCGCGGCGGGCGCCGCGACCGCGACGACCAGCGCGCGTCGGTGCGGTGGTATCGGTCATACGGGGTCCCCCGCTTCGAGGGTGGTCGAGAGATGAGAACGAAGAGCATCGACGGCATCGTCGGTGCCCGGTGCGACAACCGAACGGAGCACGAAGGCGACAGGAGGAAGCGCCAACCCGCCAAGACCGGCCCACGGCCGCATGCCGTCGGTGACGTGCGGCGTGTTGAGCACGGCAACACCGAGTCCGGCGGTGACCGCCGCCTGCACGCCCTGGATCGACGGGCATTCCATGACCCGCCGGTACGAGCGGCCGGCATCGGCCATCGCCGAGGCAAACCATGGCTCGTACAGACACTGCGGCCCGAAGGAGACAAGTGGAACCTCGTCGACATCATCGAAGTCGGCATCGGTCGCCTGCACGACGGTGAGCTCATCGCGCCGCCAGACGTCGTCGGCCGGGCGAACAGCATCGCCGGTGTCGAGTACCTGGAGCAGCGCCACGTCGACCTCACCGGCATCGAGCCAGTCGGCGACGACGGCGGAATCGCGGACGCGAACCTCGAGCGCGATCTCCGGATGAGTCCGACCGAATCGGCTCGCCACCTCGGCAAGCTGGGTGGCGGCAACCTCTTCGTTGCAGCCAAGGCGAACGGTGCCACTCACGCTCGAGCGCTGGAGGGCGTCGACGGCCCGATCGTGGGCGTCGACGATCGCCTCGGCGTGCGCCAGCAAGTCCCGCCCGTCGGGGGTGAGCACGAAGCTCTGGCCATCGCGCCGCAACAGATCTCGTCCGATGCGCTCCTCGAGCCGGCGAATCTTGTGACTCACCGCTGACTGGGTGACCCCGAGACGCTCGGCTGCGGCCGTGAAGCCCTCGGCGACGACCAGTTGCCGAAAGACGCGCAACGACTCGACATCAAGCCGGACGCTGCTGTCAGTCGTCGATCCCCCCACGACGGCGATAATGACATGCTGTCATTACTGCCGCAAGATCCATGACACCGTCGGAAGGCGTCGCAACACGACTCGACCACCAACGCCTGCGGCCTGCACCGGATCAATCACAGATCAGGAACCGGGCCATGATCTCGAACGGCGACTCGTCGACACTCTCAAGCGCTAGGTAGGTCCAACCGCCACGCTGCTGCACTGCCGGGTACCCAAACTCGTTCACGACCGCCGGCACCCCGATCTCGGCGCCAATCTGGGCGAGGCTCATGTCGACGTCAACGCCGTCGTGCAGCGTGATGACCCACTCGTCGGGCTGGGGGTTCACGGGGAGCGAACCGGTCGGGATCGCCGAACCCGGCCGCCAACTCCAGTTCACCAGCGTCTCCACACCATCCCGGCTTCGGAAGTTCAACAAGAGCCCGCCCCACCGCATCGTGCGCTCGTTGGGGTCCCCTGGCCCGTCGAAGGGGCACCCCTCGATCCAACCGGTGTCGCTGTCAGGCGCACCGAAGACCTCGAACATTGCGTACTCGACCTCGTCGAGAAGCGAATCCAACGGCAGTCCAAGCACGGTCTGCCCCGGCAGGTTCGCAACCTCCTGAACCGACGGTGGCGGGGTCGTGGTGGTCGTGGTTGTGGTCGTCGTCGGTGTCGTGGTGGTGGACGTCGGTGCCGCCGACGTGGACGTAACCGCGACATCACCGCTTTCCGACTCCCCTCCGGAGGCACTCGCATCGGCCGAGGCCGTCGCGTCCGACCCCACATCGGTCGTCTCGTCGTCGCCAGAAAGGGAACCGAGTGCCAAGCCGGCGATGACACCGACCAACAAAATGATGATGCCGATCAGAATGAGTTCCCGACGCCGCATCGCGACTCCTTTGCGCTTCGAGCGCTGCTCAGGTGTCCAGCTCGACCGCCGTGGCTTCAACGGCCGCGAGGATCTTCGCATAGCCAGTGCATCGACACAGGTTTCCACTCAAGCCGATGCGGACCGCGTCAAGCTCCGGGCGTTCGTCACGCTCGAGCAGCGCCTTCGCCGACATGATCATGCCGGGCGTGCAGAACCCGCACTGCACGCCACCCGCCTCCAGCAGGTTGCGCTGGAGGGCATGCATCTCCGGACCGTCCATCACCCCCTCGATCGTGGTGACCTGGCGTCCCTGCGCCTGCACGGCGAGATAGCTGCACGAGTTCACGGGCTGCCCATCGAGCAACACCATGCATGCGCCGCACTCACAGTCGTCGCATCCTTCCTTGGTGCCGGTGAGACCGACATTTTCCCGGATCACCGACAAGAGGTTTTCCCCCTGGTCGGCGGTGACGGGATACGTCACCCCGTTGACATTGAGTTCATAGCTGGTGGTCATCAGGCTGCTCCGATACCAATCGAACGGTTGACAGGGACGGGGATCGGCTCGCCGTCGGCTCGGCGGGCGGCGGCATCGATTGCACGCTTGGCCATCACACCGATGCAATGCCGTCGGTACCGGTCACTCGCCCGCAGGTCGCTGATCGGTGCGGCCTGTTCGGAGGCGAGCGCTGCGGCCACCGGGCCTGCGTCGGCCGGAGCGCAACCGACCAACGCCTCGTCGATGCCATCGACCGAGAGAATCGTCGGGGCCACCGCGGCGAGTGCGACCGCCGCCGAGGCGATGGTGCCGTCGGCAGCGAGTGTCACCGCAGCCGCCGCACCGACGACCGCGATCTCCATCGCCCGCCGGTATTCGAGGCGGACATAGGCACTGCCGCATCGGTCCTGAGCCGGCGGAAGGTGCAGAGCGACCAAGAGTTCACCGGGATCGGCCGTCGTGTGACCCGGACCGACCCAGAGCTCATCGAGCGACAGCGTGCGGCCCCCGGTCACCGACCGCAGCTCGGCGGTCGCCCCCAGCACCGTCAGCGGAGCGCCGGTGTCCATCGCTGGCGAACCGTTCATCACGTTGCCGCCGAGCGTGCCGACATGGCGGGTCGACGGCGAACCAACGAGCGCCGACGCATCGGCGATCGCGGTGTACGACCCGACGATGACCGGATCGGTCATCAGCTCGGCATGCGACATCAAGGCGCCAACCCGCACGCCGGTGCTGTCGAGTTCGACACCGCCCAGCTCGTCGATGCGATCGATGGCGACGAGGTCGGCAGGGAGTGCCGCCTTGCCGTGCCGGGCTCCGACGACCAGATCCGTGCCCCCGGCGATCGGTCGAGCCCCCGCACCGAGGGCGACGAGCGCCTCATCGACGGTGGTGGCGATGGTAAAGCTCACGACGACATCCCTTCGCTCGTCATCCAGACCCGTTCGGCGGTCATCGGCAGCTGGCGCACGGGCGTGCCCACCAGCTTCGCAACACCATTGGCGATCGCTGCGGCGGTCGGGACGTTCGGGGCCTCGGCCAAACCCTTGGCCCCGTACGGTCCTGCGTTCGGATCCGGGATCTCGATGAATTCGGTGCGGATCGTTGGCGCGTCGGCCGCAGTCTGCAGCTTGTACTCGAGCAGGCCGGTGTTGCGCTGCTTCGCGTCGTCGCCGTACTGGGTTCCCTCAGTGAGCGCCTGACCGACACCCATCATGATCCCACCCTCGACCTGGCCGTGTGCCGCGACCGGATTGATGATGGTTCCGGAGTCGTGGGCGGCCGAGACATCGAGAACCCGAACCACACCGGTCTCAGGGTCGAGTCGGACGTGAACGGCATGGCAGGCGAACTGCGGCCCCGCCCAGCCGGCGAGACCTTGGTCGCCGACACACATCGCCGACACCGATGGATATTCCGGTGGCGTGCCGGAACCTTTCCCGATCAACATCTCGCCTTCGGCGGCAACACCGGCCAGCTCGACGATCGAGATGGACTTGTCGGGCGAACCGGAGACGTGTGCCTTCCCTGAGGCGAGCACGATGTCGTCAGGAGCCGCTTCGAGCTGGTCAGCGGCAAGATCGCGCAGCTGTGCAGCCACCTCACGAGCACCTTCGACGACGGCACGGCCGTTGTTGAGCAGGGTCTGCGAACCGGTGGCGCCGGTGTCGTACGGGGCCGCCGACGTGTCCTGATAGACGAGCTGGAAATCCTCGGGTTCCATCCCCAGCTCCTTGGCCGCAAGCATCCGGAGGGTCATGACCGAACCGGTACCGCACTCTTGGGCGCCGGTGATGATCATCCCGGAGCCGTCGCTGTCGATCTTGATGTACGCACCTGACGGACCGGGGAAGCTCGGCCACCACGAGATCGCGACGCCGACGGCCTCGTCGTCGGGCAGGTCGTCGCCGTAAGCCGACGCTCCAACAGCAGCATCGAGACAGCGGCGGAGTCCGATCTCGCCGTACACCTGACCGGCGGGGCCCTCGACCCCCTCGTCGACGATGTTGGCTCGACGGAACTCGACCGGATCCATGCCGACCACGGCGGCAAGTTCGTCGGTGTGGGACTCAAGCGCCCAACAGGCCTGAGGCGCGGTCGGTGCCCGCACCGAACCCGACGGCTGATGGTTGGTGTAGACGAGCGATGCCTCGATCTTCACGGCCTCCATCGCGTACGGGCCGGCGACATGCATCGCGGCCAACTGCGGGAAAAAGGCCGCATCGGCGGTGTACGCACCATTGTCGATGGCGATCCATCCGGTGCGGGCCACGAGCGTGCCGTCGGCCTTCAGCCCGGAGGTGATGTCGACGATCATCCCTTCGCGACGACGATCCGGCGCGACCATCTCCTCCTGCCGCGAAAAGACGAGCTTCACGGGGCGACGGGCCGCCTTGGCGAGCGCAGCGACGTGGGCCTCGAAGTGGAACCCACACTTGCCCCCGAAACCCCCACCAAGGTGAGGCACGATCACCCGAACCTTGCTCGCCGGCATCTGCAGCGTCTCGCAGACCCCCGCCCGAGCGTCGAAGGGCACCTGCGTCGAGGTCCAGATCGTGACCTTCTCACCCTCCCACTGGGCAATGACAGCCCGGGGTTCGATCGGCAGAGCGTGACAGCCGTCGGCGACATAGCGGCTCGTGACGACATGGTCAGCGTTCGCCATTGCGGCGTCGACATCACCCTTTTCGATCGAGGAGAACGACGCGACGTTGGGTCGCTGCACGGTGTCGCCAGTGACAGCGTAGGACTCCCAGTCCTCGTGAACGAGAGGAGATCCGTCGGCCATCGCCGCCTCGAGATCATCGACGATCGGAAGATCCTCGTACTCGACCACGATCGCGTCGACCGCAGCCTGTGCCGTGGCGGCGTCGACCGCGGCGACGGCAGCCACCAGTTCGCCCTCGAAACGGACAACGTCCTTTGCGAACAGCCGCCGGTCGGGCACGACCGGGCTGTAGATCACGTCGGGTACGTCGGCGGCGGTCAGCACCGCGAAGACGCCAGGCATCGCCGATGCCGCACTCGTGTCGAGCCTCGTGATGCGGGCGTGCGAGACGCCGGCATAGCGGAACTTGGCCACCAGCTGGCCGGTCAGATTGATATCGGCGGCGTAGCGACCGCTCCCGGTCACCTTGTCGGGGCCGTCGGCACGAACGAAACGCGGAACCTCGGCAATGGCCATCTACCCTCCCAAAGACGGACGAAGTCCGGTCACTATCGCACGCGACACGCCGGTTCGTCTGCACTCGGCGGGCGTGGTCAGCCCGTGCGCAGCTCCGCCTCGCGGCGTACCACGAACGCGAGTCCACTGATCACGATCACGACGCCGAGTACCTGCACGGCGTTGACGTACTCATCGAGGAACAGGAAGGCACCGGCGGTCGAGAGCGCCGGCACGGAGAGGTTGAGCATCGAGGCGATCACGAGTCGCACGTGGGCGTGCGCCCAATTCATCAGCATGTGTCCCGTGCCGGGCACGGCGAGCAGCGCTGCGAGCCAGAGCCATTGGGTGGTATCGGGAACATCGAGGCCGCCGGCGTCGATGACCGCCACCGGCAACAAGGTGACCGACCCGATGATCCAGAGGCACGCTTGAAACTCGAGGATCGGCACCGTCGCCCGTCCCTTCTTGGCGAAGGCGAAATACGCAGCAAAGAAGAACATCGAGACGAAGGCGAGGGCATCGCCCCATGGCTGCCACGTGGTGTGTTGCGACGAGCCGAAGAGCACAAGCGCCACACCGATCGTGGCGACGCCGGTGATGGCGACAAGCAGACCGGTGACCTTCTCGTGAAAAGCTCGGGACGCGACACCGAGCAGGACCAGCGGGGTGAGATTCGAGATGACCGCTGCGTTCGCCACCGTGGTGCTGCGCAACGCCACGAAGAAGATGGCGATCTCGATGCTGATCACCACGCCGGCGGGGGCGACGGCTCGGAGCATGGCGGCCGTGATCCGACGACCGGAAAGGTAGACGATCGCCGAGAAGACGGCGGCGCCGAGCGCGATGCGCCAAAACGCGATCTGGAGCCCCGGCATCGGCGCCTCCACCACCATCACGTTGCCGGCGGACCAGCACACGACCGCCACGATCGCAGCGGCGATGCCCGCAGGCGTCGACCGCGATTCGGTCACCCGGCGTCGATCCGGGCCTGGACGTGCGGCATCACATAGCCGGCGTAGCGAGCCTGCACATCGGAGCGCTGCCAGTCGGTCTCGGTGACCACCCCGCGGCAGACATCGGTGCCGCACAGACAGTCGAGGCGGTACGGCTCGACGCGGGCCATCGCATAGTCGTGGCAGAGCTCTTCCCCGGCCTCGATGTCGCGCACGGCCACATAGGTGACATTGCCCCGGAAACCGACGTTGGCATCGCACGAGTGGTTGATGTGCACCACCATGTCGTCGTATTCGTCGGCGTGACGGGGGCTCAAGAAGAGCCCTTCCGCGATCTGCAGACTGAAATCGCCGATCTCCGCAGTGAGTCGTTGGACTTCGTCGAAGCCGACGACATGGCCGACCTTGACCGCCACCGGCTCGTCCTTCGCAATCGGCGCGTTCGCGAACACGGCGAGACCACCGAGATGACTCGCTCGCACGTCGACCTTCGGTGAACGCCACACCCGTACCGGCTCCATGACGGGAGTATGGCAGGCTCCCTGCTGATGACCGATCCGATCGCCGAGCTTCCCGAGATCCGCCGACGGACGCGCCGGGCGCTGATCAGCTCGGTGTTGCCCGCCGGCATGGGCATGACGGCGAGCTTCGCAGCAACCAGCCTCGTCGCCGAGGACATCACCGGCAGCGACACACTTGCGACCTTCGCCGCCTCAATGATCTCGATCGGCGGGGCAATCACGGCGGTGCCGCTCGGTCGCTACATGGCAGAGCACGGACGCCGCCCGGGCCTCCTCCGAGCGTGGATGATCGGCGCACTCGGCGCGTTCTTCGCCTTCCTCGCCGTCGTCTCCGAGGTCTACCTCCTCCTGCTGGTCGGGGTGCTCGGGATCGGTATCGGGCAGGCCGCCAACCTCGCCGCCCGCTACGCCGCCGCCGACCTCGCAGAGGAGACGAACCGGGCCCGAGAGATCGGCATCGTCGTCTGGGCGGGATCGATCGGTTCGGTACTCGGCCCGACGGTCGCGCTCGGCGGCACCGGCTGGATCGCCGCCGACCTCCTCGGCCTCGACGAGCTCGCCGGACCTTTCATGATGGCGATCGTCGTCTTCGCACTCGCCGTCGTCGTGGTCGATCGACAACTTCGGCCCGACCCGCTGCTGCTCTCCCAGCAACTCGACGTTGCCGAGGCCGAGCAGCGCGAAAAGCCGTCGTTGGCCGAGTCGTTCCGCAAACTCGTAACCCACCGCCTTGCCGCGATCGCCGTCTTCGCCATGGCGGTCGGCCAGGGCGTCATGGTTGCAGTCATGACCGTCACACCGCTCCACATGGACGAAGGGGCTCACGAGACTCGCGTGATCGGCCTCGTGATCTCCCTTCACATCGTTGGCATGTACTTCTTCTCCCCGCTCGTCGGCTGGCTTGTCGACCGGCTGCCCGTCGTGCTGATGGTCGGGGCCGCAGGTGTGATCCTTTTCCTCGGTGCCGAGATGGCCTCTCACACCGATCCGGAGGACAGCCTCGGCGTGTTCGTCGGTCTGTTGCTCGTCGGTATTGGCTGGTCGTTCGCCATGATCTCCGGCAGCGCACTGCTCACTTCGGCATTCTCGGCATCGGAACGCGCGTCGGTGCAGGGCGCGGCCGACTTCACGATGGTCACCAGTGGCGCAGCCGGTGGGCTGCTCTCCGGCGTGATCGTCGAGGCCAGCAGCTACCACGCACTCAGCCACTGGGCGGCCGTGCTGGCACTCTCGCTCGTCGCCGCTGCGCTATACCCCGTGGTCACCAAAGCCACGCCGCGAAAAACCGCCGCGGCCTGATCACCGGGCTACCCGAGGGCGATCAGCGACGTACCGGCAAGCACGCCGGCGATCCCGACGCCCTGCCACCACCGCAGCGGATGCCCGAGGAAGCGATACATCAGGTAGGCGCTCACAGCCGGGAAGAGCGAACCGGTTACCCCGACGATGGCGAGGTCGTAGCGCTGAGTGCCGTACACGTAACTCAGCAGCGCCAAGCCACCGAAGACACCGCCCACCGCACCGGCCGGCAGGTCGCGACGAGGAACGAGCACCGGCAGCCCCATGATCGCCGCGACGATCACGGCGACGATCAGGCTCGAGAACCGGTTGGCCACGACCGACCACATGCCCGACGCTTCGCTGGTCAACCCACCCAGAAGCGTGCCGATGCCGTAGAGGGTGCCAGCCATCAGGCCCCAACGAAGGCCGACCCAAACCCGATCCCCGAGGTCGGGAGAGATCGTGGTCAACAGCAGCGAGACGACGGCGACACCAACACCGACCCAGACGAGAGCGGACGGCCGGGCCCCGTCGACGACATCGTAGAAGAGGGGCCACAGCGCGATCTGCAGCGCGATCAACGGCGCCACAATGCCAACCGACGACCGCTGGATCCCGGTGAAGTAGAAGACCAAGGCGAACGCCATGAGCACACCGGACCCAGCGCCCAACACCATGTCGCGGCCGGTGAGGTCCCCGGCGATGAAGACCGTGCCCACGAGCCCGACCAGGCTCGCCGAGACGAACGCCATCACCACCACAGTCACGATGTGGGACCGCTTCGTGATCGACACGAGGAAGAGATCGGACAGACCGATGAAAAGCGAGGTCAGCGACCCGAAGAGCACACCCATCACGCCACCCCGATCACCGCAACGCCCGCAGCACAGATGATCGCACCGAGGACCTGCCACCAGCGCATGACGTGGTCGTCGAACACGGCCGACATCACCGCCGTGATCGCAGGGGCGAGGGCGGTAATGGCTGCGATCTCGGCGAGCGAACCACGCTGCGCACCGACCGTGAAGGCGGCAATGGCCGAGGCCCCGAGTGCCCCCGAAAAAGCGGCGCGGGAGCGCAACTGTGCGGGAACGAAGACCGGCTGACGTTGGGCGGTCGCCGCGACGGCAAGCGCAATGAAGGCGGTGCAGCGTTGCACAAGGGCCGGCCACAGCCCCGAGCTCTCACCCGTCTCGCCGAGAAAGGTGAGCGATGCGCCGAAGCAGAGGCCCGAGATCAGTCCCCACGCGACACCTACCCGGACCCGGTCGCCCAACTCCGGCGACACGGTCGAGAGTGCAAGACCGGCGAAGGCGATCACGGCGCCGACAACACCGAGCGTAGGAAGCGACCCGCCGGTGGCGAGTCCCCACACGAAGGGCACGAGCGAGGCGAGGGTGGCGGCGATCGGAGCGACCACCGCCGCCGACGAGGCCGCCATGCCGTGGTAGAGCGACGCGAGCGCAAAACCGATGAACGAACCAGAGCATGCGCCGAGCAGCAGGTCCCCTCCGGAGACGGTGCTGTCGACGACGAAGACGAGCAGTGCCGCCATCACGGCGCCACCGGAGACCAGCGCAGTGGCGACGGTCGCAAGTGCGGTGGCCCGCTTGGTGATGAAGCCGCCGTGGTAGTCGGCGACACCGACCCCGAACGCAAACCAGAGCCCGAGAGCGATGGTCACCCGAGGAGGCGATCGTCGAAGGGATAGTGCGAGAGCAACTCGGTGCCGGACTCGGTGACAAGGAGCTGCTGCTCAAGCTTCACGCCCTCTCGGGTGTCGGGGCCACCGATGAAACTTTCGACACAGAGGGTCATCCCGGGCTCGATCACCCCGTCGTAGCCGAACGAGCCGAAATCCTGCGCGTGGTAGAGGTACGGGTACTCCCCCGTCATTCCCACACCATGAGCCGAGAGGTAGTAGCGGTGCGCGGCGTAACGCTCGGGCAGATCCCATGCCTTCTCGCTGTACCCCGCAAACGTCAGACCCGGCTCGATGATCGACAGGTTGTGATGAACCTGTTCGTGGGCGATCCGGTAGAGCTCACGCTGTTCGGCCGACGGCTCGTCAGGACCGGCGTGAAAGGTGCGTGAGTAGTCGGCGTAGTAGCCGTGGCAGCCGACGACGTCGGTGTCGAACGCGATCAATTCGTTTGCGCCGATCACCTTTGCGCTCGTCTCCTGGAACCACGGGTTCGTGTGTTCACCCGACGACAACAGGCGGGTCTCGATGTAGTCGCCACCTTGCGCGATCACGTGCTGATGGAACACCGACCACAGCTCGTTCTCCGAACGCCCCGGCCGGATCTCAGCTTCCATCGCCGCCATGGCCCGCTCGGTCGCCCGCATCGACTCGATCTGACACGCAACCTCGTCGGGGGTTTTGATCGCGCGGGCCCGCTCGACGGCCTCCTGCGGGTCCACGAGGTTAAGGCCGAGGTTTGCGAGCGCGATCGCGGCTCCGGCATTGACTCGCTCGACCCCGACCGTTGCCTCGAGGCCGACCGTCTCCGCAACGAGGTCGCGAATCTCGCCGGCCCAGCGGCGCTCCACATCGGCGATTGCCTCCCCGGCGGCGACGAAGGACGCCGTGGTGGCGTGGCGGACCTCGGTGATGGTCTCCAGTCCGTCGGCGAGATGCAGCGCGCCGGTGAACTCGTAGAGCACGACCGGGCCGTCGAGGGTGACGAAGAGGTACCGCGCCGGGTTCCGGGCGGTGAAGATCTGCATATTGCGGGCACCGCTGGCGTACCGGATATTGACCGGGTCGGTCAGCAGCACTGCAGCGACCTCGCGGGTCGCCATCTCCGAACGAAGCCGGGCGAGCCGACCGGTGCGCAGCGCGACCTGGTCGATCGTCGTGTCGAGCATCGGGTGAATCTAGCCCTGGGCCGACCGCAGAGAGCTCCACGATCGTCAGTAGACGATAAGCAAGGAGTCCGGGTCCGCCGGGATCGACAGCCGATTCATCGATACACAGCCGGTCAGGCCGTTGACGAAGTCCATCCACAGGCACTCGCGCTCGAGATCGAGGCCGGCGAGGAAGTCGCTTTTGGGCGACCAGACCGCCCGAAGTCCGTCCTTGCGTGAGTCGAGTGTGACGATCTCACCGGTCTCGACCCCGTAGAGGATCGGCACGTCGTCGAGCGCAGTCCCGCGGCTGAGGTAGAGCCACTGCCCGTCGGGGCTCATGGCGACATCGCCCCCGACATCGAAGCCATCGAGCGCCCACGCACGCCCGTCAGCGTCGACGATCCAGTTCTCGATTCCGGTCGCGCCTTGTCGACGTTCGAGCCAGCGGGTGCCGTTGGTGGTCAACACGTCGTGGCTCGAAACCTGGACAAGGCCGTCGCCAGTCACTTCATAGGTGCCGCCGGCGTCGGGCTCGATGAAAACTCCGACGCCCGCGATGACCTGAAGGTTCGCGGGCACCGGCACCTCGGTGCGGGGCCGCGTCTCGCCGGCGACATAGTCGCCGAACTCGATCCCGGTGATGGTCCGGGCGACCACGACATGGTCACCCGTGTGTCGTTCGACCACCACCGAACCCGACGCCACGCGAACGCCGAGGCCGGGTTGGTCAGGGTCGAACCCGATGACGCCCGTGCCGTCGCGCAACAAGACAAGGGATCCGAGTTCGCCGTTGAAGTCGGTAACGGGTGTCTCCTCGGTGACCGATGTCAGCAAACCCGCCGCCGTATCGACCACGACCGGATGGCCATCGGCCCCGACGAAAGCGAAGCGAGGTCCACCCCGTACGGCGTCGAGCGGCCGGATGTGGGTGTAGAGGTCGTTGCCCTCGGCGTCGACCATCACCTCCAGATAGCTGCTGCTCCGTTCGAGGTCGGTAAGCGCCGCGATATCGGCAGCGATGTCAATCGACGCTTCGACGCTCACGCCGAGACGATCCTCGGCAGCCGGCGTGCGAGTGTCCGGCGCCGACGACCCTCCGTCGGAGTCGTCGCCGCCGATACCGAACAACCACAGCAGGTACGTCAACGCAGCCGCACCGATCAGCCAACGCGGATCGAGGCGGCGATTCGACGATGAGGCAGGCTTCGCGGTTTCGATGCGGATCGGTTCGTCGGGCGCACGGTGCCACTCGAGATCGATCTCGAGTACCTCGACGTCGGCCTGTGCCCCGCCATCGGCTCCATCACCGGCCATAGCTCTAGTACGAGCCTGACCTACGGTGCGGATTCAGATCGATCCGCCGAGGGTTCCGACACTGCCGGTCCCGAGTCCGACCCACGATCGCTCCCTGCTCCGCCTCAGCCCCCGGTGAGCGGAGCGACAAAGTAGACGACCGTGTCGGGCTGCACCCGCACGAACTCGGGTTCGGCGTGGATCTCGCCATCGATACCGGCAGAGGAACCGGCACGCAGTGCATCGCCGAGCCCCGGGAACCGACGGTCGAGATCATCGATGATCTGACCGACCGTGGCCCCGTCGGCCTCGACGACCGCTGCACCACCGGCAAGCGGGCGGTGTTGGGTCATCAGGTGGACGGTGGCCACGGTGGTCGCGGGCTCGGCTCAGCGGGCGTCGCCGAGCGCCTTCAGCACCTTGGGCGGCGACATCGGCAACGAGGTCATGCGGACACCCGTTGCGGCCTTGATGGCGTTGCCGATCGTCGCCATCGGCGGGACGATGCCGGTCTCACCGACGCCGCGTACGCCATAGGGATGCGACGGGTTCGGAACCTCGACGATGATCGTCTCAATCATCGGCAAGTCCGACGCCACCGGAATCCGATAGTCGAGGAAGCCCGGGTTCATGAGCACGCCGTCGCTCGAGAAGATGTACTCCTCGTTGAGCGCCCAGCCGATGCCCTGCACCGAGCCGCCCTGCATCTGGCCCTCGACATAGCTGGGGTGGATGGCGGTGCCGGCGTCCTGCACGGCGGTGTAGCGGACGATCGTGGTCTGCCCGGTCTCCTCGTCGACTTTGAGATCGGCACAGTGCACAGCGAACGACGGGCCGGCGCCGGCGGCATTGAGCGATGCCGTTGCGGTGAGCGGGCCACCGGTACGCTTCGCCTGGGCCGTGATCGCAGCGAGCGTGAGCGGCTCACCGCCGTGGCTCGGCGATACGGCCGCACCGTCGACCCATTCGACCTCGGCTTCGTCGACCCCCATGGTCTGCGCAGCGCGACGGCACAGTTCGACCTTGAGCTCGCGGCAGGCCTCGACGACCGCCTTGCCGGTGGCAAAGGTGGCGCGGGAGCCCTCGGTGACGTCGGTGAAGCCGACCGCTTCGGTATCGGCCACGACCGGGGTGATCGAGTAGACGTCGATCCCCAGCTCCTCGGCGGCCATAAGGGCCATCGAGGCGCGAGAGCCGCCGATGTCGGGGCTGCCGGTGATCACCGTGGCGGTGCCGTCCTCGTTGAGGTTGACCGTCGCCGACGACTGCTCACCGATGTTGAACCAGAACCCGACGGCGACACCGCGAGAAGCACCCTCGGCCGGCTCGGACTGGTAGTGATCGCTGGCCTTGAGCGCTTCGAGGCATTCGACGAGGCCGATACGCGGATGGGGCATGCCCATCGCCGTGAGGTCGCCCTCGACCGCAGCATTCTTGAGTCGCAGTTCGATCGGGTCCATGCCGAGCTCGCTCGCAATGTCGTCGATGACCGACTCGATGGCGAAAGCGGCGTGCGGGGCCGATGGTGCGCGATAGGCGGCGGTCTTCGGCGTGTTGGAGAGCACACCCCACGACTCGAGCTTGAGGTTGGGGAACTTGTAGCTCGCCACCGACATCGCACCGACCATGCCGGCGAAGTCGCCGTAGGCGCCGACCTGGTACGCCATCCAGCCGTCGATGGCGGTGAGCTCACCGTCGCTGGTGGCACCGATCTTGATGCGGAGCTTGGCGCCGGGTGCCGGGCCCGACGAGCGAAGCACCTCTTCGCGGCTCATCACCAGCTTGACCGGACGGCCGGCCTTCTCGCTCAGGCGGGCGGCAACCGGTTCGAGGTACACCGTGGTCTTCCCGCCGAAGCCGCCGCCGATCTCGGCCGGCGTGACCTTGATCCGGCTGGTTTCCCAGCCGAGCACCGCAGCGGTGATCGCACGAACCATGAAGTGGCCCTGCGACGAGGCCCACACGTTGGCCTTGCCGTCGGCGCCGGTGTCGACGACACAGGCATGGGGCTCGATGTAGCCCTGGTGAACGTGGGCACAGTCGAATTCGCGCTCGATCACGATGTCGGCTGCCGCCATGGCGGCGTCGGCGTCGCCTCGCTCGAGGGGCGTGTGGGTGGCGATGTTCGATGGATCCGACGGGCCGACGAACTTCTGGTAGTTCTGCTCGTTGGCGAGTGGCGCGCCGTCGGCCATGGCCTCGTCGATGCCGAGCACGACCGGCAAGAGCTCGTACTCGACCTCGATCGCGGCGGCTGCGGCCTGCGCCTCCGCCTTGGTCGTGGCGGCGACGGCAGCGATCGCGTGGCCGTGGTACAGCACCGTGCCGCGGGCCAACACATTGATCGACACGTCGTGGTTCGGGTCGGTGATGTCGAGTGCCGGGAAGTCGTCACCGGTGACGACGGCCTTCACGCCAGGCA
>Ga0181574_10001569_pt1 | contig 21375 bp, 13 predicted proteins | sample 101ome_24_FD_145600 | JGI IMG/M metagenome (GOLD analysis project Ga0181574, IMG submission 145600) | Coastal salt marsh microbial communities from the Groves Creek Marsh, Skidaway Island, Georgia - 101410AT metaG (spades assembly) | ecosystem: Environmental > Aquatic > Marine > Intertidal zone... | reverse complement strand
TGTAGATTGGTTTGTTTTCTCCACGGTTGACGGGGGGACTACTTGGTATGGCTTTACGTCAGGCCAAGCACTTGGCTAATGAGTAACTTCACCAAACTAATGGCTCAAGCCGCCGCAGGTAACGCTGGCGGGGGTGACTTCTATCCATATACGGTAAATAACTCTGTTCGTTTTAATAACGATGATTCTGCCTATTTATACCGCACTCCTTCTAGTGCAGGAAACCGAAAAACTTGGACGTATAGTTGTTGGGTAAAAAGAGCGAGTTCAGGCGACCACTATCTTTTTTCAGCACATTCAGCAAATACTGATGCTGGATTTCTTGGTTTAAGGTTTAAAAACACTGACGAGTTACAGTCATTAGGATGGTTTAGTGGTTGGATTACATCAGATGCGCTTTATCGTGACTTTTCTGCGTGGATGCACGTTTTATTCTCTGTAGATACTACACAAGCAACTGCTGACGATAGGTTCAAGCTATATGTAAACGGAACACAGATAACAGATTATACTTCTACTGCGTTTACTCAAAATTCGGATACTATAATCAATAGTACCGCTCAACACAGAATAGGTAACGATAATTCAACAGGTTATCTTGATGGATACCTATCACAAGTTGCTCTTGTAGACGGACAGGCACTAACACCTTCTAGTTTTGGTGAATCTAAGAACGGTGTATGGGTTCCAAAAAATCTTAGTGGACTCACCTTCGGAACCAACGGCTTCTACTTAGACTTCGCAGACTCTAGCAATCTTGGTAATGACGTAAGCGGTAACAATAATGACTTCACATCTTCAGGACTCACAAGTTCAGACCAAATGGTGGACACTCCGACCAACAATTTTATGGTTGGTAATCCATTAGTAGCTTATACCAGCAATTCTCAGTTTATGAGAGAAGGCAATTTAGAGGCACATTGTTGGGATCAAATTAATTATGGTCAGGGTCTTCCTCAATCCGGTAAATGGTATTTTGAGTTACAGGGAGTAAATACTTATTCAGCCGGTGGTTATGTTTTATATCCCGGTGTTGTGGTGGGATTGCCCAGTTCAAGTCAAAATAATTGGTCTTCAGATGGTTTAACTCAATTAGTCTATATGATTTTTAATAACCCACAGCAACCATCAAGAGTATATTCTAATGGCGCATGGTCTAATACATCTTCTCAAGGAGCATCCGGGTCAATACCAAATAATACTGTTATTGGTTTTGCAATAGACATGGATAACGGGCAAATAGATTCTTATGTAGGCGGTACTCTTGACCATCAACTTACCTTAACCTCAGCACAATTAGCTACAAAAGATGTTCGCTTGGTTATGCAGGGAGCGTCTAATACGGGTGTTTACAACATAATGGATTTAAACTTTGGGCAGAACGGAACCTTTAATGGACGTAAAACTGCGCAGGGTAACTCTGATGAAAATGGCTACGGTGACTTTTACTACACCCCGCCTACTGGGTATTTAGCTGTTTGCTCACAGAATATGCCAGAGCCTACCATTGGGCCTAATAGTGCTACACAGGCTGATGAGCATTTTAATACTGTGCTTTGGACGGGTAATGGCTCAACACAGGCTATTACTGGTGTTGGTTTTCAGCCTGACTTTACATGGATTAAAGTAAGAGATGCTGTAAACAGTCACTACTTGTTTGATGCTGTTAGAGGCGCAGACTTAGCTTTATTTAGTGATTCTTCATCAGCAGAAACAGACTACACAGCTACAGGAAGAATGACATCATTTGACACTGATGGGTTTTCTGTTAAATACAGTAGTTCAACGGGAACAAATGCTTCAGGCAATACTTATGTCGGATGGAACTGGAAAGCCAACGGCTCTGGCTCAAGCAATACAGACGGCTCTATAACATCTACTGTTTCTGCTAACACTGATGCGGGAATAAGTATTGTTACTTACACTGGCAATGCAACAGCAGGCGCAACTGTAGGGCATGGCTTAAGTTCTGCCCCAGAGTTAGTTTTCTTTAAAAATAGAGGATATGCTTATAGTTGGCTAGTTCAGGGGGATGCTTTAGGTTCACCAGCTTCTGGGTATTATATGTGGCTAGACAGAACTGATGCAGTTACAACTAACTCAAGCGTAAATACAACATTTGGTGGCTCAACTATTACTTTAGACAATAGCCCAGCGTATAACCAAAGTGGCTATAACATAGTCGCCTACTGTTTCGCAGAAGTAGAAGGGTTCTCAAAGTTCGGGAGCTATACAGGCAATGGCTCGTCGGACGGCCCCTTTATCTACACAGGTTTTAGACCTGCTTGGTTTATGATAAAAAACATTAGCACCGGTGGTACTGGGTATGATTGGATTATTCACGACACTAGAAGGTCAATTTATAATCCATCTGACACTCAATTAATTGCTAACTCTACTGTAATAGAGAATCGCGATTCTGGTAATAATTCTTCTACTGCTGAAATTGATATTCTTAGTAATGGATTTAAACACAGAACATCGTCTGGCGGGAGAAATTTATCAGGCAATACCTACATCTACATGGCTTTCGCAGAGAATCCTTTTAAATACAGTAACGCAAGGTAACGGACAATGACTAAGGTTAGAGATTTTGCAGACGTAGCTTCAGGGCTTACTTCTACCGCTACAGAACTTAACTACAACGACATAACCACGTTGGGTACGTCTGAGGCTTCTAAAGCTGTTACTGCGGACGCTAATGGTGTGGTGTTGTTTGATAATGGTTTGTCCGAAGAGTTTACAGCTGTTACTTCTTCTAGCAACGCTACTACCTGTAATATGCAGGACGGCACAAACTTCTCCCACACGTTGACAGAGAACACGACGTTTACGTTTAGTAACCCAGCCGCAAGCGGTAAGGTGTCTAGCTTTACCCTCAAGATCATACAGGACGCTAGTGCTTCTGGATTTACGGTAACGTGGCCTGCCGCTGTTGATTGGCCTTCAGCCACTGCCCCTACGCTAACAGCCACAGCGTCAGCCGTGGATTACTTTGTTTTCATAACGCATGATGGCGGTACTACGTGGTACGGCTTCACTGCTGGACAGGCAATGGGCTAATGAGCAGAACTGCGCTAAGAACAATCCAAGCCGCCGCAGGTAATGCGGGTGGGGACTTCTATCCGTACACTGTGGATAACTCTGTTAGGCTTGATGGTTCATCAAAGTTAAGCCGTACCGTATCTTCTGGTAGTGGCAATACAAAATGTACTTTTAGTTGTTGGTTAAAAATTAGCGATAACTCTGGAACGAACGGAGGAACAGTTGTAGCGGGTGCAGATGGATACAATCAATTCCAATCATTTAACCAAACTTTGTATTTTGGTGATGCTTCAGTTGCATTAAATACATACGCATTATTTAGAGATGTTTCGGCTTGGTATAACTTTGTAATGATTGTAGATACTACATTAGCAACAGCAAGTGACCGAGCGCAGTTATGGGTAAATGGAGTAAGGCAATCTTTAGGCAACACTTATAATGTTCAGCCAACACAAAATAGCAATTTTAATTTTTATAATACAGCACAAACGTGGTATTTAGGTGGTAGAGCAACCGACCACTACTGTAAAGGTTATATGGCAGAAGTAGCGTTTGTCGATGGTACTGCTTACTCAGCTACGGACTTTGGTCAATCTAAAAACGGTGTCTGGGTTCCAAAGAACGTATCAGGCTTAACCTACGGCACTAACGGCTTCTACTTAGATTTTGCAGACTCATCAGCACTCGGCAACGATGTCTCTGGCAACAACAACGACTTCACATCTTCTGGACTAACAAGTTCTGACCAGATGATAGACACGCCTACGAATTCCTTTGCTACGTTGAATAGCACTTATCCTGAACCAGTAAGCCCTAGTCCTAGTGATACTTATCCCGCTGTATATTCAGAAGGAAACTTAAAAGCAGTTCATCCTTTAAATGGTAGAGGTGTAGTTTCCTCTACTTTAGCTACTCCTGCATCTGGTAAATATTATTTTGAAGTGCGTATTACTGGTAGCGCAACAACTTATTTTGTTGTAGGAGGCATGAAGTCAGCAGGTGTTGGTGAGGCTAAAATACCCGGTTCAAGTATGTCTGCTTCTAACTTTTATTGGTATTCTGAAGGTTATGTGTATGTTAATGGTGTAGATCAAAGTGCCGGGATTGCTAGTTATGTAAGTGGCGATATTATTGGATTTGAGTTTGATACAGATAATTCTGTAGTAAGCTTCTATAAAAACGGTACATTAGATTCTTACACACTTTCAATAGATTGTTCAGACATGGTTCCGATTGCTTTTGATGGAACAGGTTCTGTAAACTTTCAGTGGACTACACATTGGAACTTTGGTCAGAACGGAACATTCAACGGCAATGTAACAGCCGGAGGCAACTCAGACGCTAACGGCATAGGTGACTTCAAGTACACTGTACCTACTGACGCACTAGCCATCTGCACAGCTAACTTACCAGAACCTACCATCGGGCCTAACAGTTCTACACAGTCTGATGAGAACTTTAATACTGTGCTTTATACAGGTACAGGCTCCGCTAGAACTGTTACTGGCGTAGGCTTCCAACCTGATTGGTTATGGATTAAGAAAAGAAGTGCCGCAGAAAATCATGCTTTATATGATGTTCTTAGAGGCCCAACAAAACGTCTTGAAAGTAATAACACTAATGTGGAAGATAATGAAAGTGGTGGAGTGTCTTCTTTTGACAGTGATGGTTTTTCTATACAAGGTGCTAGTGATAGGTCAAACACAAGCGGAGCGACTTATGTAGCTTGGAACTGGAAAGCCAACGGCTCTGGCGTAACAAACACCGATGGAACTTTGACCGCAACAGTATCGGCTAATCAGGATGCAGGTATAAGCATCATCACTGCCGGGTATGGTAATGGCACTTTTGGTCATGGACTTGGAAGAAAGCCAGATGTAATGATTTGGAAAGAAATAAGCCCGAACACAAATAACTGGTTTGTTACACACCCCGGCCTTTCATCTGTAAATTACTATCTGCTCCTTAATAGTACCGCTGCAGAATATAATACTGGGTCTGATGTATTTGGTCTGACTGCAACCACAGCGGGTAAAAATAATGGTTTGACTGGGCGCACAGGTGTTGCCTACTGTTTCGCAGAAGTAGAAGGCTTCAGCAAGTTCGGCTCCTACACTGGGAATAATTCTAATGACGGCCCCTTTGTGTACACAGGCTTTAGACCTGCTTTTGTGATGATTAAAATTACTAGCGGTGCGGCTCATTGGATAATATATGATAATAATCGTGATATTTCTAATGTGGCAGGAAGAAGGTTAGGGGCTAATATTGCGGATAGTGAAAATCAGGATAATACTAATTTAGGTATTGATACAAGCGTTGGTATAGACCTTCTTTCAAACGGTTTTAAGATACGAGTGACTGGCCCAAATCATAACACCTCAGGCGGTTCATATATCTATTTGGCATTCGCAGAGATGCCGTTTCGTTATTCAAACGCAAGGTAAACAACAATGAGATACTACGATATTGATAATTCAACAATAATGTCCGAACGCCAGATTCGGAATGCTTACCCAAACACCAGCTTTGCGTTGCCTCTGAGTGACGCGGCTCTGGCTGGCCTCAACATGGCAGTGCTTCAGGAAGACACAAAACCTTCCTTTGACACTAGTTTGCAAGTAGTGATCGAGAGCGAAATTGTTTCTAGGGACGGTGGGTATTTCCAGACCTACAGCGTCATAGACCGCAGTGCCGAAGCAATAGCTAACGACTTGGCTAACGCTAAGGCTAACAAACGCGCACAGCGTAACCAGAGACTGACAGAGACTGACTGGGCTATCCTGCCTGACTCACCGCTGGCTGATGCAGACAAAACGATTTACCAGAACTACCGTACTGCATTGCGCGACGTACCGGCACAGGATGGTTTTCCTGACAATGCGTTACCAGAAGGCCCGGATGAGTCCCCATATGCCTCTTGGACATACAATAGCACCAGTTTTGTATGGGAAGCCCCGATAGCCAAGCCGGACGGAGAGCACACTTGGGACGAAGATGCGTACCAAGAAGACAATACTCAGGGATGGGTATCTATAGGATAGAATGGTTAAGATTGTTTATACTACCGATTTGATCAAAAAGAGGTTGCCATGCCTTTTACAAAGCTCCAATTCAGGCCGGGAATAAACCGTGAAACGACCTCCTATTCTAACGAGGGCGGTTGGTTTGACAGTGAAAAAATACGTTTTAAAGCCGGGTTTCCTGAAAAAATAGGCGGCTGGGTTAAAAAAGCGATTTACAGCTTTTTGGGTACGTGTAGGTCTTTACATCCTTACGTTTCGCTAGGGGGTACACAACTAATCGGTGTCGGTACTTCGGTAAAGTTTTACATTGACGAAGGGGGATATTTTTATGATATCACCCCCCTACGAACTACCACGGCGGCGGGAGACGTTACATTTTCTGCGACGGCCTCTAGTTCTACAATTACCGTTACGGACTTAAACCATGGCGCGGTTGTCAATGATTTTGTTACTTTTTCAGGTGCAATCAGCCTTGGGGGAGACATCACCGCAGACGTTTTAAACCAAGAATATCAAATAGAGGAAGTTCAGGACGGAGACACGTACACCATTAGTGCTCGTGCCGCCAACACTTCAATTGCGTCCATTACTGAAGATGGGCAGTTAAACCCCTCATTAGTCACGGCCACCGGCTCAGATACGGGCAATGGCGGATCGTCTGTAGTGGGAACTTACCAGATTAATAGTGGCTTGACTGTTGCCGTTTCGGGGACAGGCTGGGGTGCAGGGACATGGGGACGTAGCACTTGGGGTTCTGGAACCACTTTAACCGCTAATAACCAGTTACGAATTTACAGCCAAGATAACTTTGGGGAGGACCTGTTATTTACGGTGCGAGGCGGTGGTATATATTATTGGGACACCGATTCGGATGATTATGGAGCAAACAGGGCCACGGCCTTGTCTGATTTACCCGGAGCCGATTCTACTACTCCAACTATAGCAAATCAGGTTATGGTTAGTGATGTTGACCGTCACGTAATCTTGTTTGGCTGTGGTTCCTTAACAAGTCCGCACGTGCTAGACCCTCTTCTGATCAGGTTTAGCGATCAAGAATCTTTGACTACGTGGGCCCCGACTACACAAAATACTGCCGGAGATTTAAGGGTAGGCAGTGGCTCCGAAATAGTTTGCGCGGTAGAAACTCGTCAACAAACCCTTGTTTTTACGGATGTTTCTGTACACTCTATGCAGTTCTTAGGGCCGCCTTTTACCTTTGGTATTAACCAGATATCTGAAAATACCACTATTGCAGGCCCTAACGCCGCCATTGCTGTAGACGACACAGTGTTTTGGATGGGCGCACAAGATTTCTATATATACAGCGGTCAAGTCTCTAAACTGCCGTGTTCCGTACTTTCCTATGTATTTAATGATTTTAACTTTAATCAAAATAAAAAAGTGATAGCGGGGTCCAATAGTGCTTTTTCTGAGGTTTGGTGGTTCTACCCGTCTAGCTCGTCAACCGAAGTGAATAAGTACGTGGTCTATAACTATCAGGAGAACATTTGGTATTACGGAACACTTACCCGCACTGCGTGGCAAGATAGAGGGCTACAGACCTATCCTTTGGCCGCCGCTACGGATGGTTATCTGTACCAGCATGAAAATGGTCAAAACGACGGTAGCACTAACCCCTCTACAGCTATCACTAGCTACATAGAAAGCAGTCAGATGGACATTGGCGACGGGGACCGATTTGTATTTATCAACAGCATGATCCCTGATGTAACTTTTGATTCTTCTGTCAGTAACGCACCAACCTTGGATTTCACGTTAGAAACCAGAAACTACCCGGGAGGAGAGTATCTGCAAACAGACACTGAGACGGTTACTCAGTCGGCTACTACTCCTGTAGAACAGTTTACAAATCAAGTGTTTATGCGTCTAAGAGGCCGGTCATTCGCTATAAAAGTGCAGTCCGACACGACAGACGTGCAGTGGCGATTAGGCTCCCCACGGGTTGATGCGCGACAGGATGGTAGGCGGTAATGTCTTCTCGTGAACTAGTCCGCCCGTTTTTCCCGATAGCTCCGAGAGAGTATAGTCAGGACCATCAAGCGGATATACAGCGTCAGTTCTCGTTATTTGTACGTCAAATACAGAATCCCGGCGACTCGCGGGCCACGACTCTTAACTTAACTAGCTTGCAATCCGGCTCAGATCAGGGCCTTGCGGTAGGGGACGTGTACGAAAAAGAAGGTTTTTTAAAAATAACCTTGGCTAATGCGCCAAACGTTGCTAGTGTATCGGGGACCACGGCCCTCGGTTCGGTTACTGTCACCATTACATAATGTGGTATATTTAGGTTAAAATACCATAAAATATGCGATAGATACTCCTGCGGAAAAGGTTTCCTACATTTCAGGACAGTGTCTCAATATTATCTTAGGAGATAGGATTGATGGCTACTATGCCTGAAGCTATAGAGGTTCCAGAGGGGGGCCTTGCATCATTTCTCACCGCTACTGTTGGCGAATGGGCCGACGACGATGTTCCAGAGTCTGGTATAGGCTCTGTAAAGGCCGTAGCGGACCATTTAGCTGAATACGGTAGGTATGAAGATACCTACATGGTTCACGCCGCAGAGGGCGAAACAGTCATTCCTATGGCTGTTTTTGATGAAAATCCCCGTCTGAAAGAATCTTTATTCCGTCAAATGCGTTCTATGGGTATTGATCCAGAGCGTTATGTGGTCGGAAACGAGCTTAACTCTATTAATCCTGTCACCGGACAGCCGGAATTTTTCCTGAAAAAACTATTCAGGGGCATCAAGAAGGCCATCAAATCTGTTGTTAAAGTAGTCAAAAAGGTGGCTCCTATAGTTCTTTCTATAGGTCTGGCCATGACTCCGCTTGGTCCTATATTGGGTGCCGCCGCAGGTAGCGGTATCGGTACGCTGGTTCAGGGCGGTAGCTTAAAAGATGCGTTTAAGAATGCTTTGATTGGCGGTGCCGTAGGCGGTCTTACTTCCGGTATTACTGGCGGTATTCAGTCGGTTAAAGCAGGCGGAACCTTTACTTCCGGATTTGGTGAAGGCGTTCGCGGAGCACTGCCCGGGGCCAGAGAGGCCGCTCGTGAAGCTATTACGGCTGACTTGGCTAAACAGGCTCAGACGGGTGACCCATTAGCCGGAAAGAACTTAGTAACGCCCCCTAAAGCAGAGGAATTGCTAACAAGCGTTAGGCCCGCACCAGAAGGCGTTGCCAGCACAACGGTTACCGCATCCCGTCCTGCTGTTCAACTGCCGATCCAAGCCGATCCAAACGAGCTATATGCGGCAATGAGTGCTACCGGAGCGGGTGCGACAACCCAGCCTCCGACAGCCGATCTAATTAAAACGACCGACATAGCTCCTGACGATATGAGAGCGTTAGAAACTCCGGGAGTACGGGAGTCTTTAGGCGATCTCTTCTCTGGAGAGAAAGGTATTTTAGAGACGGGTAAGGACATATTCTTCCCTAAACAATCACAAGGCGATATTTTGTCTAAGTACGGTCTAACCTCTGGCACGGCCACTCCAGACCAGCTTGCGATGGCAAAGCAATTAGCTACAGACGCTAATGCAGGCGTTGGTCTACTGCGGTCCTACGGGCCTTTAGCGGTAGCGGGAACCGGTCTTATGGCGGCTACAGGCGGCTTCGAAGCTCCAGAAACAAACATTCCAGAAGCCTTTGGTGGTGTAACTGGATGGGATTTACTACAGAAAGATCCTTCTAAATACCGTGTAGGGGTGCCGACTTACGGTACTTCCGGCATGGCCGACGGCGGTAAGGTAGAAAACTTCCCCCGTAAGAACGGTGCCATTTCCGGCCCCGGTACAGAAACAAGTGACGATATACCCGCCATGCTATCCGACGGAGAGTTTGTGATGACTGCACGTGCTGTAAGAGGCGCGGGCAACGGTAGTCGCAATAATGGCGTTAAGAAAATGTACGAGTTAATGAGATCCTTTGAGAGCGTAGCATAATGGCTGTCGATACTAATATTCAGATTGTCCGCGAAGATCCTCAGATTGAGGCGTACCGCCTTGGTTTGCTTGAGGATGTAAATGAATACATTGGAAAGCGGATAAGTGACCCTAATGCCCTGCCTCCTGCCTATCAGATTGCGGGTATGTCGGGCATGGAAAACCAAGCCGCGGCTCTTGCCCAAGAGGGCATAGGAGGCTTTACACCATATATTCAAGGTGGGCTGAGTCAGGTTCTGGCGGGTCAAGAAGGCATACAAAATATTGCTTTCCCTGCATTACAGGAAGCTCAGAGATATTACAGTCGTGCGGGACAGATGGCGGGTGACCCACGCGCCGCGGCTCAGATGTATATGGACCCATATCGTCAGGAAGTCATTGACCAGAGTATGCAGGATATTGCCCGTGCCGGGGCCGCTCCTTTGCAACAGGCTCGTGCTCAGGCGGCTAACGTAGGAGCTTTTGGGGGCTCACGGCAAGCGGTTCTAGAAGGTCAGCTAGCTCGTAACGTATTGGAAGAACAGGCCCGTACCGCGGCCAACTTGCGATCTCAGGGCTATGGTCAAGCCCAGATGCTGGCTCAACAAGGTATTGGTCAGTTAGCTAATATAGGTGCGGGTGTAGCCGGTGTCGGTGGTCAGGCCGCAGGAATCGGCACACAGGCCGCGAATCTGGGTATCCAGCAAGCAGGCTTGGGTGAGTTGGCACAGAACCTTGGTCTGCGCGATATCACCACGCTTTCTGCTCTTGGCGGTCAGCAACGTGCCCAGCAACAGGCGGAACTGGATGCCTTGCGTCAGAGCGACGTTGCTCGCATGAACGAGCCGTTCCAGCTGTACTCTTATTTATCGGACATCTATCGTGGAACACCGAGCTCGCAGAGTGTGACAACGATGAATGCATCACAAGATCCCTCTACGGCCCAGCAGGTGTTGGGTTACGGCATTGCCGGTCTGGGTGCCCTTTCCGGGGCTAAAACTGCAGGTCTTTCCTTTTAGGTTTTAAATATGAATATATATGACCGTCCCATGTTTATGCAGTCTGGTGGCCTTATGGAGGCTAACCCGGGCGTTGAGAATCAGCTACAGCAGGTAGAACAGCAGGCCGCCGCCGAAATGGAGCAGGTGGGTGCTGACTACGTAAATAACATGATGCAGGGTCTAGATTCTGCAGAGGACGCGGAAGGTATCATCAATGCCATTCGTGGCAACCAGAAGCCCCTTCAAGCACGGTACGCGGAACTCGGCACTATCGTAGGTGAAGACGACGCTAGAGCTACCCCGGAGTCTGTACTGGCTTTGGTACAGCCTACTATTATGATGACAGAAGAGGGTGTTCTGGACAGCGGCATAGGCGAGCTTATGCAGAATGTCGCGGGTAGCATAGATATGGAAACTGAAAGCGGGGAGCCTACTGCCATGGGCGGTGGTCTTGGCGGCCTGATGATGCAGGGTCAGCCTGAACCGCAACAGTATCGCGACGGTGGTCCGGTACGTTTACAAGTGGGTGGTGACCCGTACACGGAGGCATTGAAGCAGTTTGGTATTCAATCTTTTGACCCGATGCTTGAATATGACACGCAGGTTGAGCAGGGCTATCAAACACGCCTTCCCCTCTATGAAAGCGTGATGGGCGGTGACCAAGCAAAAAAGCTCGCTCAGTCTAATCTATTCTTTGACATAGCTCGTGCCGGATTGAATCTGGCGGGCGGTATAGACCCTGCAACGGGACAGTCTATGGCCGGTGCTCCTTTAGCGGCACAGTTAGCTAGAGCGGCTACACCGGTGGCTACTAGTGCGCAAGAAGCAGGTCAGGCTGTACAGCGAGCGGAAATCGCTCCACGGCTCGCGGCACTTCAGGCCGCTGAAGCGCAGGAAAGGGCTAGGATTGAGCAGGTAGGAAGAGAACGTCAGGGCGCACAAGCGCAAGCCGGTCAGGGTCTACTAACTGGTCTTAATGCTTTCTTCACCGATATTCGAGATCAGTCTCTTGCAGACCAACAGCAAGAATTAGCCCGTTTACAAGGTGAGATTGACGTAAATAAGATCAATAAGACTTACGATAGGCGTATAGAAGAGCTTAACGAAAGTAACGAAGCTCGGGCCTTGTTGCAGACTCAAATTGATGACGCGGCCTTCCAGAGACTGATTCGGGAGGGTCAAATAAACACCGATTTAGCGGGTTTAAATAACGAAGCCGCACTGGATCGTCTTATTCAGCAGGGCGAAATAAACAAGGTTCTGCAGACTATGGGCGATGAAGCTCGTATGCAGTTGCAAGAACTTATAGGTACGCAAAGCTTTAATGAGCTTCTCGAAGCAGGAGCACAACGAGAAGCCGCAATTCTTCTACAAGCAGAGCAAGACCGAGTCACACAAGCAGAAAATGCCGAACAGAGGTTAGGTTTACAGCGGGAAATGCAAGCTTGGCAAAGTTCAGAAGCCGCACTTGATCGCACTCAATCGCAAAACCAGTTTGAAGCATCTCTAGAAGAAACGAAGAGAAGACGAGCCGCCAGTGTAGGAGATGCTCCAATAACAATGAGGGAACAGCTAGTAGAGCTTCTCCAACCTTGGAATTATTTTGAAGACCAAAATGCTTTTGAAGTAAGTCGTAGTCAGACAGAAAACGATATTAGGCAATCTAATATGTATAGTGCATTACGACAAGCAATGACTGAAGCGGATATGGAACTACAGAGTCGTAAACTTTCTGTAGATGAGCGCAAAGCTCAACAGAATTATATGCTTGGTCTTATGAAGCTACAGGACAGTTATGGAAGCCAATTTGGCACGGGGCTACGGCAAAGAACACAAGCTTTGCTTGCGGACCCCGTAATCATGCAAGCGTATGGCTCGGGTGTACTAGATGAAGTAAATCCTAATCTTAAGGCTACACTAGAAGCAGGATTAACCGAATATCTGGCTCCACGATATTCTTTTGATCCAAGCACCGGATCATTTAGTTCAATGAGTCCGAATAAACCATCCCTTCTTCTCGACGCGCTACAGAGCAGACAATCATTGGGATTAAATCCTCCCTTTAGTTTTGCCGCGGGCGGAGAGGTTATGAAAATGCAAAGGGGCGGAAACCCTAACGCAGAGGCATGGGCAAAGTTTAACGAGTTGACTTCTTCACAAGGTGGCCGTACCGCTCAGTTGGATGAAGACATAGAACTGTCTGGACGCATAGTAGATCCTTCCGTAGATGTCAGTAAATCGGTAGGTTTGTTTTCTGGGCCAAAAGACTTGGCTCGGGGAGTAACTTCTTATTTTGGTGACGTTGCCGAAGGTTTATTTGGCATGGATCGTCCAAGTGCCGCATTTGCTGAAGAAAGTGCAGGTTCTTCTCAGCTACAGTCTTTAGCCAACGTCACTCAGCGTTTTGTTAGAGAGTCCGTTGCCGGTAGGGCTTTAAAAGATGAAATAGAAAAGCTTGCCAAAGAACTGGTTGAACCGGGCACGATGACAAAGGAAAGAGCTCAAGCTAACCTTGCATCTATGCGCAATCAGCTTCTAGAAATACAGGACTTAGCCACATCTATTCTGGAAACGCCCGAGCGTTTCAGCGCACCGCAAGTCCAGAGTGCTAGACAGGACTTACGTAAACTTCAGCCGTTGCTAGAAAACTACGATACAGCGTTGGCTAGTTTCGAGCGCAGGTTAGAGGGCGGTAAACCAGACCCCGCTATGTTTGATCGTTCCCTACAGAGGTAGTAACCCATGGCCAACGGCTTTGTTGATAAGCTAGATTACGACCTCAATGCGGCCCGCGACGCAGGGCTTACTGAATCCGATATCGCCCAATACGTATCCTCTAAAAGGGATTACGACTATACCGGTGCCCGAGAGGCCGGTTTAACTGACTTCGACATCATCCAGTATAACGTCGCCGATGTTCGTGACATTGGCCCCGGTAGAGCCTTTTTAGAACAAGCCGTAGCCTCTACGGGTGAAGGTGCTTTGTCGATGGCCGGTCTACGCACGGGTGCCGGTTTAGGTGCCACAGTGGGAACAAGTTTTGCGGGTCCTGTAGGTGGTATCGTCGGTGGTGTTTTAGGCGGTGGTTTGGGATTAGTTGGCGGTGCCGTCTTAGGTGAAGCGGGCGAAAGAAAAGCCCGGGAGGCACTTGGGCTTGAGGGTCAACTAAGCAGAACAGCGGATATTGGTCGTGTTGCCGGTGAAACCTTTGGGTTCGTGATGGGCGGCGCACGGACCGGGGCTTTTGAGGGCTTTTTAAGAAAAGCTAATGATACTGCGGTAGGCCGCGCTTTAGGTTTGAACTTAGGCGAAATAAAGCCTACTAACTTAGGCTCTGATTTGATGTTTCAGGCCGCCGCCAATTCTTCTAAAAAGCTCGAAAAAATTCTTGTAAACGGTGAAGAGATATTCTTCCCGGTTGATCGAGTGAACCTGTTAAAGGGCGAAGCGGCAAAACAATTCTTTGAAAAAACCGGCGGCTTGTTAAAACGTTTAGAAGACAACTTTACTCGTTTTAGAGCAGAAGGAGCGGAAGCTCCCGGAAGACGTGCGTTAGGTCAGGCGTTTACTGCAACCAAGATAGCCGGTGCCGGGGCATTAGCCGAAGGGTTAGACCCGGGAAATGAACGGGTCCGCGTACCTTTTGAAATGGCCGCAGGATTTGTGGTGTTTCCTTTTGAGGTGGCGCAATATGCCGCTAATGTCGCTAAAAACGTTGGCAGTAATTTAGATCAAAAACAACGGAAAATAATGCGGGACGCATTGGAGGGCACTTTAGAGTCAATGCCCGAAGAGATTCGTCCCGATGTGGCGGATGTTGTCGCGGCTTTACGCGGAGCAGAACCTGCAGGAGCGACGGCCCTTAAAGAAGCTGGGGAAGACATTGCACTTACCTCCGCGCAAAAGACCGGAATTAAATTTATTCAAGATCTTGAGGAAGTTGCCAAGAAACTAAACCCTCAAATGGCGGCTACGCTTCGTCGCCAAGCCGAACAATCTAATGAAGCGGTTGCCCGGATGATTCAGTCTATGATTCAAACAGGGGACCCTACTTTACTGCAGGAAGCCGCGAATATAGAACGCGCTTATTTAGACAGAGTGCTAGACGATGAAGTTAACTTGGCGGTGTTGCGGGCTCAAGACGCGGCGGACAGGGTGCTAAGAGTCAGCGACGGTCCTGTTACAGAAGAATTAGCAAGTAAAGCCGGGCAGATGCTTGAGGACGTTGCCCAATCGACCATAAAAAGTGCTAGATCAATGGAATCTGAGCTATGGAATGCTTTGCCTAAAGATTTAGATGCTACTCCAGATAACATAGTTTCTACTTTTCTATCTGAAATAGCTCCTCCGGAAGGCACTCTTGCCAACCTAACCACAATTGATCCGTTCACCAAAAGTTTCTTAAAACCTTTGTTGGGAGAAGAAGGCACCGATGCTTTGGAGCTACCCGGAAAATTAGACATAGCTCGACAGGATTTTGCTAGTCAGGAATTAGATTTAAGAGACGCGCTCGCGGATGCCGATATTTTGGCAACTATGCCCTCTAAAACAACCAATGTTATGTTGCGCGAGAAAGCAAGAAAATCCATAGAAAAAGGGGATTACGATTCGTTTGTTACTCCAACTATTCCAGAACAAATGGAGATGCTAGGACAGAGTCGGATTCATTCTGTAGAAGACATTGATTTTGTAGTTAATGGCCTTACCGACGGATTGTTTGACCGCGCAAACATACAGATGCCCGGAAAAGGTAGATCTAGTAAAAAATTCATATCTAACCTTCTTAGCAATCTACGCACAATGCCGGATGACTTGAAGGAAGAATTCATAAATTTAGATTTTAAGAGAATCGCAGACGGATATAAGAACGGTAGACTTGTTGAGGAACGGGGAATAAGCTCTCGTTTAGATGACGCCAAATATACCCCTGACATTAATATGATGGGGAACAACCTGAACCGGCTTAATCGTCTGAAGGATGAAGGAATTTCACTTCTTTTTGAGAACTACCAAGACACCCTTAAAAAATTACAGCGTTATGTAAGTCGTAGCCAAGATTTCGCGTTATTGGAAGAGGATGCTCTACGCGCCGTAGAAAGTTTGTCGGAGGAAGTACCTACCGTAAAACTAGGGGAACTGTTAACTTTCCGAAAACAAATGCTTGCAAAGGGTAGAGAAGCCCGAGCGAACAATCAATCTATATCCGGGTTTTACTCTACATTGGCAGATGCCGCGCTTAATGATATGAACGTAGGTCGTTACGCGGATCTAAGTCAGTTGAAAGGTCAAGAATTACAAAACGCTATGAATTTAAAATCGGCTTTTCAGTTTTCTAGAAGTTTAAACGATAAGCTTACTAGGGCCTTTACTGGCGATCTTTTGGCCACAGACCGCACCGGTCGATCTCGAATAATGCCAGAGCTTGCTGTGGAAAAGATGATCAGCGGTAGTGCGTTAGCCAGTTTTAATCGGTACAAACAATTGGACGAAGCTCTAGACTTCATACAACGTGAAGTAGGTGGCGGTGATCCAAGTGCATCAATTATACGCGGGGAGGGAGAACTTTCCGATGTCACCTTCCAAGACCTACGCAATCAGGTAAACGGCAGTGTAGATGCTTTTATGCGCTACAAACTGGGCGAAGTCTTTAATCAGCCAAACGTATCTCCAAACCAGTTAGCTAATAGTCTGGATAGATTTAAGGTTAAATATGCGTCGATTATCGACAATGTCCCGGACCTAAAGAAAGATCTAGACGACGTGGCCTCCGCACAACGAGCCTATGCTCTTTCTTTGGAGCAACAAGCCGCCCAACAAAAGCCTAACTTTATAAAAGACCAGACCGCTTTCGGGAAGTTTCTTAATTCGCCAGATAACCCCGGGGCAACGTTGTCTGCAATAATTGGAACTCCCAGTAAACAGGGCCTTAACAAGGCAAATTCATACACTCAGTTTAACAATTTAGCCAAAGATATTAAAAAAGCCTCAAGGGATCTTCCCGGTTTATCTAACGGCTTCAAAAGCACTGTATATGAGGTTGCTTTTCAATCCTCTACTAATGATTCCGGCAAAATAAATTACGATGGCTTGGAGGAATATTTATTTACTCCACTAGCTCGTAACAAAGAATCCGTAATGGATGTTTTGAAGAGAAATGGATTTGTAGACGATTCGGAAATAAAAAATTGGAAAGATCTACTGGAGATAGGGCGAGCTTTTGACCGGACGCTATCTACCGGAAACTTGTCAGAGGTAGATGCCGAGCTTTTGCAAACTGCTTCTTGGGCTCGCGACATGATTTCAAGGTGGATTGGTGTTGCAGGTTTAAAACAAATAGTCAATAGAGTACCCGGATTAAAAGATATTTTCGGGGATATAACTATTCAAGAAGCGTCTTTTGCCGCTAATTATTCGCGGCGCGTGTTAGCTCAGTTACCGCAACGAGAAAGCAGACAGCTGTTTTACGAAAGCATTAGTAACCCAGAGCTTTTGGCCGACATATTAGAAGGGGTGGGATATAAACAAACCTCTGCGTCGGAGAATGTAATTAAACGTCGGTGGGAAAGGGCACTTAATGCAGTGTTTGGTGTTGGCGCGGGTAGGTTAATGATTTCCTCCGTGGACGAGCCAATGCCAGAAGAAAGAGAGTCGGCACCCGCACCTGTTCCTACGCAAGCACCGGCTCCCGCTCCAGTTGCGGTTAGCCCTCGGCCCGCGGCCCCCGCTCCACAGCCTGCTCCCGCTCCCGCACCTGCCCCGGCAGGAAACCTGCAGGAAAGCAGACAGCGGTTTGCACAGCTTTATCCTTTTGACGTGACAAGCGACGTTATTAGATCAAGAGGGACTGAAGGGGTTTGACAAGAAGTCAGAAGCGTCCTCTCCAAGGACTGTGCTGGCTAGATTAATTTTGTTGCGTAACGCAGTAAGAATTTTTTCATCGACGGTATTTGGGGAAATTAAGTCGATGTACGTAACAGATTCGGTTTGACCTATTCTGTGCGCACGGTCCTCTGATTGGAGCCGTATTTCCAAGTCATAGCTGTTGCTGTAATAAATGACGGTATTTGCGGCGGTTAAGGTAATCCCGTACCCCCCGGTACGAGGTTGCCCCACAAAGAAGCGCAAGGGTGACGTTTCATCCTGAAAAGCATCAACTATTTCTTGACGTTCCTCTTGTGGGGTTCCCCCGTGATATGTTGCGACCGAGTCCATCCCGAAACGGTCACGCAGGGCTTCAGCAATTTTTTGGATATCATACGTCCATGTACCCCAAATTATTGCTTTACCCTGTACCTCCTCCACAATCTCTAGCAATCCCGCTAAACGATTGTTTACGATAGGTTCGATATCGCCTTCATCTGGGCGTAAAAACCCACACGTTATTTGATGAAGACGCATAATCTGTGTCAAAACGGACTGAGTTGTGGCTAACTCTCCGTTTTCTAGTCGTGCCAGAGCCAGCTGGTTCATTTGGTTGTACAACTTAGCTTGCTCGTTGGTGAGCGGTATATTCCTTGTGGTGTAGACTTTTGACGGCAGGTCCAGACAATCTTTCTTTAAAACCCTGCGGCTGAACTTATCTAGTTTTTCCGACAACTCATCTAGCTTTCTGTAGCCAACGATCTTGTTAAAGGGCCTACCTGATCCGCTTTGCCTTTTGACTAGCACGGCGTAACGAGCCTGAAAGCCGTAGTAGCTCTTGAAATTGAGGGCATCTGGGGACAGAAAATCGCACTGACTGAATAGATCCATCGGGCTTTGTGTGATAGGGCTACCGGTCAGAATACGGCGGTACTTGGCCCTACGGCCCAGATTGACCACAGTCTTGGTGCGCATAGCATTACGGTTCTTTATGGTGGTGCTTTCGTCAACTATCACCATATTGTCTGGATTTAGCTCAAGGTATTTGGCCGCAGAAGCCGCCCCTTTTTTCGTGGACAACGCCTCTATGTTCATAACCAGAATGTTGAGCGTGTTAGGTTCTCTTTGCTGAGGTACCGCTATCTTAGCAATCTCTTCTGAATACTTTTTAGTGAAGTTTGACTGCCAACGGACCATCCTGCAGTCGATCCTGTCCGGCATATGCATAGGTATTTCTTTTTTGTACCAGTTATCAAATACACCCTTGGGGGCCAGTATTAATGCGGTATCCACTTCCTTCTGTTCAAAAAGCGCGGCCAACGTATCAATGGCAACCTTAGATTTACCGGTGCCCATTTCCATGAACAACCCATAATATCTCTCGCGCCACGAATCTTTCCAAGCTTGTTCTTGGTGGGCATATGGTTTTGTTTTGAACTCGTACATTTATATTTTCCTGTGCTTGACATAAAGGATTATATGGGACATTATGCGCCTTCGCAAGAGCCAAACAAGCTCTTTAATCACGAAAAGGAGACTCTTATGAGTAATTTGTTCCAAGAAATGGAAGCCGACCAAGCCAAGGCTTCTGACATCGATAATCTCGATGATTCTGGCTTGAAATCTGTGGCAGAGGTAGCCCGGCAAATCACCGAAACCGAAGCCAAACTAGCACATTACGAACAAGAGCTAAAAGATACCAAAAAGAAGCTCTTGAAACTTACCGACGAAGATCTACCCGCGTTACTACAAGAAATCGGTGTATCCGAATTCAAGCTAGATGATGGTAGCGAAGTCAAAGTGCGTCCTACTTATGGGGCACACATCAAGGTAGAAAATAAGGAAAAAGCTTTTAACTGGCTTAGAGATAACGGTTTTGATGACATCATCAAGAACGTCGTTTCCTTCCAGTTTGGCCGTGGTGACGATCAAGACGCAAGCCGTTTAATGCAAATGGCTAGTGAGCAAGGTTACGACCCACTGCAGAAGCAAGACGTGCATTCACAAACACTGAAAGCCTTTGTAAAAGAACGCATCGAAAAGGGTGAGGAATTACCCATGGATCTATTTGGAGCGTTTGTTGGACAGAGAGCAACAGTAAGGAGAGTCAAATAATGGCTAAAGCTAAAGAAGTAGTTAAGAAAGAAGAAGGCGCATTGGCGGTCATGAATATGTTTGAGGCCGATGCTAACAACATGAAGGAAGATCTGGATCAAGACGATCTGGCGTTACCCTTCCTAAAAATCCTAGCGGGTAACAGCGAGTTTCTGAACGACCATGAAACTGCTCGTGGCGGGGATATCCTGAATTCCATCACGATGGAAGTTTACAAGGGTAAGGACGGTATCCGCGTTATCCCTTGTGCATATCAGCGTAGGTTTTTAGAATGGAGCCAACGTGGTAGTGACGGACAGGACAAGAAGCCGCCAAAGGCTATCTATACCCCGTCACAGGCCCGTCCTAAGACAGAGCGGTGTAAGGAAGACAACATCGACTATGTTTTAGATGCGGATGGAATGTATGTACCCGGTCAGTCTGACTACATTCAGGAAGTAGCACAGCATTTTGTACTGCTCCTGAACGAAGACGGTACATATCAACCGGCTCTGATATCACTTAAATCAACTGGATTGAAGATAAGTAGGAAATGGAATTCGATGGTACAGACCAGATCTATGGTTAACAGCAACGGGGTGCCTTTCAACCCCCCACGCTTCAGCCATATTTATCACCTCAAGACTGTTGCAGACAGCAATGCTAAGGGTTCTTGGCACCAGTGGGAGATCTCACTAGAAGGTGTCGTAGAGGACGCAAGCTTGTATGGTGCGGCACGGTCTTTTGCAGAGGGCATCAACAAGGGCGAAGTAGAAGTACGCCACACTGATGACGGCGAACCGTCCGCGGCTCCGGCTTCCAAACCGGCAGAGGTTGTAACGGAGGAAGAGAACTCTGACGAAATTCCATGGTAGTAAATGGGGGGCCCTCGCGGCCCCCTTCTTTCGGGTGAATAATAATGACAGAAGCACAGAAATTTGCGCGTATATTTGCCGGGCTCAAGCAAGCCTACGGCACATACGCCATAAAAGGGAAAAATGCCAAAGGTAAGGCCCAAGGCCAAGCTTTAATACATAAAAACCCTCGGACCAAAGAACATTGGGAAGGGCACCTTTCTGGCAAAGGCCAGAGCATCGGTATTATCCCGATCAACGAAGAAAACAATTGCGTCTGGGGATGCATTGATGTCGATCAATATCCACTGGACCATAAAGAATTAGTACAGAAAATACAGAGAATGAAGCTCCCTTTAGTGGTTTGCCGTAGCAAATCCGGTGGAGCACATTGCTTTCTTTTTACCAAAGATTGGATTCCTGCTAAACAGATGCAGGAGGTCCTCCAACATATAGCCGCGGCCCTCGGATATGGCGGTTGTGAAATTTTCCCAAAACAGATTCGGTTACAGCTAGATCGTGGTGATGTAGGTAACTTCCTCAAT
>Ga0181574_10001568_pt1 | contig 21377 bp, 16 predicted proteins | sample 101ome_24_FD_145600 | JGI IMG/M metagenome (GOLD analysis project Ga0181574, IMG submission 145600) | Coastal salt marsh microbial communities from the Groves Creek Marsh, Skidaway Island, Georgia - 101410AT metaG (spades assembly) | ecosystem: Environmental > Aquatic > Marine > Intertidal zone... | reverse complement strand
GAGAAGATCGAATACCCTGAACTCACCCCTGAACTCGAAAAAGGCTGGAATTGGAAAGCGCTTAAATACTTTGGTGCAGGGGCAATTATGGCCTCGGTAACGATCGGTTCCGGTGAGACCCTGTCCGCTTCGCGGGGTGGTGCCGTATTTGGGTATGTCATGATGTGGGCACTGGTTGCCAGCGCGATCATGAAGGGTGTTCAGGTCTATACTGGAGCCCGTCATTTCACGCTTACCGGTGTGCATCCGATGACACATTGGGGGCAAATCCCGGGGCCAAAGAACTGGGTGCCCTGGTTTTTCGCGATCTTGTCGATTGCCTGTTTCCCGTTTTGGCTTTCTGGCCTGCCGCTGATGATTGGTCAGATTATAAACTGGGTTGCCGGCATTCCCACAGATCATCCTCAATTTCTTCTCTACGCTCGTACCTGGGGTTCCGTATGTATCATTGTAGCCGTGGCGTTAACGTTCTTTCAAGGGTACGGTCTGTTGGAAAAGGTGCAAACCGTCATTGTGGCACTGTTGCTTGTCAGTATGTTGATTGCCTGCTTTGCCGCGCAACCGGATTGGATGGCAGCGTTGGCCGGGCTCATTCCCTCCATGCCGGCATATGAACCCTGGGTGGTCGAGAAGTATCCGAAGGTTGCGGCAACTCCAGTGATTGAAGAAGTGGGCTGGTATCTTGGTGCGATTGGCGGGGGCACCTATGATTACCTTGGATACATCGGGTGCATGCGCGAAAAGAAATGGGGTCTTATCGGACGTAAGCAGCAGGGAGCGATCGCAGAAGATGAGGCGAACATTCGTCGTGGTAAGCGATGGCTGATTCCGGCGAAAACGGATGTTGGCTTGGGCTTTTTCTGTGTGCTGGTATTTACTATTTGTTTTACGGTGCTTGGGGCGGTGGTCCTTCACCCCCAGGAACAGGTCCCTGAAGGGTTCAGTCTGTTCTCGTATCAAGCGCAGTTCCTCACCCAGTTTCACGGTTCGCTTGAGTATTTGTACAAGGTAGGCATTTTCATGGCATTTTTCGGAACGATCTACGGGGCCTATGAAATTTATATCCGCACTGCGCAGGAATGTCTTCGTCCGGTCAGCCAGAAGATTCAGGACATGCCGGAAAGAAAGTTCCGTAACATCATCCTTGCCTACTGTGCCTTGGGTGGATTGGGATTGATGTGGACTGCACCGGATGCCGTCAGCCTGGTGAAACCCGCAGCAATTATCGGGGGGGTGTTCACCTGTGGTCTTTGGTGTTTCGCCATGATCTGGGCGGATAAGAAATTTGTGCCCAAGGCGCTGCAGATGGGTCCGGTATTGCTTATTCTTACCATTGTTTCAGGCGTGGTGTTGACCTGCCTTGGACTCAAGGCCATCATCGCATATATTCAAGGATTCTTTGGTGGTTGAATATTTAGCTGAAAGATTGGGGCCTGGCCGGTAGATTGGAAGTAGACAGGGTTTTCTTGAGAATTTCCTGAAAATCGGCCTTTCGTTTTGGCACATGCCCGTTAGCATAAGCTATTCATTTGGAGAACGTTTCGTATGAAGCAGAAAATCGTATTAATTATTGCCATCCTCATGGGCCTGGCGGCCTTCTTGTTGACGCACAACTATTTGCGGGCACAAAGGGACGCTCTTACCCGTGGGTATACCAAGGTAGAAGTACTCGTGGCTAAAACGGATCTACCCAGCGGTACCGTGCTGGTAAAAGAAGACTTAGCGGCTAAGAAAGTGTTCAAATCGGCTGTGGGTTCCAACATATTTAAGGTGGATGACCTGGATTTGATTCTGAGTAAAAAACTGCTGCTTCCCCTGAGGCGTGGCGAACCTGTATGGTGGTCGCATGTAGACGCACCCGTAACGGGACGCCGGGGACTGTCAAATCTGGTCCAACCCGGCTTGCGTGCGATTTCTGTAGCGGTGAGTGGTGAAAATGCCGTGAGCGGTTTGGTGCAACCCGGAGACCGTGTGGATTTGCTGGGAACGTTTACCACGCCTTCTCAAACCATGCCCGGTGAAGTGGAAACGGCGACCTTGACCATTCTGCAAAACGTCCTCGTACTTGCTACCGGAGACCAACTCGCCAGTCAGTCCTTTGCCTCGGCATCGCGGGGTAGATCCTCAAGAGGGTATAGTACCGTTACGTTGCAGGTTACGCTGGAAGAGGCTGAAGTACTTGTGTTCTCACAGACAGTGAAAGGCTCATTGACGCTTTCATTGCGAAATCCGGACGATGTGGAATCTATGGACGACATTGAGGAAGTAGACTTTAAAGCCATGCAGACCAAGTTGCCGCAATTAAACAATCGACGACAACAGCTTCTGCTTCAAAACCGTAACATGTAAAGATGCTATGCCGGGCGAACTGCATTTAACCATCACCGACCCGAAGAGCGTCCAGAAAATTGTGGGGCTCGCCGAGGGAACCTATACTGTGGGCTCTGATGATACCAATCAGATCACGCTTCAGGATTCCACCGTATCCTGGCGACATGCGATCCTCAGTAATTCGTCTGAAGGTCTCTTCGTTGAGGATCTGAACAGTATTACCGGTACATATCTGGATGGTTCTCGTGTAAAAGACCGGGTTCCGGTCAATCTGGGTCAGCGCATTCAAGTTGGTGGCTATGTATTGTCCTTGGCCGATCCCAATGCGCCGGTGGAGCAACCTCTTCCCGAGGCCAAACCAGAGCCCAAAGCCAAACCCGAGCCTGAGGTAGCTCCGCCAGCGATCCATGCTATGCCGCATGGCCCTGAGCCGAGCTCAATGCCGTTACATCAACCAGAAGTGCAGGTCTCGCGTCCGTTTGCAAAGAAAGACCCTGAGCGCCAGGCGCGCCTCGAACGCCGCCAGAAAATAAAGCGTCAGATTCATGAGGAGTTACTGGAGCGACTTGATCTGAAAAGATTGACCGCCAACCATGTAGGAGAAGAGGATTTACGGGATCGAGCGAAGGTGATCATTGAACAGATCATCCACGATGTTGAAGAACGTTTGCCATCGGGTATTCGTCCCGACGATCTCTCTCGTGAGATATATGATGAGGCGTTGGGCCTGGGGCCGCTGGAAACCTTTTTGAGCGAAGAGTCAATCACGGAGATCATGGTTAACGGGCATGATCAGATATACATAGAACGCGCCGGTAAACTGGAGTTGACCGATGCGGCGTTCGTGGATGCCAATTCAGCCATGGCGGTGATCGAGCGTATCGTAGCTCCGATTGGTCGGCGTATTGATGAAAGCCAACCCTATGTTGACGCTCGCCTGGCCGATGGCTCACGAGTTAATGCCATTATTCCGCCATTATCGCTGATCGGCCCCTGCATCACCATTCGTAAGTTTTCCAAAGACCCTTTCACTGCTGAGCAGTTGATTCAAATGGGCGCAGTATCCGCGGGAATGATTCGCTTTATCGATGCTTGTGTAAAGCTTCGTAAAAACATTCTCATCTCCGGGGGTACCGGTACGGGCAAAACAACGTTTCTTAATGTGGTAAGCAACTACCTGCCTGACACGGAGCGTATTCTTACAGTAGAGGATGCGGCGGAATTGCGCCTTACTCAAGATCATGTGGTAAAGTTGGAAGCCCGACCCGCAAACATCGAGGGGAAGGGAGCGATACCGATTCGTGATCTGGTTCGGAACGCCTTGCGTATGCGTCCGGATCGCATCGTGGTCGGTGAGTGTCGTGGTGGGGAAGCTCTGGATATGCTTCAGGCTATGAATACAGGTCACGAAGGTTCGCTGACAACCGTTCACGCGAACAGTCCACGTGACTGCATGGCTCGTCTTGAAACCATGGTGCTCATGGCAGGCATGGATCTCCCTCTGCGGGCAATTCGTGAACAGATAGGATCCGCGATTCAACTCGTGATACAGCTATCCCGTTTTCCCGATGGAACCCGGAAGGTTACCCGTGTGACCGAGGTGACCGGGATGGAAGGCGATAAGATCGTTATGCAGGACATCTTTGAATTTCAGCAGACGGGTGTAGGCCCCGATGGGAAGATCCTCGGAGGTATGGTGCCAACGGGCTCGGTGCCTACCTTCTTTGATGAGTTTCGTGTGCGTGGCCTTGAGGTTAATGCCGCGATTTTCAATCCGAATACCCAGATATGAACGAAGTCCTGCTCAACTATGGCATTTTTATCATTCCGGCATTCTATATGGCGTGCTTCGGATTGTTGGGTTATGCCCTGATGCTTGGTTTGCAGGATGCCGCTGACAATTACCAGAACGTGTACGCCGAGCAGGCCTCGCGTGAATTGGAGAACCTGTTTCTGTTTATTCCTGCAAAAAGGATCGCCGATCTTGCGCGCATTGCCGCGGTAATTATCTTCATCACATTTTTTCTTTTGGCGGGCGACTTCAGTACGCCCGGTGGGTTGTTTCGGGGTGTATTCATAGGGGCGCTTTCCGCGAGTCTGATCCTCATCCTGCCTGGCAGGGTGATCCAGATCCTGCGAAGGCGGCGCTTGGCGCGATTCAATTTGCAGTTGACCGAGGCGCTTACGGGTATGAGTAATGCGTTGCGAGCGGGATTCAGTATTCAGCAGGCATTCGAATCCATTGTCAGTGAAGGACAGGACCCCATTGCTCAGGAGTTCGGCGTATTTCTTCAGCAGTGTCGAGTGGGCGTTCATTTTGAAGATGCGTTGGTCAATCTGGAAGAGCGTGTGGAAAGCGAAGACTTGACTCTCATGGTTCGCTCCATTGAAATCGCTCGCCAGACTGGAGGTAACCTCACCGAGGTATTTGATCAGATTTCAGAAACCATTCGCGAGCGAACGCGAATTGAGGGTAAAATAAAGTCGCTCACCGCTATGGGACGCTTGCAGGGAATCGTGGTAGGTTTGATTCCCATTTTTTTGCTTATCATCATGACGCTTCTTGACCCGGGCATGATGATGAATTTTTACACCTCGGTGGCTGGAATCGCGACCTTGGTTGGGGTTATTTTTATGGTGGCGATTGGGTTTGTCGTCATTCGAAAGATCATGAATATCGACGTTTAGAAGCATGGCAGATAATCCACAGTTGATGCATACCCTGATCGCTGGGTTATGGGGCGTTAGCGCTTCCATATTCGCCTGGTACGTGGGCATCATTGCGATAGAAATGACCTATGTTACGCTGGCGGATGGCCGGAAGACGGAACGTCGTTTGCCTTTGTTCTTCCGTTTGTTGTTGCCGTTGAGTCCCAACTTCAAGATGTTTGATCGGCCGCGTTATGAAAAATTTCGAGGCGAGATCGAGCGGCGATTAGTGGCGGGAGGATACGATACCTTGCTGACACCGCAGGAATTTCTCTCGATGAAGATTCTCATGCCGGGAGTTATCGGCCCGTTCATTTGTTTGCTCATGCGGGTGATGCTGCAGAATATTCCAGGAGAATTCGGCGCTGGGCTTATGGAGCGCCAGGCTATATTTTACATTCTCATCTTACTCTACTTTTACATGTATCCTGCCCGTTGGTTGAGGCAGGTTGTCAAGATCAGGCACCGTAGTATTGAACGCGCCTTGCCCTTCGTCCTCGACCTGCTGACCTTATCTGTGGAAGCTGGTCTTGATTTTATGAGTGCGATTAAGCGGATCATTGATCGCAGGGAAGTTGATGCCCTGAGTGAGGAATTGATCCGTACTTTCCGCGAAATGCAGGTGGGCAAGACTCGAAAAGATGCGCTGAAAGACATGTCTGACCGAGTGGATCATGGCGACATGAAGTCCCTGGTGAATTCGTTGGTGCAGGCAGACGAACTCGGTGTCAGTATTGGTAGTATTCTGCGTATTCAGTCTGATCAGATGCGAACCCGTCGGTTCCAACGCGCGGAAAAATTGGGTAACGAGGCGCCGGTGAAATTACTCTTTCCACTGATCTGTTTCATTTTTCCCGCCGTGTTCATGGTATTACTTGGACCGGTCTTCCTGCAAATGGCACAGAGTGGGTTCTAGCGAGGTCGTTAAAAGCTGATTCCGTTGTGGCGAGCGGATATAAGTACATGCATCTGGACTCGGTCGGTGAGCAGGCTACATAGCATTTTTTGATGAACCACGTGGCTTTCAGATTGACCGGGCCTTCTACTTGCTGAATGGGTGACAAGGTCGTTCGCCGCTGGCCTTATTTCTTTCGGTGAGAGTGTTTACTTCAGTTTTGATGGGTTCTTCGCACGTTCTTTAACCCGGGTATACGTCCTGAAAAATCAGGTGATTTCCTTGGGGACGTTACGGCCGGTGAGTGGGAACTGTCCGAGATTCATGACGGACCCGCTTATGGGATAACTCTCCTTGCCCATGAAGTAGATAGCGGCATTTGCAATGGTTTCAGGGGGAATGAGGGATCCGCTGGGTGCATAATAACTATCGATCTTGGTGTGCCAGTCCGCGGGATGTCCGTCACGTAACTGAACCTGGTGTTCGCCTGTGGTAAGCACCCACTCCGGGTTGATCTGATTTACGCGAACCCCATGCTCCCGGAACATCGAGTCGCCGAGATTGCAGGTCATGGCCATGAGTGCCCCCTTGCTCATACTGTAGTCAAGAAATGATGGCTCCCCTGCGTAGGCGTTGACGCTACCGATATTAAGTACGCATCCAGCGCTTTCCTTAAGGTGCGGAAGCCCCGCTTGAATCATCAACACCGGTGCGCGGGTATTGATCGCCATTACCCGATTAAAAAATTCACCGCTGGTGGATTCGATGGTACTGCGAGTTACCCAGCCGGCGTTATTTACGATGCAGTCGATTCGGCCGAATGATGAAAGTGTTACGTCAATAAGGCGTTGCGGGGCTTTGGGGTCCGACAGGTCATCGATATGCAGCGCGGCGGAATCGCCAAGTTCCTCCACAACATGTTCGCCAAGATCTTGTTCCAAACCGTGTACGAGTACGCGTGCTCCTTCTTCGACCGCCCGTCGAGCCATGGCTTCGCCGATGCCTGATGTGCTGCCGGTAATTATGATGACTTGCCCTTTTAAGCGCATGGGCAAATTGTAGGTCAAATTCGCCCTCCATTAAACGCAAATAGCTGGGAAATATTCCTGGTAACTACAGGGGGAACCAGTGAGTTACTTGATCTTAATCAATCGAATCTTGTCGACAAATAGACTGAGCTTTCGACCGTCACCCTTTGGTCGGGCACGATGTCCGACCCTTATGATCATACGGTTGCGGCCCTTGATGAAATGCTCGGCATTCACTGTATAGGTCAGGGTCTGATAGTCGTTGGTGGGCTTGCAGAGTTGAGACCCAACGAATTTTCCGTTCATGTAGATGCCAACGTTCTGTATTTTATCTTTCACTTGAAAGATCTTGGTTTCGATTTCCAACTGGTGGTCGGCGGGTTTTGCGATTTTGAAAAACACGTCAGCCTCCATCCGGTTCAGCCAGGCGGCGGTTCGCCCGTCGCTATGTTCGTTAAGGCTCCAGCCGTATCCGAGATGATCGCGAAAGTTGGGATTTCCGACATCAATAAGTAGTGCTGCAAGCAGGACAATGGGGTTCATGGGCTGTTCAGAGTGTGGAGGGTGAATCTTTTGCGGCGATTATGATGCTTGAATCCGGCGGTTCTATTGTGATGAGCGATTAAGGTATAATCGATTGGTGCACCTTGCCAGTCTTGAGTTGCTGGGATCTCACCGGGATATACGCTGGTTAGTTTGTCGGTAGAGGATAGAAAGCGGATAGTTTTGCCTTCTGCCTGAAAGCGCCGGAGTACGGTCATGGCTTTCTCGAATCTCTCATCTCTGGGCCGATGGTGTAAATCCGAGGTGTCTTCCTGCCAAAGTACCTCGCCATTGATCACATTTTTTCCGTGGATCAGGCGAAGGGGTGTAGACCAGAGGAAGTGATCGGCGACCACGAGGTCCTCGGGTTGAATTTGCTCCGCGACTTCACCGAGGTGTTGGCTGATGCCGACATATTCGTGAGTGTTTAAGGCATCCCAATTCTTTGGAAGATTCAGCGCCAGTAAAACAATGGTGACGCCCACACTGACAAGTATGTGCATGCGTTTGCACTGGAGAAGCGAAAGGCCGGCAAGTAGAGCGGCTAGAGGAACGGTATACATCATCAGGCGTCGACTTGCCCATGGCATGAGTGGGGCAATTTCACTTTGCAGGATGACGAGGACCGTGGCGCAACCAAGAAAGGTCACCAAAGCGAATAGGTGTTCGTTGAGTGCTGGCCTGCCTGAGAAAAAAATAAAGGCTCCGCAGGCTGCAAGCAGAAGTACTGGCCACGACATATAGTTCGCTACGCCTTCCAGAATCATCGGTACATTGGATCGATCCATACCCGCAACCAGAACGAAGGCGGTCATCGTCAGCAGGGTTAATGGGATGACCAAGCGTAAAGCGTACAACCGGGTCAACCATTTGCCCAGCGAATTCTTACTGCCCACGAAGTCAATAAACAGTGCGGCTATGGTGAAAATTCCGCCCGCGGCAAAAATAACCAAAGTAAGATCCTCGAGGCGGTCGAGGGTGATTTGATTGTGATAAGCGCAATGTCCAGCGGCCATCCATATGGGAAGTATTTGAACCAAACGCAATTTGAGCGCATTCATGGGGGTTACTTTGCCGAGGTCGGCGAGTGCGAGGATACAGCAGAGCAATCCACCGAAGGGTAGAAAGCCAAATCGGTTCATCCCCGCGCAAAGCATGATGTGTCCGAAGCCGAATAGGGCGGTGGGGTGACTACGTAAATGAGGTATGAGCAATCCGAGTGCACATACAAAAAATAGCTGTAACATCTCGCTGGTGGGAATGTTCAGGTGGTACAGCCATACCGGTTGCCCCATTAAAACCAAGGTGGTGGTTACGATGATGAGTGGTGGCATTCTGTAGGCGCAAAACAGGGCAGCAAAGACCATTACCACGAAAAGTCCGAGGAAGTAGTTGGTGCGAACGGCTGCGCGTATGCCGCCAGCCTTGGTATATTCTGCGATGAGCGTAGAGGTGAGTGGGAAAAAGAAACGTTTCATCGCCCGGGACTCAGGGTCGAGTATGACCACGGGGTGGGCTTCTTGATAATTCAGTCGGATTCTGGTGAAAATCTCGAGTTCCTCTTCGGATAATTGACTGAAGAAGGGCTCAGCTTGGTGCTGGTATGTACCGATACGAGCGAGATTTACTCCTTCGTTTACGTAAATACCCGGATCCCACCCCCCGACAATCCATTCGCTGCGATTGGGTAGGTGCATAATGACGGTGCTGCCCATCGATGCGATCAAAAATACAAGACCGATTGGCTTGATGCGACCGAGCAGTTTTTGTCGGCGGAAGATCAGTCCGGCCGACAGGCCCAGGACGGTAAGAAATTCGGGGGTAAAGGCGGGAAGAAATACCACTTCTGCGCTAATCAGGCGAATGGTGAGTAGCACGGGTATCCCGAATACGAGAGGTTGTACGCCGTGGATGAGCCACTTGCCGGTACGGTCCTCGACGCTGGGCATCAGCCATGACCAGGCAAATCCAAGCAGGAAGATACGTCCGGTCAGCAGGAGGGCGACGGGTAGCCAGAGATTGGTTTCGGTGGTCAGTGGCATCGCAAATTAAGCATTGGAAAAAAACCCAAGGGCCTGTAGGAAAGAGCAAACAACAATGCCGGAGCAAACAAAAGCCAAAAATTTTGAAGAGCTCGATGCCTCGAAGTTGAGCATCGGCATGTTCAACGAGGATTTGTGCACGCGGTGTGGAACGTGTGGTGGTGCGTGCCCAGAGGCTGCAATCAGCTACAATAAAGCGTTTTACCCGAATGTGAATCCCTCGAAATGCACGGAGTGTGGTCTGTGTAACAAAGTCTGTCCCGGCGACAAGGTCAGTTATGGCGACTTGGCTAAGTTAACGTTTAATGCCGAAGAGACGTATCCCGGTTTTGACGGCCATATTGAAAAAACCTACGTAGGTTATTGTACCGATGAGGGTATTCGTGGAAAGGGAGCTGGTGGTGGAATCATTACCGGTTTGCTCTGGGATTTGTTGAAACATGGCGAAGTGGACGGGTGTATTGTCACCCGCATGAATCCTGATCGCCCGTGGGAAGGGGAATATTTTATTGCTCGTACGTACGAAGAGTTGCGACAGAGCCAGGGTTCGAAGTATTTGATCATTCCCATGAACCATATCCTGCAGGAAATTCGTGATCTTCCGGGAACGTATGCGTACGCAGCGTTGCCCTGCCAAGTGCATGGATTTCGGATGCTTGCTGCGGAAGATCCCGTCATTGCGGAGAAAATCCATTGCGTCATTGGGCTGTTTTGTGGTGGATCACTCGAACCTTACCTGGTGCCAGAGATCTTACGCACGAAGGGGCTGAAGCCAGAGGATATTGCTGATTTTGAATTTCGTGGAGGCGAATGGCCAGGGAAATTACGCGCGATTCGCAAGGATGGGACCATCCGGGATATGCACAACTATTACTATAATGATGGTGCGTATAATTACCTGACACACTTGTATGCCCCTAAACGCTGTCAAACATGCCTTGATGGATCTGGCCAGTTTTCCGATGTTTCAGTCAGCGATGCCTGGACCAGAGATGATGATGGAAACTACCTGTTCGAAGCCCAGTCCCGCATGCTTATGCGTACTCAGAGAGGAATTGAACTTGTCGAGCGTGCGATAGAGCGAGGGAGTATCAAGGCGACGGATGTTTCTGATGATCCGAGTTACCGTACGCACAAAATGCAAACCAAACGAAAGGGTAGCGGTGCCCCGATTCGGATTGACCGCTGGCGTACACGCGGTATTGCCGTGCCGGAATACGACGTTGAGTTTGAACCCTTTACCTTGCGGGAAAAAATGAACGAGCGCACGTCTGCATTTTTCTTGTGGTGCGGAAGGTACAAGGTGATTCGATATCCGTTGCTTAAATTTCTGACATCGCCCGCCAGCATTCCGATTATCAAGGTGCGCCGGATGATCAAAAAGCGAAAGTATGCCAAGCGCAAGAAGGCCCGGCAGCGGGCAAGCGGATAATCAGGTGTGTTGATGGACCTGTTGGGTGGTTGGCGGACCGTACCGTGTGGTGTAAAGCCGGTACACCGGATTTGAAGGATCGGACGTCTATCTGAATTAGCTACCGCCGACAATGCGGTGAGAGGTATCGAGGAAGATGCCTTTGAGATTCATCTTCATGCTTTCTACGTTCGTTGCATATTGAAGTGCTGTCGCCTCGGTGATTGCGCCGGTGCTATACATCTCAAAGAGTGATTGATTGAAATTCTGCATGCCGTCCTCACCGCCGGACTCAATGGCTATCGGCAGTTTTTCCACCTCTTCGGCACGGATGATTTTCTTAACGATAGGGGAGTCGGTCAGAATTTCTACCGCAGGACGAACCTTGCCCTCAATGTCGGGCACGAGACGTTGACAGATTACCGATCTGAGGGTTTGAGAGAGTGCGGTTCGGATTTGTCCACGTTCATCAGGAGGGAACATATCTAAAATTCGGGAAATTGACGTTGCTGCGGTGTCGGTATGAACGGTGCTGAGAATCAAGTGCCCGGTTTCCGCTGCGGCCATGGCGGTTTCTACACTGTCGCGGTCACGCATTTCTCCGATCATAATCACGTCGGGGTCCTGACGCAGTGCGTTCTTCAGTCCTACCATGAAATCCTCGGTATCGAAGCCCACTTCACGTTGCGAGATCATGCAGCGATTATCTTGAAAAATATACTCGATCGGATCCTCGATGGTAATAATGCGGCGGAATTCATTTTCGTTCAGGTATTGTAGCATGGCGGCGAGGGTCGTGGACTTTCCCGAACCGGTTGTTCCTCCAACAATGATCACTCCTCGACGAGATCGAATGATGTCGGCAAGTTGGCTGGGGAGATGTAGATCGTCGAAATTATGGATGACGCTTTTTACATAGCGCATGGCCATGGTTGGATCGCCTTTACTGGCGAAGAGATTCACTCGAAAGCGCATGTTTGGTCGGAAGTCCCAGGCGAAGTCGACCTGTTGAGACTTTTCGAACTGCTCCTTCAGAACAGGTGGAAGAATCTCGTTGATAAGCATCCACATGTCCTCGGTTTTTATGCTGTCGGAGTCGGCTTTGTTCAACTGACCGTCCAGGCGGTAGACGGGTGGTTGACCGGGCTTTAAGTGAATGTCCGATGCTTCGGCCTCAATGGCTTGTGCAAAAAACTCCTGTAATAGTTCGAGATCCATGGTGGATAAATAGAAAAGCCTGCCGGTAAATGCAATAACTAGTTATTTATCAATAAGGTGCCGTGTGTGGGGGGGAGACCCGAAGATATCTGTGGCAGGGGAAGATTTAAACGAGTTGCGTACAGATCTTTTCTTGCACGGTTTTGGGTATATCCAGGAAGAAAAGTGAAATCGTGTAGCTGCCGCAGTCGGCGTCCTTGCAACAATCAACGACCATGCCGGAACAGCATACGGTGCGGCAGCAATTTTCGCTGTTATGGTTCGGAGCTGGGTGGTCTTTCTGTGAATCTCCGGGGTCGGGCACGATTTCTGGCAGAGTGGTGGCCACAGGGATCTCAGAGGAAGGAAGGCTGAAGGTCAATTCGACGACTTTGTAAGGGGATACCGGCGTGTTGGAGACGAATTGAACGCCGTTAGATGTGACGGAGAAGGTGTTCGGACTGAGTCCGATATTTTCTCCGTCCATAAACACGTCGGCAGCGGGCCTTTTCTGTGCGGGGAACACCATAAATAAAACTACAACAACAAACCAGCTCTCGTATGCGGGGAACTAAGGAAGGGTAATACTTAGTAGCGTGTATGTCAAATGACGACTTGTAGGTTTTCTTCGAGAAAACCCGGTATATTTTTTAGCGCATACGGTGCAGGAGAATACCGCCCACGGTGAGAAAACATAAATTGGGGACCCATGCAGCAACTACTGCGGGCAGTATTTGCTGGTGTCCAAGGTGTTTGAATATGGGGATCAGTGTGTAGTATGCGAAAAATAACCCCAGACACATGATAATGCCGGTCAGTGCGCCTTTGCGGGCGGTATGGGTGCCAAAGGGAATGCCGAGCAGGACCACGACAAGAGCCGTGAATGGGTTGGCGATGCGCATATGCATGTTAGTGGTTATTTTGGCCACGGATTCTTCGGAAATTTCAGCATGGAGCGATAGGTAGTGCTGCATCTCGAGGTAGGACATGAACGCTGGATCTTTCATTTCGTTGATAAACACGCGGGGTGTCTCTTTAAATTTTTCCATCTCCTTCCAGGCGACCACTTCCGAGGCGCGAATAGGTTGCCCGTCTTCATCCAGTCGTATGGCCTTGTACCCTTTTTCGTCGAAGTCTTGCCTGGAAAAATTGTACAGCGTCCAGCGGCCATCCAGCCATTCTCCTTTTTCGGCAACGATTCGATACTCATTATTTCCATTGGGACGTACTTGAGTAATGGTCAGTTGCTCCATCTGGTAGGTCGGAGACTTGGTGTCGAAGCGTTGAATTTCCCAGATCCGACGTTCCGCAGCGTTACGGTAGACCAGGTTCTGGTTGACGAATGCGGATGGCTCTCCTTCCTTGCGATTGACCTCCTTCAAAAATAATTCGGTGAACCATGCACTGCGCGGTCCGAGTGTTTCGTTGATCGCCATGAGTCCAAACGTCGCAAGAAGCCCAATGATCACATAGGGCATCATCAGGCGGTAGAGGCTTATCCCGCTGGCGCGCATGGCTGTGAGTTCATTGTTGTGTGTCAATTGGTACAGACTGTAGAGGGTCGCCATGAGCATCGACACGGGAACAATATAGACGAGCAGGGTCGGTATGAGTGAAAGGTAGTAGAATAAGACTTTGTTGATCGGGATCTTGGCTTGAACAAAATTGTTCAGGTTGCCAATGAGGTCGGGCAGCATGAATACCATCACAAATGCCAGAAAGCAGTAAAGCCACGGCACGGAAAACGTTTGAACAATGTAGCGATCGATGAGCTTCATGACTGGTTGAGTCAAGGGGTCTTGGGAACGTTCTCGAGAATGTACATCAGTTGGGGTAACAGTTGCTTTTTACGGCTGACCACGCCGTTGAGCTTAAAAAGATTTCGTTCTGGCTCCGGGTATTCAATCGCGTCGATGATTCGCTGATCGCCGACGGTTAAAAGTAGGCTGGATTGCTTGGTGATGTCGGTGATCATTAAGCAGGCAAAATCGAGCTTTTGTTCCTGCAGGTGATGTTGGAGGTGTTTGGTGAGTTCATCTTTTCGCTCCCAGAATTTGGCCAGTCCCAGTTCCTCGGCTTGGGAGACTGTAATGCTCCAGTCGTTCTCGGAGTACGATTTGCAATCGGTCGCAATGATTTCTGCGGCTGGGTGAGAATGGAGGGCGGATCCACTGGCGAAAAAGGATTCGGAAAATTCGTCGAAGTCGACTTGTGCATACGGTTCCAGCCAGGCGAGAATATCCCGGTCGGTGTCGGTGGTGGTGGGGGAATGCAAATGAAGTGTGTCGGAAATGATGCCGGCGGCAAGACACAGGGCGATGCTCGGTTCGGGGATGATGGCCTGCTGGCGGAACATGCGAGCTATGATCGTACTGGTTGACCCGACGGGGTCGTTGAGGAAGCGGATCGGTTCGCGGGAGGCGAGTCCGCCTCCAATGCGGTGGTGATCAATCACCTCAAGAATATCGGCTTCTTCCGCCCCCTTTACCGTCTGGCCATACTCGTTGTGATCCACTAGGATCAACTTCATGGGTTCGGGGTTGATCAAGTCCGTCTTGGAAAATACACCGATGAGTTTTTCGTCGCTATCGACCACGGGAAAAAGGTCTTGGCCGGTGGCAGATACTGTTTTGCGAATTTGTTCCAATGGCATGCTTTCCGGAATAAGCAGGAAATCAGTATCGATCGCGTCATGAATGAGCTTTGAACTCCGGATCAATAGCGAGGTCATCGCAGTGTCGTATGGTGTATTGATTACAGAAATGCCTTTGGCTTCAGCATCGGCCAGCAGGGTGTCCGACATCTGATATCCGCCCGTTACGACAATACAGCGCACGCCATACTCGATCGAAGGTTTTTGTACGGTCGGGCGGTCACCGGCTACGACAAGGGCCGAGTCCGGCGGAAATTTGTGCAGGTGTTCGGTAAATGCATCTGCGCTCATGGCACCGATAATGATCGAAAGCGTTTCGTTGCGATCCGGCTCCAATTTGTGCTGGAAGGCACCTTGCAGCACATTACGCATACGGCCGAGACTGGTGTCGACTTTACGGTGTTCGCCAAGGTTTTCTCGATCAGGGATGAGGAGTTGCAGGAGATTTAAGAGGGGCAGCATACCCATGATTTTGTTGTCCGCGTCGAGGATGGGCAGGTTGCGGATGCTGTGGCTTTGCATCCGCCTGTAAATCTCAAGGAACGGTTCGTCGATGCGGCCGTAGTGTACGCTGCGTTGACATAATTGCCCGGCGGTGGGACGGGCATCCATGAGTAGGCGGGGATGCGCCACTTTTGCGCGTTCCAGCACGTATTTGGTTCGTTGATTGGCGGTCCCACAGGCCACCGCTTCTGCATCGGGCGTTGACGTTCTCTGTAACAGGTCAGCGTAACCGATCGCTGCACAAATGGCATCCGTGTCCGGATTTTTGTGGCCTATGACGTATATGGGCATAGGGTGGGGTATACCGGCAATCAGGATGGAGTGCAAGTCGGGTGCGATATGAATATCATTATTGTAGAACGCGATGAGATTCGAGATGGGAAGGTGTTTCTTTGTGGAGCACGTGCTCGACATGTGCGCGAGGTGCTGCAAAAGCAGCGAGGAGACACGGTGCGGTTAGGCGTACTCAATGGCCCTTTGGCGGAAGCCACTATCATAGCGCAGGATGATGACCGTTTAACCCTGTTGTGCGCCTTTCAGGAAGAGCCACGCCCTGATCCGGTAGGTGTTGATCTCATCCTGGCCATGCCCCGGCCTAAAGTTATGCGCAGGTTATGGCCACAGTTGACCGCTTTGGGAGTTGGTCGCATCAGGGTAGTGAATGCTGAAAAAGTTGAACGTTACTATTTCGACTCTACGGCGTTGAACGAAGAGGCGATTCGTACGGCGTGTATCGAGGGCTTGCAGCAATGTGGATGTACCCGTTTGCCCGACGTCTCGATTCATTTGGAGTTGAAACCGCTGATTGAAGACCAATTGACCGCATATGTTGATAAACGGATCGCGGTGCCGGGTGCAGTGGGCGGACTGCATGAGGAAAGTATGTCGGACCGTGTGCTGCTGGCAATCGGTCCAGAGGGTGGCTGGACATCGTACGAACGAGAACTGTTCCGCTGTAATGGCTTCCGCGAAGTGGGTATGGGTACTCGGATACTACGCTCTGATACCGCTTGCATAGCCGCGGTGGCTCTGTTACGCGATGCGCTCGCCTAATTCGGAAGGTAATCATTATGAAGGTTAGAACTCGCTTCGCGCCCAGTCCAACGGGACATGTGCATATCGGCAATATTCGCACGGCAATATATAACTGGTTGTTCGCACGCCACCACGATGGCGAATTTTTACTGCGCCTCGAGGACACCGATCGCGAGCGTTCCACTGAGGAGGCTGTACAGGTGGTCCGGGATGCCATGGATTGGTTTGCTCTGGATGTGGATCAAGAGCCGGTTTATCAATCCCAGTCCTTGGATGCTCATCTTGAGGCGGCCGAACAGTTGCTCTCTTCGGGGCTGGCGTACAAGGCTGACAAAGGGGGGACGGGTCAGGGTGAGGCGATCATTTTCAGAATGCCTGAAGAGGCGGTGCAATTCAATGACCTCGTAAAAGGCACGCTGCAAAAAAAAGCGGAACACATGCAGGATATGGTGATCGTGCGGTCGAATGGAACTCCGGTATTCCATCTGGCGAATGTCATCGACGACATTAATATGGGGATTACCCATGTGATTCGTGGTGACGATCACGTTGAGAATACGTTTCGACATATTGCATTATACAAAGCGTTGGGCGCGCCGCTTCCCGAGTTCGCACATTTGCCGATGATCGTAAATAAACAGGGTAAACCGTACTCGAAGCGAGATGGGGATGCCTTCGTGGGGGATTTTCGCGAAAAAGGCTACTTCCCCGAAGCATTGTTTAACTACCTCGTTTTGCTTGGTTGGTCTGCAGGTGATGACCAGGAGATTTTCGTAAAAAGCGAGTTGGTTGAAAAATTCAGTTTCTCGGGTTGTCAGTCGTCTCCCGCGCAGATGGACCTGCGTAAATTGGAATGGATGAATGGGGAGTACCTGCGTGCGTTGCCGGATGAAACCTACCGGCAGGGAGTACTCGAAGCGTTGCATTTGGCAGATGAAAACATGGATTGCGTTGATGGGGTACTGGATCTGTTGCGTGAACGCATCCGTTTTTACCACGATGCGCCGAAGATGAGTGCGTATTTCTTTTCGGATGACTTTCCAGTTGATGAAAAATCGGTGAGGAAGCGTATCGATAAGGAGGGGGTCCCCGAATTGTTGGGGGAGGTATCCACCATGCTGAATGGGCTCGATGCGTTTACCGCCGATGTGATTGATCAGGCCCTGTGTAATTTTGCCGAGGTAAAGGACGTTTCACCGGGAAAACTCAATCCGGCGATACGGGTTGCGGTTACCGGTCAAGGTGGCGGACCTGACCTTGTGAATATTCTGGAGATTCTGGGGAAGGAAACAGTACTTAAGCGCCTCGCCGCGTATTCGTCAGTGGATTAGTCGCGGTACAATACTTTGAGCTTGCTGGATGATGTTGGCTGTGGCGCGGAATTCTGTACGGCTTCGTTCGGTGGGACCGGTTCCGATACAGTACTAGATGCCATGGCCAAAGCCGTTTCCTCGAACGGATCTTTGATACAGTCTGCAGGTTCTGTCGGACTGGTCTTTTGGTGTGTCGCCTCTACGGGATTGGTTGGTAGGGGAAGGGGCTCGATCTCTTCGGCTTTCTTCGGACTGCCTGCTTTGGGGCCAACCTTCCCGTCCAGATGGGGGAACAGTTGACTCAGGGGGTCGGTTCCCTCGTCACCCATCGCATCCTCGAGCTCAATGATCTTGTTAAGTTTTCTGCACCCCTTGAGAGCAATGACCAGGCTGCCGAGGATGACGATGTGTATGCCGGCAGCGATAAAATTAGCGGTTACCACCGTAATCAGGGTGTCCATGGCGTACAGGGAGATACCAAGGACATACATAGCCACTTTGCGCTTTGAAGCCGCGACCCCGATCGCAAAGAAGATGGTCGCTGCGATAAAAGAAACCGCGAAAGTCCCAGCCTTGGCAACGAAGCCATGCTGCTCGGAGAGCATCAAGCCCTTTGCGTCGGTAAGAATCGTTAGCCCGAGGCCAATTTTGATTCCGAGGTCCTGACCACTGAGAGCGATGAAGGTGTTCATGAGGGTCAGTAAGCCGATAATGGTGAACCATCCTGCACCACTTTTCACTTTGTTCTCCTCATTCAGTCTTTCAACGGGATCCATTTTTGTCATTGTTTTATACCTCTTGTTTCGGATGGTTTTCCGGTGAGTATTCGCTGTCTTTGATTCATTGAACGTCGACCTTGTATTCGCAGTTAACGGTGAAATTTTCAGGTAGCGTGATCCGTTTCGGGGGCGTCTTGCCGCGTTGGATGACCTTACTTACAGAATGGCTACTCATGGTTGGTGGAGTAGCAATAGGTGTGCCAAGAGGGTTATGGATTCGCTCCCAAATTGGACCGTTTGGCGACTGGAGCAGTAAAAGCGCTGATTCTTGGGTGTATTTGCAGAATATTCGTGCTGAACATTTGATACAAGGATTCATTGTTTCTTCTTAACAATGAGGATGAGGGACCATCTTGGTGAGATGATAAAGTCGGGGTACCATTTTTGACCCAGACAAATCGGACCTTCCGTTCAAAGTTAAGTGCGCAAGGCCGCGTTTATGATCAAAGGCAATAGGCGGAATTGCTTGCCCAACCTGAAGGGGATCGTTTATGCCCATTTGGGTTAATACATGCTTTGTGATCGATTAAGGTATGAATAAAATCTCCGTAGGATGCCTTTTGGCCATGAGACTGATGCTCCTGCTCTCGCATGTTTTTGCCGCCCCGCAACAACTTCTCCGGGTTGGATATGCGCAAAAACCGGCCGAAGCCAAGGCGGAACTGGCGCGATTCCGTGCGAGTTTCTCCAGTTTAGCGGAGTGGGAAGTTCGGAAAGCGACGATCCTGCAGGGCATCCTGCGTGGTGCGCGAATGACTGAATTGCCGGATCGGACGCCCTTGAATCCGCGATATTACGATAGGCGCACACATAATGGCTACACGGTAGAGGAAGTTGCGTTTGAAAGCGCACCGGGATTTTACGTTACTGGAACCCTTTATCGTCCGGTAGAATTTGCGGGAAAGCTGGCAGGCATTCTTTGTCCGCATGGGCACGGCGGACGCTTTCGAGAATCGCGACAGTCGCGTTGTGCCGTACTTGCGAGAATGGGGGCTGCGGTGTTTCTTTACGATATGGTGGGGTATGGTGACTGGAAGGAAGCGGGTTGGAGCCATAAGGCTACGCCTGAGGTTTTGCGTTTGCAGACTTGGAATAGCATGCGGGCTATAGATTTCATTCAATCATTGCCCGATGTGGATCCTGCACGCATCGGAATGACTGGTTGTTCGGGTGGGGGGACCCAGACCTTCATACTGAGTGCAATCGATGATCGCATTGCGGTCACGGTGCCGGTCTGCCAGGTATCTGCTCATTTTTTTGGCGGTTGCGTTTGCGAAAGCGGTATGCCTGTGCACTGGAGTGAAAACCATAAAACCAATAATGCGGAAATCGCTGCGTTGGCTGCACCACGACCACAACTCATCGTATCAAACGGCAAGGATTGGACACAGCACGTTCCCGAAAACGGCTTTCCGTATATCCAAGACATATATGGGTTGTATGGTGCGCAAGACCGTCTGGCGAATGCCCACTTCCCGGAAGAAGGACACGATTACGGCATCTCCAAGCGCCTGGCCATGTATCCGTTCATGGCCAGGCATTTAGGATTACGATTGGAAAATGTCCGTGCGGCAGATGGTTCGATTGATGAATCTTTTGTGGTCGTAGAGTCGTATGAAAAGCTGCTGGTTTTCAATAAGGCCAACCCGCGCCCAGTGGACGCGGTGAAGCCGAACAGTAAGCTGCCGTAATCTGGTGCGCATTTAGTTCCAGATTTTTTTCCACCATGCTTTATCCTGCGGCTTTGCTCCATCAGCCGGAAGGTTCATTTTTTTCCGGATGTCCGCGATATCCCAGCCGGTCAGGTCGGTCAGGTTTTGGGCCTCTTTCTCAAAGCGAGCGGGCAGGCTTTCGACATAATTCTTGCCAGCTTTACAGTCCACCTTGCCTTTCCAAATGTGACGCATCACGTAGCGCCCCTGAAAATTACTGCGATCGCTGGTAACCTGAAATTGCAGGTCTTCGGGAAACGTTTCCGCGGTGTAGCGTGCGTGCATCCGGGTAACAAAGGCGTTCTGGGCCTGTGGGCCTCGACCACGGCGGGTCGTGTTTTCGTCAATCCAGAAGACACCCAGTTCGCGGAGTTCTTTGGAGGTAAGTGGGTCATCCGCGCACGGGTCGCACCAGGCCATATCCCAGGCGTATTCAGTGAAGATGGCTTTCATTTGAGCCTTGCTGACCTGGTGATCAAACATCGCTTTGTAGAATGTGGGGAAGTCTTTTTTTACGAATACCGGAATGTCCATATTGCTGGGCAGTTTGATGGAGCGATAATTGGTCGGTTCAACGCGGCCCTTGCGGGTGATGCAGAATATGAACAATTCCTGTGGACCATTTGCATTCAGTGTGCCGAGGCGAACAGGGAGCATGAATTTATTGGATTCGAAAGCGATTTGAAGTGGATTTAAAAACTTGTCGCCATTCTTGGCCTGTTCGTCGAGGTTAACCTTGGCTACAAAGAATTTCATGTCTTGTTTGATGTAGCTGCCAAGCACCTTGGATGCCCCGGGAGGGATTTTGTAGTTGTGCATATTCAGCCACTTCTCGAGGCCATCGCTTTCTTCTGCAGAAAGAATGAGAATGTCGTATTCGCCGACCTGATACTCGGCCTCTACGGTGACTCCGAGGTTAGCGTTTATTGCAGGTCCTGCGAGGGCTTTGGGCATAGCTGCTGAATCTTCCGCGAGACGGGGCCGTAGCACACGGCAAGGGTCCGGATCGTGGTACTCGACCAGTCGTGGAGCGGTGTATCGATCCAGGTGGTCAATAATTTCATTTGCGGTGACGTGAATCTGTTCTTCTTGAAGAATCGTAGGAACCGGTACGACCATTGCGAACTCCTTGAGGTCGCCCTGATAGTCGTTGACCATCGTGAGTACCGTACGGTTATCGTCGCGAACGATGACCACTTTGGAGGCTTCGTTAAACAGTTTGGTG
>Ga0181574_10001567_pt1 | contig 21385 bp, 34 predicted proteins | sample 101ome_24_FD_145600 | JGI IMG/M metagenome (GOLD analysis project Ga0181574, IMG submission 145600) | Coastal salt marsh microbial communities from the Groves Creek Marsh, Skidaway Island, Georgia - 101410AT metaG (spades assembly) | ecosystem: Environmental > Aquatic > Marine > Intertidal zone... | reverse complement strand
CGCCCGCGCGCTGCACCACCACCGTGTCGCCGATGCGCAGGTCCTTGCGGGCGAGGTCGTCCTGGTTATGCAGGGTGGCGCGCTCCACGGTGACCCCGCCCACGTGCACGGGGTCGAGCTCCGCCCACGGCACGATGGCCCCGGTGCGCCCAACGTTCACCCGGATGTCGCGCAGCAGGGTGGTGGCCGTGGTGGGCGCGAACTTGTAGGCGATGGCCCATCGGGGGGCGCGCGCCACCGCCCCCAGCCGCCTCTGCATCTCGAGCGAGTCCACCTTGACCACCGCGCCGTCGATGTCGTAGTCGAGATCGCCCCGGCGCTGCTCCCATGCATCACAGGCGGCGGCCACCGCATCGATGTCGTCGTAGACGGCGATGAGGGGGTTCACCGGGAAGCCCGCCTCGCGCAGCCACGACAGCATGTCCTCGTGGCTCACGGCACCGATTCCGTCGGCGGCGCCCACCGCATAGAACCAGGCGCTCAGCGGGCGCTCCGCCGTGAGGCGGGGGTCGAGTTGCCGCAGGCTGCCCGCCGCGGCGTTGCGGGGGTTCGCGAACGTGGGCAGCCCCTCGGCCGCCCGGGCCTCGTTGAACTGCGCGAAGGCCTCGAGGGGCAGGTACACCTCGCCCCGCACCTCCACGCGCTCCGGCGGAGTGCCGATGCCGTCGCGCAGCACCAAGGGCACGGCCATGATGGTGCGGATGTTCGCGGTGACGTCCTCGCCCACCTCGCCATCTCCGCGGGTGGCGCCCACTGCGAGGCGCCCGTCCTCATAGGTGAGGGATATGGCCAGGCCGTCGATCTTGGGCTCCACCACGTAGCGCACGGGGCGCCCGGCCATGCCCTCCTGCTCGAGGACCGCGGCGAGGCGGCGGTTCCACTCGCGCAGTTCCTCATCGCCACGGGCGTTCGCCAGGCTCAGCATCGGCTGCAGGTGACGATGGGGCGAGAACCTGCTGGACGGCTGCGCCCCCACGCGCTGGGTGGGCGAATCGGGGGTCACCAGGTCGGGGTGCGCGGCCTCGATCTCCTCCAGTTCGCGCATCCACGCGTCGTAGACGGCGTCGTCCACCGGGGGGTCGTCCCGCACGTAGTACCGGTACGACGCATCCCGGATGAGCCCGCGCAGTTCGGCGGCGCGGCCGGCGGCGTCAGCCATCCGTGCCCCGCATCAGGTACCCCGCCAGATCCGGCACCGCGTCGAAGACGACGTCCGCACCGGCGAGCGCGTCAGGTGGGAAGAAGCCCCAGGTCACGCCGACCGTGGTGACCCCCGCACCGCGGCCCGCCGCGATGTCGAAGGGGGCATCCCCCACGTAGCAGGCGTCATCCGGAGAAGCGCCCAGCCGCGTCAGGGCATGCACCACCGGATCCGGTGCGGGCTTGTGCACGGCGGTGTCCTCGACCGCCACGAGCACCTCCACGTGGCGCGCGACCTCCGGCAGCGCATCAAACGCCAGTTGCACCGTGGGCCCGGCCTTCGAGGTGACGATCCCCACCCGGCATCCCGCGGCACGGAGGTCGGCGAGCATCTGCGCGACCCCGGGGTACGAGCGGATGAGCTCCGCGGTGTGCGCGTGGTTCCACGCGCGCTGCGCGCGCACCAGTTCCCCGGCCCGGTCCGCATCGAAGGCCTGCATCTGCTCGATGAGTGGGCGCCCCACATTGGCGAGCAGCTCGTGGTCGGGAAGGTCCGTGCCGAGCACCGCCCGCACCGCATGGCGGTGGCTCTCGCGGATCAGCGCCACGGTGTCCACCACCGTGCCGTCCAGGTCGAACAGCACCGTGCCGAAGCGCGGCACCGGGCTACGACACCCCGGCGACCGACCGCAGCATCTCGTCCAGCTCCCACCGGGCCATGCGATCCATGCCCTCGAGGTCGGTCAGGTCGAAGTGCAGGGGCGTGACGCTCAGGAGGTTGTCATCGATCGCGGACAGGTCGGTACCCGGCTGCATGTCGTGGCTCATCGGCTCGCCGTAGATGCGGAAGTGGCGGGAGGTACCCCGGGTCCCCTCGAGCACCAGCGAGTCGTCGTACACCCGGCGCCCCAGGCGGGTGACGCGCGCGCCCGCGAGCTCGGCCGGCGGCACCCCGGGGCCGTTGACGTTGAAGATCACGTGGCGGGGGAACTTCTCCTCGCAGGCCAGCGGCACGAGCTTGGCGGCGAACGCCGTGACGGCCTGGAAGTCGTACTCGGGGCCCGGCCCGCTGCCGCCGCCCAGGGCGTCCTGGCTCACCGCGATGGCCGGGATACCCAGCATCACGCCCTCCAGCGCTGCGGCCACCGTGCCCGAGTAGGTCACATCGTCACCGAGGTTCAGCCCCAGGTTGGCCCCGCTCACCACGACATCGGGCGGGTCGCCGATGAGCCCCAGTGCCCCCAGCCGCACGCAGTCGACGGGCGTGCCCCCCACCGCGTGCGCGGGGAAGCCGTCCGACATGTGCACGTCGTCCACCACCAGCGGGTCGTGGATGGTGATGCCGCGCGCGATCGCGCTGCGGTTCGCGTCCGGTGCGATCACGAACACGTCCCCCAGGTGATCCACGGCCTGCCGGAGGGCGAGAATGCCCGGTGCGTGCACGCCGTCGTCGTTGGTCACCAGGATCCTCACCGCGCGCCCAATGCTAGTGCCGCCCGCGGTCTACCCGATCGCAGGGCAATCGTGTGACCGGGGGCGCGGGTTTCCCGGAGGGAAGACGAAACGACGCCAGGCCCTTGGGCGAAGCCCCGGGGCCTCGCGCTTCCGATTCGCGACCGAAGGGAAACCCGCGCCCCCGGTCCCGCGCTAGTGCGGCGCGGGATACCGCACGCCGACGAGCGTGAGGGCGTGCGGGGGCGCCGTGGGTCCGGCCGCCGACCGCGGTGCGCCATCCAGCAGGGCGACGTACGAATCGACCGTGCGCACGCCCCGGGCGACGTCGAGCATCGTGCTGACCACCACGCGCACCATGTGGCGCAGGAACGCATCGGCCTCGATCCGCAGCACGAGCTCATCACGCTCGTCGCGCCAGGCGCAGTGGAGCACGGTGCGGTCGAAGAAGACGTGCTGCGTATCGGTGGGGGTGAACGCCGTGAAGTCGTGCTGCCCCTCGGTGGCGGCTGCGCAGGCGTCGAGGGCGGCGCGATCCAGCGGACGGCCCACGTGCAGGAGCGTCCGCGTGCGGCGCAGGGGCGACGGCGGGCCGATGAGGATGCGGTAGTCGTACGCGCGGCTCAGGGCATCGGCGCGGGCGTCGAACCCGTTGGGCGCGGGGGCCGCGGCGCGCACCGCGACGTCATCGGGCAGCAGGCCGTTCAGCGACCGGCGCAGCCGCTCCGCATCCGGTGCGCGAGCGCCCGCGGGCACGGCCACGCTCACGACCTGGGCGGTGGCGTGCACGCCGGCGTCGGTGCGCCCCGCCACGCGCATCTCGGGCCGTCGCCCCACCACGACCTCGAGGGCGTCCCGGAGGACGCCCTCGATCGTGCGCTCGGATGGCTGCTCAGCCCAGCCCGCGAACCCCGCGCCGTCGTACTCGACGTCAAGGCGCAGGACGGGCATGGCGTGGCGGGCTAGTTCAGGTTGGTCGGCGTGAGCCCGAACGCGCTCGCGCGGAAGCCGTACACGTTGTAGAGCGCGGTCGCATTGCGGAGAACCTGCACCGAGCCCCACTGGTTCGTCATGTTGAGCGTGGCGTACGCGCTGCCGGGCTTGGTCACGACCGCCCACTGCCAGCCGTTCACCGCACCCACGCGGCGCTCGGTCACCTTCACGCCGTTGGTCTGCTGCAGCGACACGAACACGCTCGCCTGGTTGCTCGTCTTGTTCCGGCGCTGGGCCGTCACCACGAGGCGGTAGAGGCCGCTCGGCGATGATGCCAGCGTCTTCTTCGTGCTGGTGGACGCGCACGGCGCGCCACCAGGGAACAGGTCGTTCACGACCGCCGCCGGGATGCTGCCCACGTTGTCGCAGAAGTTGACGCCGCCGTCGATCACGGTCCAGTTGGGACCGGCACCGGTCAGCACCGTCCACTGGGCCGGGATGAGGCCCGTGTACTTGGCGGTGGGCTGGATCTGCGCCCGGGCGTACGCCTGGTTCACCGACGAGATCGCGACGTTCTGCACCGTGTACGCCGAGTACGTGTACCCCTGCGTCTGGCTGGTCCAATAATTGACGGCATTCACGATGCCGTTGATCTGCGTCTGGTTGGCGGCCATTACGGCGGTGCCGGACGACGCACCGATGATCGCCACTCCGGCGGCCGCGGCCACGGCCACCGCGCAGGTCGCGGCGATGCGGGTGCGGAGAGTCATGCGGTTGCCCCCGTCGCAGTCGGCACGGGACGCGAGAGCTCCAGCAGCACCATCGGCGCGGCGTCGCCCTGGCGCGGCCCGAGCTTGGTCACGCGGGTGTAGCCGCCTGGGACGTCCTTGAACACCGGTGCGATGTCATCGAACAGCCGGTAGGTGATCGGCTTGTTGCGCAGCAGCGAGATCGCCTGGCGACGGGCGTGCAGCGTGCCCTGCTTGCCCAGGGTGATCGCGCGCTCGGCCGTCTGGCGGGCCAGCCTGGCCTTGGCCTCGGTGGTCTGGATGCGGCCGTGCTCCAGCAGCGCCACGGCCATGTTGGCCGCCATCGCGCTGCGGTGCGCGCTGTCACGATTGAGCTTGGGTCCGCGCCTGCGGTGTCGCATGGTGTCTCCGGTTGACGGGTCGGTGTGTGATCAGTCGTCGCGGAGCCCCAGGCCATGGCGGGCCAGGTTCTCCTTGACCTCTTCGATGCTCTTCTTGCCGAAGTTCGGGATGGCCGAGAGGTCGTCCTCGGTCTTCGAGATGAGGTCGCCGATGGTCTCGACGCCGACGCGCTTCAGGCAGTTGTATGAACGCACGCCGAGCTCGAGCTCCTCGATGAGGATGTTGGCCATCTCGCCGCCGGGCTGGGGCGCCTCGGGCTCCTCCTCGCCGAGCAGGCGGATGTCCTTGGGGTCGGCGAAGATCGACAGGCGCTCGATGAGGATGGCCGATGCCTGGGCCACCGCCGTGCGGGGGTCCACCGAGCCATCGGTCTCCACCTCGAGGGTCAGCTTGTCGTAGTCGGTGCGCTGCCCGACGCGGGCGGCGCCGACCTCGTACCGCACGCGGCGCACGGGCGAGAAGTTGCTGTCCACCGGGATCACGCCGATCGTGGATCCGGGGCCCTTGTTCTGGTCGGCCGGCACATAGCCGCGGCCCCGGGCGATGGTGAGCACCATGTCCAGCGAGGCACCGGCCTCGAGGTTGGCGATCTCCAGGTCGGGGTTGAGGATCTCCAGGTCCGCGGGGCAAGCGATGTCGCCTGCCGTCACCGTGCCCGGCCCCTGCCGCGACAGCTCCACCTCGATCTCGTCGGCCTCGCCGACGAGGCGGCACACCAGGCCGCGGAGGTTGAGGATGATGTCGGTGACGTCCTCGCGCACGCCCTTGACGGTCGTGAACTCGTGCTGCACGCCAGCGACCTTGATGGAGGTGACGGCCGCGCCCTCGAGCGACGACAGGAGCACGCGGCGGAGCGAGTTGCCGAATGTGTGGCCGAAGCCGCGGTCGAGCGGCTCCACCTCGACCGCCCCGAGCGTCTCGGACTCGGGCTCGTAGGACATGCGCGGGGTCTGGATGTCGAGCACTTGGGCTGCTCCTCCCGGCCCTCTGGCCGGTTATGTGGTGAACGCGGAACCGGGTCCGGCGGCCTCGGCCGGGGCCCCCGCGTCAGGGGCGCCCCGCCATCGCCCGTGCCGGGCCCGGGGTGATGCTTATTTCGAGTAGAGCTCCACGATGAGCTGTTCGCGCACCGGGGTGTCGATCTCGGTGCGGTCGGGCGCCTTCAGCACCTTGCCTGAGAGCGACTCGTGATCGGCCTGCAGCCACGGCGCGACGGACGCGCCGATCTCCGTGGCGCCACGCACCGTCTGCTCGGCACCGGACTCGGGCTTGATGGTGATGACGTCGTCGGGGCGGCACTGGTAGGACGGGATGTCCACCCGCTTGCCGTTGACGAGGATGTGGCCGTGGCGCACCAGCTGCCGGCCCTGGCGGCGCGAGGCGGCGAAGCCCAGGCGGGTCACCACGTTGTCCAGCCGCATCTCGAGCAGCCGCAGCAGGTTCTCGCCGGTGATGCCCGGCTGGCGGCTGGCCTTGTCGTAGTACCGGCGGAACTGCTTCTCGAGCACTCCGTAGTACCGGCGCGCGCGCTGCTTCTCGCGCAGCTGGATCAGGTACTCCGACTGGCGGATGCGCCCGCGGCCGTTGTGGCCGGGCGGGTAGTTGCGCCGCTCGATGGCGCACTTCTCGGTGAGGCAGCGCGAGCCCTTGAGGAAGAGCTTCTCCCCCTCACGGCGGCACTGCTTGCACTGCGGGTCACGATCGCGTGCCACGTCGGCCTCCTAGACGCGGCGCCGCTTGCGCGGGCGGCAGCCATTGTGGGGAACGGGACTGACGTCGGTGACCGAGGTCACCTCGAGGCCGGCGGCCTGCAGCGAACGGATGGCGGTCTCGCGGCCCGAGCCGGGGCCCTTGACGAAGACGTCCACCTTCTGCAGGCCGTGCTCCATGCCCTTGCGGGCAGCAGCGTCGGCCGTGACCTCGAGGCCGGCGGCCTGCAGCGAACGGATGGCGGTCTCGCGGCCCGAGCCGGGGCCCTTGACGAAGACGTCCACCTTCTGCAGGCCGTGCTCCATGCCCTTGCGGGCAGCAGCGTCGGCCGTGACTTGGGCCGCGAACGGGGTGCTCTTGCGGGAGCCCTTGAAGCCGGCCGAGCCGGCAGTCTCCCACGCGATCACGTTGCCCGAGCGGTCGGTCAGGGTGACGATCGTGTTGTTGAACGAGGTCTTGATGTGCGCGTGACCGGCCGCGATGTTCTTGCGGGCCTTGCGGCGGGTACGACCTCGTGTGGCCTTCTGGCGTGCCATGTGCTCCTTACGCTCCGGCTACGACTTGCGCTGCTTGCCGACGGTGCGCTTCGGGCCCTTGCGGGTCCGGGCGTTGGTCTTGGTCCGCTGGCCATGGGCCGGCAGGCCGCGCCGGTGACGCAGGCCGCGGTAGCAGCCGATGTCCATCAGGCGCTTGATGTTGTTGGCGCGCTCGCGCCGGAGGTCACCCTCCACGATGTAATCGCGCTCGATCACCTCGCGGAGTTGGCCGACCTCCTCCTCGGTCAGGTCGCGGACGTAGGTGTCCTTGCTGATGCCGACCTTCTCGAGGATCTCGTTGGCCGTCGTGCGGCCGATGCCGTAGACGTAGGTGAGGCCGATCTCCACCCGCTTCTCGCGGGGGACGTTGACTCCGGCGATTCGTGCCACTGACTACCCCTGGGTCTGCTTGTGACGAGGGTTCTCGCAGATCACGAGGACCTTGCCGTGCCGCTTGATCACACGGCACTTCTCGCACATCGGCTTCACGGACGGACGGACCTTCACGGATTGCTCCTCGATGGGTGACCCGGGGACGACACGGAAAGGCGCGGGGCCCGATGGGCCGCGACGCCCCCACTGCGCGCGAGGTGACGACCGGCAATCGTCCGGCCCGCACGGCACAGGACGACTGTCGCGTTTCGTTCCACGCGCGGCCGCGCAAGATAGCAGGAACGGGGCATCAGCGGAACCGATCCGTCACCCGGCACGACGGGTCAGGATTCGCGGGCCCGATGCCGTGATGGCCACCGTGTGCTCGAAGTGCGCGGCGAGGCCCATGTCACGAGTGGCGACCACCCAGCCATCCCCGCCCAGCACGACCTCCGGGTCCTTCTCGGTCACCATCGGTTCGATCGCGATGACGATGCCCTCCTCCAGCAGCACCCCCGTGCCGGCCGTGCCGAAGTTCGGCACCTGGGGCTCCTCGTGCATGCTGCGACCCACTCCGTGCCCCACCAGCGTGCGCACCACGTTGAAGCCGGCACGCTCCACGACCTCCTGCACCGCAGCCCCGATGTCGCCGGTGCGGTTGCCGGGCCGCGCCTGGGTGATGCCCGCGGCGAGCGACCGCCGCGTGGCGTCCATGAGGTCGGAGGCCACCTGGCCCACCTCGCCCACCGGGATCGTGCGGGCCGAGTCACTCACCCAGCCGTCCAGCGTCACGCCGCAGTCAATGCTCACGATGTCGCCCTCGCCCAGCACGTAGGGCCCGGGGATCGCGTGCACGACCTCCTCGTTCACTGAAGGGCAGATCGTGCCGGGAAAGCCGTGGTACCCCTTGAATGACGGCACCCCACCACGACCGCGGATGAACTCCTCGGCCATCTCGTCGAGGGCGAGCGTGGTGACGCCGGGAGCCACTGCGGCCTCGAGCATGTCCAGGCACTCGGCCAGCACGGCACCGCTCGCCGCCATGGCGTCGATCTCGGCCGGCGTCTTGGTGATGGGACCGCCCCGGCCCGTTCCGCCGTCCACGGTGTCCTGCCCCCGCGCCCTACGCGATCGCTTCGACAACCTGCGCCTGGACCTCGTCGAGCGGCAGCGCGCCGTCCACCCGGCGCAGCAGCCCACGCGATGCGTAGTAGTCGATGAGCGGCGCGGTCTGGGAGTCATACACGTCGAGGCGGTTGGCGACGGCCTCCGGACGGTCATCATCCCGCTGGTACAGGTCGCACTCGGCCCCCGTTGCCGAGCATGGCGCGCCGTCATAGGGATTGCTCACCTCGTGGAACGACCGGCCGCAGCCGCGGCAGATCCACCGGCCGCCGAGGCGCCGCACCAGCTCATCGCGCGGCACGTCGAACGAGATCACGGCGTCCACCGGCGCGCCCATCCCGGCCAGCATGGCGTCGAGCGCCTCGGCCTGGGGAGTGGTGCGCGGGAAGCCGTCCAGCATGAAGTCATCGGTGCGCCCGGCAAGCGCCTCCTGGATCATCCCGATCACGACCGCGTCGGGCACCAGGTCGCCGGCGTCCATGTAGCGCTTGGCCTCGAGCCCCAGCGGCGTGCCCTCCTTCACCGCGGCGCGCAGCAGGTCGCCGGTGGAGAGGTGCAGGAGCCCGCGCTCCTTCAGCATCTCCGCCTGGGTGCCCTTGCCGGCACCGGGTGGTCCGAACAGAACGAGGCGCGCTATTGGAGGAACCCTTCGTAGGAGCGCATCATCAGCTGGGCCTCCATCTGGCGCATGGTGTCCAGGGCGACGCCGACGACGATGAGCATGGACGTTCCGCCGAAGAGCCCGAAGAACACGTTCGACTCCGGCAGGTACCGGAAGACGATGTTCGGGAACTCGGCGATGATGGCGAGGTAGATCGCACCCGGGAGCGTGAGGCGTGACACGACGCGATCGAGGTAGATGGCCGTCGGGCGGCCGGGGCGCACGCCGGGGATGAACCCGCCGTACTTCTTCAGGTTGTCGGCCTGCTCCGTCGGGTTGAACTGCACCGCGGTGTAGAAGTAGGTGAACAGCACGATCAGCAGGCCCTCGAACAGGATGAACCACCAGGAGCCCGGTGACAGGAAGTCGGCCACGCCCTGGGCCCAGCCGGTGCCGCCCGCGAGCTCGGCGATGGTGGGCGGGAGGATCGTGATGGAGGCCGCGAAGATCACGGGGATCACGCCCGCCATGTTCACGCGGATCGGCATGTACGTGCTGCCGCCCGATGTCATGCGGCGGCCCACCTGGCGCTTCGCGTACTGGATGGGGATGCGGCGCACGCCCTCGTTCACGAACACCACGCCCACCACGATGGCGGCGGCGATGACGCCGATCACCACGGCCGTGACCGGGGGCAGGCCGAGCCAGCCGCGGATTGCGTCGGGCAGCGCCGACACGATCGACACGAAGATGAGCAGCGAGATGCCGTTGCCCACGCCATGCTGGGTGATCAGCTCGCCCAACCACATCACCAGCGTGGTGCCCGCGGTCAGCGAGATGACGATCAGGAAGGTGCGCGACCAGCCCACGCCCGGCAGGGCGTCCTGCGACCGGAAGTACAGGACATAGGCCATGGACTGCAGGAATGCCAGGCCCACGGTCATGTACCGCGTGTACTGGGTGATCTTGGCGTAGCCCGACTCGCCCTCCTTCTGGAGGCGCTCGAGCGACGGGATCACGACCGTGAGCAGCTGCAGGATGATGCTCGCGGTGATGTACGGCATGATCCCCAACGCGAACACGGCGAAGCGCGTGAGCGCCCCACCCGCGAACAGGTTGAGGAAGTTCAGGATGTTGGTGGTGCCCTGGTTCTCCAGGGCGGCGGCCAGGCGCTCGGGCTCGACGCCGGGCACCGGCACGTACGAGCCGAACCGGAACACCACCAGGATGCCCGCCGTGAACAGCAGTTTCTTCCGCAGCTCCGGCGAGCGGAGCGAGTTGAGCATGGCCTGGAGCATCAGCGGGGCCTCGCCTGAGGCGTCCTACTCCGTGCCGACGAGCTCGACGCGGCCGCCGGCCGCCTCGATCTTGGCCACCGCGGCCGCCGACGCCTGATTCACGCGCACCGTGAGTGCGTGGGAGATCTCGCCGCCCGCGAGCAGCTTCACCGGGTAGTCGCGGTTGGAGTTGTTCTTCACCAGGCCGCGCGCGGCCAGGACCTCCACGTCCACCACGTCACCGGCCGCGAAGGCATTCGCCAGCGCGCCCACGTTCACGGGCACCGATGACGTGCGGAACGGACCGATCGGCATCGACTTCTTGTGGTTGGGGCCACGCAGCTTGCCCTTCTGCATGTGGAGGGGGATCGACCCGCCCTGGTAGCCGGGACGGGGACCAGGGCCCGATCGCGCGCCGGCACCCTTGGTGCCGCGGCCGCACGTCTTGCCCTTGCCGGAACCGGGACCGCGACCCACGCGCTTGCGGCGGTGGCGCGAACCGGGGTTGGGGCCGAGGCTCTCGAGGCGCACATCCTCGGGATCCACGCTAGCGCCCGTCACCATGGGCTCATCAGCTGCCACTGTCGACCTCCTCCACCTGCACGAGGTTCGCCACCTTGCGGAGGGCCCCCTGCAGTGCCGGCGAGTCCTCGTGGACCGCCGTCTTGCCAATGCGACCGAGGCCCAGGGCACGAAGGGTGCCGCGGTGGCGCTCGCTGCTCCCGATCTGGGAGCGGACCTGCGTGACCCTAAGGGCGCTCACGCCGTGACCTCCTCGGCAGCCGCGGACGCCGTGGCGTTGCCGCCGGTGCCCAGCACCTCGGCCACGGTCTTCCCACGCAGCGCGGCGACCTCCTCTGGCGTGCGCAGGCTCTTCAGCCCGTTCACGGTCGCGGTCACCAGGTTGACCGGGTTGGTGGTGCCCAGCGACTTGCTGAGGATGTCCCGCACGCCGGCCAGCTCCAGCACGGCGCGCACGCCGCCGCCCGCGATGACCCCGGTACCGGGCGCCGCCGGCTTCAGCAGCACGCGGCCCGCGCCATGGCGCCCAATCACCTCGTGGGGGATGGTCTGCCCGTACCGCGGCACGCGGAACATGTTCTTCTTGGCGTCATCGACGGCCTTCTGGATGGCCAGGGGGACCTCGTTGGCCTTCCCGTGACCCACGCCTACCGCATCCACCTCATTGCCCACGACCACCAGGGCCGAGAACGAGAAGCGGCGGCCGCCCTTGACGACCTTGGCCACGCGGTTCACCTGAACCACGCGCTCGGAGAGCTCCTGCCCCTCGGTCGTCACCCTGTCGCGCCTGCGCTCTGCCATGTCCTCTTCCCCGGTCCTAGAACTCGAGCCCGCCCTCGCGGGCGCCGTCGGCCAGGGCCTTCACCCGGCCGTGATACAGGTAGCCGCCGCGGTCGAAGACCACGCGGGTCACGCCGGCGGCCTTGCCGCGCTCGGCGATGAGCTTGCCCACCTCGCCCGCGGCGTCGCCCTTGGGAAGCGGCTTGAGCGCCGCCTCGTGCGACCCCGCGGCCGCGACCGTGTGGCCGCGGTCATCGTCGATCAGCTGCGCGTAGATGCGCAGGTTCGATCGCGACACCGACAGGCGGGGGCGCTCGGCCGTGCCGTGGACCTTGCCGCGGACGCGGCGGTGGCGACGCGCGCGGGCGTCGCGGGTGCTGATCTTGCCCATGTCTCCTACGCCCTCTTCCCGACCTTGCGCCTCACGGCCTCGCCCTCGTAGCGGATACCCTTGCCCTTGTAGGGCTCGGGCGGCCGCACGCGGCGGATCTCCGACGCAATCTGGCCGACCTTCTGCTTGTCGATGCCCGACACCACGATCTCCGTGGGCTCGGGGACCTCGAACGTGACGCCCTCGGGCGGCTCGAACGTGACGGGGTGCGAGAAGCCCACCGCCAGCTCGAGGTTCTTGCCCTTGAGCTGGGCACGATAGCCCACGCCCACGAGGGCCAGGCGCTTCTCGAAGCCCGAGGTGACGCCAGTCACCATGTTGGCGACGAGGCTGCGGGACAACCCGTGCAGCGCCCGGTGCGGGCCGCGGTCGGTGGGGCGGGTCACCACGAGGGCGCCCTCCTCCTGGGCCACGCGGATGGGCTCGACCACCGTGTGCTCGAGTTCACCCTTCGGGCCCTTCACCGACACCTTCTGCCCCGTGATGTCCACGGTGACCCCGTCGGGCACCGTGATGGGCGCGCGTCCGATTCGGCTCAACTGCGCTCTCCCCCTACCAGACCGTGCACAGGACCTCGCCGCCGACCCCGCGGCGACGGGCGTCGTGCCCCGTGAGGAGCCCCTGCGACGTCGAGATGATGGCGACTCCCATGCCGCCCAGGACCTTGGGCAGGGAGTCCTTGTCGGCGTACACGCGGCGGCCGGGCTTCGACACGCGGCTGAGGCCGGTGATCACGCGGCGTCGGTCCTCGTCGTACTTGAGCTTCACGACCAGGGTCGAGCGCGAGTCCCCGGTCACCGTCTCGTAGCCGGCGATGTAGCCCTGCTCCTCGAGCACGCGGGCGATGTCGGCCTTCAGGCGGCTGCCGGGCATCTCGACGGTGTCGTGCAGCGCCAGATTGGCGTTGCGGATGCGCGTGAGCATGTCTGCGATGGGATCGGTCAGCATCGGGCTACCAGCTCGACTTCGTCATGCCGGGGATGTGGCCCGCGTGGGCCTCGTCGCGCAGGCAGATGCGGCACAGGCCGAACTTGCGGAACACGGCGCGCGAGCGACCGCACCGGTGACACCGGGTGTACGCCTGGGTGCGGTACTTGGGAGGCCGGGAGGCCTTCACCTTGAGGGACGTCTTCGCCACGGGTTCGTGAACCTTCCTCTATCGCTTGCGGCCGCGGCCGCCGTACTTGCGCATCTTCTTGCGACGGCGGGCAGCGCGCTCCTCGGCGCTGTAGCCCTCCTCGCGGAACGGCATCCCGAGGGCCGTGAGCATGGCACGGGCCTCCTCGTCCGTCGTCGCCGACGTCGTGATGGTCACGTTGAGCCCACGGACCTTGTCGACCTTGTCGTAGTCGATCTCGGGGAAGATCGTCTGCTCGCGCAGGCCGAGGTTGTAGTTGCCGCGGCCGTCGAACCCGTCGGGGTTGATGCCCCGGAAGTCGCGGATGCGCGGCAGCGCGACCGTGTTCAGGCGGTCCAGGAACTCCCACATGCGCGCGCCGCGCAGGGTGACCTTCGCGCCGATCGGCATGTCCTCGCGCAGCTTGAACTGGGCGATGGACTTGCGGGCCCGCGTGATGGCCGGGCGCTGGCCGGAGATGATCGCCAGCTGCTCCACGGCCTCGTCGAGCGTCTTCGAGTTCTGCTTGGCCTCGCCCACGCCCATGTTCAGCGTGATCTTCTCGATGCGCGGATGCTGCATCGGCGAGGAGTAGCCGAACTGCTCCTGCAGCTTCGGCCGGACCTCGTCCTCGTAGCGCGCCTTCAGGCGCGCGGGCGGAATGGCGGTGTCGGTGCTCAATCCAGGGCCTCCCCGGTACGGGCGGACACGCGGATGCGCTCCCCGTCCTTCTCCTCGATGCGGACCCGGCATGGCTTCTTGTCCGACGGGTCGATCGGCATGACGTTCGAGAGGTGCATGGGAGCCGGCTTCTCGATGATCCCGCCCGGGTCGTCGGGCGGACGCGCCTTGGTGTGGCGCTTCACGATATTCAGGCCCTCCACCAGGACGCGCTGCTCCTGGGGCATCACCTCGAGCACGGTGCCGGTACGGCCCCGGTCCTTGCCCGCGATGCACATCACCTCATCGCCCTTCTTCACGCGAGCGGGCATCACAGCACCTCCGGCGCAAGCGAGACGATCTTCATGAACTGCTTCTCGCGCAGCTCGCGCGCGACGGGCCCGAAGATGCGGGTGCCGCGCGGGTTCTGCGCGTTGTCGATGATGACGGCGGCGTTCTCGTCGAAGGCGATGAACGTGCCGTCGTCGCGCGGGTGCGACTTTTTCGTGCGCACCACCACGGCCTTCACGACCTCACCCTTCTTGACGGCGCCGTTGGGCGTGGCCTGCTTGACGGTGGCCACGATCGTGTCGCCCACGTGCGCGTAGCGGCGCTTGCTGCCGCCCAGCACACGGATGCACAGGATCTCGCGGGCACCGGTGTTGTCCGCCACGCGGAGTCGTGATTCGTTCTGGATCATCGCGTGCTCCTAGCGGGCCTTCTCGACGATCTCGACGAGGCGCCAGCGCTTCTGCTTCGACAGGGGGCGGCACTCCACCACGCGGACGACATCGCCGATGCCGGCCTCGTTGCCCTCGTCATGCGCGTGGAGCTTCGACGACGACCGGACGGTCTTCCCGTAGATGGGGTGGCGGCGCGAGGTATCGACGCGCACCGTGATGGTGCGATCGCGGCCGTCGCTCGTGACGACGCCCTGGCGCACCTTGCGCCGGACCACGCTCTCCTGGGGCGTCTCAGCCACCGGCAATCTCCTCCTTGGCGATCTCGCGCTCGCGGGCGACGGTCAGGATCTGGGCGATCTCCCGCTTGCGGACGCCGATCTCGCTCGTGCGCTCCAGCGCGCCCGTGGGCAGCTGGAACCGCAGGTTGAAGAGCGCCTCACGCGACTCCTCGAGCTTGGCCGCGAGCTCGTCATCCGACAGCTCGCGCAGTTCACTGGCCTTCAGCATCGGCATGGGCTAGGCGTCCTCACGCATCACGAACTTGCACTTCACGGGCAGCTTCATCGCGGCGAGGCGCATGGCCTCGCGCGCGGTCTCCTCGGGCACGCCCGACAGCTCGAACATGACCATGCCCGGCTTGACCACCGACAGACCATGCCCGGCTTGACCACCGACACCCACGACTCGGGGGACCCCTTGCCGGAGCCCATGCGGGTCTCGGCCGGCTTCTTGGTGACCGGCAGGTGCGGGAACAGGTTGATCCACACCTTGCCCTGGCGCTTGATGTAGCGCGTCATGGCCACACGCGCACTCTCGATCTGCCGGTTGGTGATCCAGCCGTTCTCAAGCGACTTCAGGCCGTACTCGCCGAAGTTGACCTGCTGGTTCCCCTTCGACATGCCCCGGCGGCGGCCGCGGTGGGCCTTCCGGTACTTGGTGCGCTTCGGCATCAGCATGGGCTACCTCGCTCCCTGGCCCTGCGGGCCGCCCTGGCCGCCACGGCCCTGGCCACCGCGGCCACGCCCGCCACCGCCACCGCCACCGCGGCCGTCACGGCGCGGGCGCCGCGGCGGGGGTGCGTCGATCTCGGCGCTGCGTCCACGGGCGTCCACGACGCCCTCGGGCAGGACCTCACCCTTGTTGATCCACACCTTCACGCCGATGCGGCCGAAGGTGGTCTTCGCCTCGGCGAATCCGTAGTCGATGTCGGCGCGCAGCGTGTGGAGCGGCACGCGGCCATCGGAGTAGTGCTCGGAGCGCGACATCTCGGATCCACCCAGGCGCCCGCCGCACTGCACCTTCACGCCCTGGGCGCCGGAGCGCATGGCCGAGGTGAGCGCGCGCTTCATGGCGCGGCGGAACGAGACGCGGTTCTCCAGCTGCTCGGCGATCGACTGGGCAACCAGCGTGGCGTCGAGCTCCGGGCGCTTGATCTCGTTGATGTTGATCTGGATCTGCTTGCCGGTGAGCTGGTTCAGCTCACGGCGCAGGGCATCCACCTCGGATCCGCTCTTGCCGATCACGATGCCGGGACGCGCGGTGTAGATGTCCACCGTCAGCTTGGTGGCGTCCTTGCGGATCTGGATGTCGGACAGCCCGGCGTGGCTGAGCTTGCCGATGATGTGGTCGCGCACGGCACGGTCCTCATCGAGGTACGCGGCGTAGTCGCGCTCGGTGTACCAGTTGCTCTTCCAGCCCTGAAGGACGCCGATGCGGAATCCGGTGGGGTTGACCTTCTGTCCCATCAGGCACGTCCCTCCGCCTCGTCGCCCGGAAGGCCGAGGCCGATCGTGATGTGGCAGGTGCGCTTGTTGATGCGGCTCGAGCGGCCCTGGGCACGCGGGCGGAAGCGCCGCATGGTCGGGCCCTCGTCCACCGTGGCGCGCACCACGTGGAGCTCGCGAACATCGAGGCCCGCGTTGTGGTCGGCATTCGCCATGGCCGACTCCAGCACCTTGCGCACCGGCTCGGCCGCCGCGCGGGTGGAGAAAGCCAGGATGGCCTGCGCCTCGGGCACCGACGCGCCCCGGATCAGGTCCGCCACCAGGCGGGCCTTCCGGGCCGACACGCGCACGAACTTGGCCGTGGCCTGCGGACGGGCGGGGGCGCGGTTGCGCGACCGGTCGGAGCGGGCCGGCTCGGGCGACTGCCCGGTCTCCGGGGCCTCGGTGGACTCCACGTCGTTGGTGGCCTCCACGTCGGTCGCCTCTGCGGTGGTCTCGGTGCTCACGTCAGCGCCTCGAGGTCTGTCGGTCGTCCGCGTGGCCACGGTAGGTGCGCGTGGGCGCGAACTCGCCCAGCTTGTGGCCCACCATGCTCTCGGAGATGAAGACGGGCACGTGCTTGCGGCCATCGTGCACCGCAATGGTGTGGCCCACCATCTCCGGGAAGATCGTGGACGCACGCGACCAGGTGCGGAGCATGCGCTTCTCGTTCGAGGAGTTCATCTCCTCGATCCTCTTCATCAGCTTGGGGTCGACGAACGGACCCTTCTTGAGACTACGGCTCATCGGCCTTCCGTGTGCTTGCCGCGCTTGCGTCCGCGGACGATCAGCTTCTGGCTTGCCTTCTTCGGGTCACGCGTGCGGTGACCATTGGTCGGCTTGCCCCAGGGGGTCACCGGATGGCGACCCGAGTTGCTCTTGCCCTCACCACCGCCGTGCGGGTGGTCCACCGGGTTCATGGCGGAGCCGCGGACGGTCGGGCGCACGCCGCGCCAGCGGCTGCGACCGGCCTTGCCGCCGACCTCGTTGGCGTGCGACGTGTTACCGATCTCGCCCACCGTGGCCCGGCAGTCAATGTGCACCATGCGCATCTCCGAGCTGGGCAGGCGCAGGGTGGCGTAGTCACCCTCCTTCGCCATCAGCTGGGCGCCAGCACCGGCCGCGCGGCACATCTGGCCGCCGCGGCCGATCTGCAGTTCCACGTTGTGGACGAGCGTACCCGTGGGGATGTCGCGCAGGGCCAGGGCGTTGCCCGGGCGGATGTCCGCGCCGGGACCGCTCATCACGGTGTCGCCCACCTCCAGGCGCTGCGGCGCGAGGATGTAACGCTTCTCACCATCCGCGTAGTGGAGCAGTGCGATGCGCGCGGTGCGGTTGGGGTCGTACTCGATTGCGGCCACGCGGGCGGGCACGCCGTCCTTGGTCCGCTTGAAGTCGATCACCCGGTAGCGGCGCTTGTGCCCGCCACCCTTGTGGCGCGTGGTGATGCGCCCGTTGTTGTTGCGGCCGCCCGTCTTGTGGATGGGCTCGAGCAGCGACTTCTCGGGCGTGCTCTTGGTGACCTCGGCGAAGTCGGAGCTCGCCACGAAACGGCGGCCTGGCGAGGTCGGCTTGTGCTTGCGGATACCCATCAGGCGCCCTCGAAGATGTCGATGGTGTCGCCGGGCTGGAGCTCGACGATGGCCTTCTTCCAGCCCGGGCGCGTGCCCATGCTGCGGCCGCGGCGCTTCGGCTTCGGCTGCACCTTGATGATGCGCACGTCGGTCACCGTGACGTCGAAGAGCTCCTCGACCGCCTGGCGGATCTCGACCTTGTGCGCCTCGTCAAGCACGCGGAAGGTGTACTGGTTGTGCGCCTGCACGAGCTGGTAGCTCTTCTCGGAGACCACCGGGCTGACGATGGCGCGGCGGACATCGCCGCGAAGGTCACTGCTGGTGCTCATGCGTCATCCCCCCCGGCGACCGGTGCGGCGCCGTTCCAGCGGTCCCAGACGTCGCGCTCCACAAGCACCGAGCGGCCGGCCATGATGTCGACGGTCTCGATGTCGCGCGCCTCGATCACCCGGACGTCGCGGAGGTTGCGGAACGACAGCGCCTCGGGCGACGCGGACTCGGTGACCACCACGAGCAGCGGGCGGGCGGACATGTCGTCCGGGGCCTGCGACAGGTACTCCGCAGCGCGCTTCGTGGACGGTGCGTCCCAGCCGGTGGGCTCCATCACGGCGATCGTGCCGCGCTCAACATGGGCCTTGAGCGCCGACCGGAAGGCCTGACGATGCACCTTGCGGTTGACCTTGCCTCCGTGGCTGCGCGGGTGCGGGCCGAACACGATGCCACCACCGGTCCAGATGGGCGAGCGGGTGGAGCCAGCACGCGCGCGGCCGGTGCCCTTCTGGCGCCACGGCTTCTTGCCGCCACCGCGCACGTCGGTGCGGGTCTTGGTGCTGTGCGTCCCGGCACGGCGCCACGCCATCTCCGCCGTCACGACCTCGTGGATCAGGTGCGGCTTGATGGCCTGGGCCTCGAGCTCGGCGCCCATCGCGGCGGGGCCGGATGCGGAGCCGGTCTGGGAAAGGAGATGAGCCGCCATCAGTCGGGCCTCACGAACACGATCGAGCCAACGGCACCGGGCACGGCACCCTTGACCAGGAGGATGTTGCGCTCCGGGTCGCAGTCCACCACCTGCAGCCCGCGCTGGGTCACCTGCCGGGCGCCCATGTGGCCGCTCATCCGGATGCCCTTGAACACGCGGGCGGGGTAGGCCGCGGCGCCGATGGAGCCGGGCTGGCGGACGTTGTGCGAGCCGTGGCTCTTGGGTCCGCTCTGGAAGTTGTGCCGCTTGATGGTTCCGGCGTAGCCCTTGCCCTTCGAGGTGCCGGTCACCTTCACGTACGAGCCGGGGACAAAGGTATCCACCGTGACGACCTCGCCCTCGGCGATGTCATCCACGCCCAGCTCTACGGACGAGAACTCGTGCAGGTGACGGACCAGCGGTGCGCCCGCCTTGCCCAGGTGACCCTGCTCGGGCTTGTTGATGTGCTTCGCCTTGGCCGCGCCGAAGCCGAGCTGCACGGCGTCGTAGCCGTCGCGCTCCTCGGTCTTCACCTGCACCACGGGGCAGGGGCCCGCCTCGATGACGGTCAGCGGCACGCGCTGACCGTCCTCGGCGAAGATCTGGGTCATTCCGACCTTGCGTCCGATGATCGCCGCCATGGTCAGACCTTGATCTCGATGTCGACGCCGGCCGGGAGGTCCAGGCGCATGAGGGAGTCCACCGTCTTGGGGGTCGGCGAGAAGATGTCGATGAGGCGCTTGTGCGTGCGCACCTCGAAGTGCTCGCGCGAGTCCTTGTCCGTGAACGGGCCTTTAATCACGCAATAACGGTGGCACTCCGTGGGAAGGGGCACCGGACCGGAGATGGTCGCGCCGCTCCGCTGCGCGGTCTCCACGATGGATGCCGCGCTCTTGTCGATCAGCTCATGGTCGTAGGCCTTGAGCCTGATGCGGATCTTGTTCTGGGTGATCAAGGTTCGGTCTTCTCGTTCGTCTCGTGCTGCCCGGGGAAAGCGAGGGCCCCGCCGCCCATGGGGGCGACGGGGCCCGTCCAACTGGTGCGTCTACTCGAGGATCTGCTCGACGACGCCGGCGCCCACGGTGCGGCCGCCCTCGCGGATGGCGAAGCGCAGGCCATCCTCCATGGCGATCGGCACGATGAGCTCGACCTCCAGCACGGCGTTATCGCCCGGCATGATCATCTCGGCCCCGTCGAGGAGCTGGATGACGCCGGTCACGTCCGTGGTGCGGAAGTAGAACTGCGGCCGGTACCCGTTCACGAACGGCGTGTGGCGACCGCCCTCCTCCTTGGAGAGCACGTACACCTGCGCCTTGAACTTCGTGTGCGGGGTGATGGAACCCGGCTTGGCCAGGACCTGGCCGCGCTGGATGTCCTCGCGCTTCACGCCGCGGAGCAGGGCGCCGATGTTGTCGCCGGCCTGGCCCTGGTCGAGCAGCTTGCGGAACATCTCGACGCCGGTGACGACGGTCTTCTCGATCTGGGGCTGCATGCCCACGATGTCGACCTCGTCGTTCACGTTGATGATGCCGCGCTCCACGCGACCGGTGGCGACGGTGCCGCGACCGGTGATCGTGAAATCGTGAATACGTCCTCGACCGGCATGAGGAACGGCTTGTCCACGTCGCGCTCGGGGAGCGGTACGTAGTCGTCCACCGCCTGCATCAGCTCGAGGATCTGCTCCTCGGCCGCGGCGTCGCCGTTCAGCGCGTTCAGCGCCGAGACCTTGACGATCGGGATGTCGTCGCCCGGGAACTCGTACTCCGACAGCAGCTCGCGGACCTCGAGCTCCACGAGCTCGAGCAGTTCCTCGTCGTCCACCATGTCGGCCTTGTTAAGGGCCACCACGATGTACGGCACGCCCACCTGGCGCGCGAGCAGGATGTGCTCGCGCGTCTGCGGCATCGGACCGTCGGCGGCCGACACCACGAGGATCGCGCCGTCCATCTGCGCGGCCCCGGTGATCATGTTCTTGATGTAGTCAGCGTGACCCGGGCAGTCGACGTGGGCGTAGTGACGGCCCTCCGTCTCGTACTCGACGTGCGAGGTGGCGATGGTGATGCCGCGCTCGCGCTCCTCCGGGGCGTTGTCGATCTCATCGAAGCTGCGCATCTCGCCGCCGAACTTCTTGCCGAGCGTCTGGGTGATGGCAGCAGTGAGGGTCGTCTTGCCGTGGTCGACGTGACCGATGGTGCCCACGTTGACGTGGGGCTTTGAACGGTCGAACTTCTCCTTCGCCATCACACGCTCCTCATGCGCGTCCGAGCGGGCGTGCGACCATTGGTGTCGCCACCATGCGCGTCCGAGCGGGCGTGCGACCATTGGTGTCGCCACCCGCCAGTGCTTCCGAAACGGCCTCCACATGCGACGCGCGGCCCTGATGGCCGCGCGTGAAGAGGCCCTCGCTCTTTCGAGCCGGGGGAACATAGCATGCGAGCGACTCCTCGCAAGCGCGACTTCGGTGAGGCGCCGGGCATAGGATCGGGGACGTGGATCCAGCCCATCACGTGCTGCTCGACATCGCGCGCGAAGCGCGCGGCACGGTGCGCGGTGACCGCCCCACGCGCGAGCTGTACGCCGTGGACGCGAGCCTCTACCGCCGGGTTCCCGTGGGGGCGCTGCTGGCCGGGCACGCGGACG
>Ga0181574_10001558_pt1 | contig 21469 bp, 16 predicted proteins | sample 101ome_24_FD_145600 | JGI IMG/M metagenome (GOLD analysis project Ga0181574, IMG submission 145600) | Coastal salt marsh microbial communities from the Groves Creek Marsh, Skidaway Island, Georgia - 101410AT metaG (spades assembly) | ecosystem: Environmental > Aquatic > Marine > Intertidal zone... | reverse complement strand
CTTAATAATTCAGTAAATGTTTCAAGCGAAGTACTAAAAGGTGCAGAAATATATGGTGAACTAAATTGTCAATCTTGCCACACTCAAAATGTAAGAACTTTAATTCCAGATACTCAAAATGGTAAAGTCCTTAAGAACAAATATGCCAATGAAGCTCTTATTAGAAATGTAGGCACTATTCGACTGGGACCAGATCTCTCAACTAATGCTACAAGAGAACCAACTAATAATTCTCAGTGGCTAAGAAGATATCTAACTGACTCTTCTTCAGTAAATAGAGATATACCACACCCAAACTATGGATTTCTAGATGACAGTGATTTGGAGTATCTCGTAACCTATTTACTATCATTAGGAGAGATAAATGAATGACTTGTTAAAAAATAATGATTGGGACATCTCTAGGTGCTCTAAACCTTTTTGTTGTAAAGAAGATGCTGAAGAATACATGCAAGCAAAGAACTTTGAAGGAATGGTTCTAGAACTAAACGATGGCTCAATACAAGCTGTTTGTCCAACATACCCAGAAGGTTTTTATCCTCAAGCTAAAGTCTTATCAACTATTGGTAGTAGCGAAAGTTGTTGCGAAATAAATGAGTGATTTAGTAAATAAAGTAGCTGAATTATTAAACGCACCAGTTGATCTAGTGCAGAGATCTGCAGAGGCTAGAGCGCAAGCATCTGGAGTCTCAGTTGATGATGTATTAAATTCATGGGCTGGTGGAGAAAGTGTTGCTGCAAGTTCAGCACCTGCAGCTAAAGAGGAAGCTACTGTTGAAGAAGTAAAAGAGGAAGTTCCTGTTGAAGAAGAAGCTCCTGTTGAAGAAGTAAAAGAGGAAGCTCCTGTTGCTGCAGCGGTAGCAACTAAACAAATAAAAAAATCAGTTTCATTTATAAATGAAACTATGTCTATTAAAACCAACTCTGACACCATTCTGCCTAAATGGCTAAATTTTAGTTTTGTAATTATTCCTTTATTTATACTTATTGGTCTAATCAGTTCGTCTAATACGCAAGAGTGTGGTGAAAGAGGAATGTTAGACGTAGATAGAAAATCCCAACAGGCTGTTAATTGCGATGGATCACCCTATGAAGGTAGAGGCGTTGCTGCTACAAACACAATTAATTACATAGCAATAGGTCAAGAAGTTTATGCAGGAGCAGGTGCTTGTGCTGGCTGTCATGGTGGCGGCGGAGGTGGAGGTGTTGGACCTGCATTTACTGGCGGTGCTTTATATACAACATTCCCAACATGTGCTGATCATGCAAAATGGATACAACTAGGTTCTGCAGGATGGCAGGCAGAGGTTGGCCCGACGTATGGAGCTGAGAATACAGTCTCAATTGGAGGTATGCCAGGTTTTCAAGGAAAGCTCACTGAAGATGAAATCTATGCAGTAGTTGTATTCGAAAGAGTTGTTTTTGGTGGTGGAGATACTGAAGAAGTTTTAATTGATTGTGGATTACTTGAGACTGAAGAAGATGAAGAAGAAGTAACTACAGAGGCAGTTAGTTCTTCTCCTTAAATGAAAAAGTTCTCCATTTTTGATAAAAAATCATTACTTTATATTTTTGCTTTTTTTGATGGTCTTTCTGTAGCTTCTGGAGCCCTATTTGGTTTCTTTTTTCCTAAATTACTATCTGATATTTTTGGAGCAAATTTTGGGACTAATGACCTTGTATGGTTTCAATTTGTGCTTCTACCTGGAATTGCAATAAATATCCTCTACATGTACTTTGCACTAACAAAAAATAGAACCTTAATTCTTTTATCAAATATATTAAGAACGTTCACAACCGTTGGTTTCTTTTTGATGTGGGGAGAAGCGGTAGTAATACGTTCTTTGCTTAACCTTATGATAATCCACCATATTATTGCAATATCTATGACACTCTTTCTGTATTTCAGAAAAGCAGATAACGAAAATAAAGATATTTCAACTGAAAGAAAAGATCTTCAAGAAAACTAGTTTGTTTCTTTCTAAAACCTAATTACAATTTTTCTATGCTTCCAGTTATGTACTTTCATCTAGGACTGATTATCGTAAGTGTCCTCTTGTTTTACGTCATTCTCTAAATATGGCACAGAAAAAAAGAGAGAAGAGAATTGTTGGTTGGAAAGAACATGTCGCACTTCCCGATTTAAAAGTCAAAAGTGTAATAGCAAAAATTGATACTGGCGCAAGTGTTGCTTCAATAGATGCTTCAGAAATTAAAGTCGTAAAGAGACAAGGTGTTAAATACGTAAATTTTAAAGTCATGAAAAGAAATAATACTGTTCGTAAAACTTCAGCTCCTTTAGCTGGATATAAAAGAATAAAAAGTTCTAATGGCGATGTAGAAAGAAGGCCTTACGTAAAAACAACATTGCTTATGGATGGAATAAGTAAAAAAATTGAACTGACACTTACTGACAGAGGGCCAATGGATTATACAATGCTCATTGGAAAGAAAGCACTTGGAAGAAGATGGCTTGTTAATCCAGCAATCAGTTATTTAACTACTCCCAAAAAAGAAGATAAAAAATGAAACTTGGAATTTTATCCCAGGACATAAGACTGTATTCAACAAGCAGATTATTTGAGACAGCAAAAAAACGAGGTCATGACACTGAGGTTGTGAGTTATCTGAGATGTTACATGAATATTGCAAAAGCAAAACCTAGAATTTTTTTTCAAGGTAGAGAAATCAATTTCGATGTCGTAATCCCAAGAATTGCTGCTACATGGACCTTCTATGGCGCAGCTGTCGTAAGACAGTTTGAATTAATGGGTGCTCTGTCTGCTAATTCATCTGCTTCAATAAGCAGATCTAGAGATAAATTAAGAGCATTGCAATTAATTGGAAACAGTGGTGTAGAAATGCCAGTTACTGGTTATGTGCATTTATCAAGAGACATTGAAGCTGTTTTAAGAACTGTTGGCACTCCACCGTATGTTATTAAATTGCTAGAAGGAACTCAGGGTCGTGGAGTTGTTTTGACAGAAACAATGGAAGCAGCAATAAGCGCCATTGAGACTATGAAAAAGATAGATGCAAACATTCTTATCCAAGAATTTATTAGTGAATCAAGCGGACAGGACATAAGAGCCATAGTTGTTGGTGATAAAGTTGTCGCTTCTATGAAAAGGATTGCCAAGCCTGGTGAATTTAGGTCAAACGTACATCTAGGTGGAAGAGTTGAAGACTACAAATTAACTAGTCAAGAAGAAGAAAGTGCCATAAAAGCAGCCAAAGTATTGGGATTGTCTGTGGCGGGTGTTGACCTGATTCAATCGAACAGAGGACCTCTGGTTCTTGAAGTAAATTCATCCCCAGGATTAGAAGGAATTGAAAAGGCTACAGGTATTGATGTAGCTGACGAAATAATAAAATACTTAGAAGAACAACATTTAAGTAGAGATAAATCAAAACCTATTGATATCTAAATCCTAAAAATTAATTTTTTAAAAATTGTAATTAAGCTAACTTGACCCTCATCTAATACCTTCCCTTTGTAAATAACTACAGGAACACGTAATAAATATTCCTGATAATCATTCTCCACATTTACAATTTGTAGGTTAAACAACAATCTTATTTTTTTAATTTTGTCTAAAGCTTTAGAACATAATTCACAATTATCAGTAGTCACAAAAATTATGTCAAACATGTTTAAAATTGTGTATGCGACCTTGGACACTAGTTTTTGTAATTCTTTTGGTTCTGATCATAGTTATTGCTGGATCTATAGCTTTATCTTACTTATCTTAGAGACTTCTAATTTTTGACCTTCGTTAAGACCTGCGCTTTTTGCGGCATTTCCTTGTTTTATGAAAACAGATACCATGCCCCATGAATCTGTAAATAATCCGACTGGACCTTTGTATGGAGTTTGGAAATTGCTACACCATGTTGTTTCAAATCTTTGTCCATCAATCTGAAGAGAAACATTGTCTCCAACATTAATTTTTAGCTTTTCTAGTTCTTCTGGAGAAATATTAGTTTGAGAATTACCAAAGTGATCTATCCAAATAATCTCTCCTTTGACTGTTTTTCCTTCTGTTTCAGTTAAAGGTAAAAAATATTGAGTTAAATTCTCAAGATCTAATTCTTCACCAAAGTCTTCAATTTTTAGTTGACCTGATGCATAAGCTGCAGCAAACGGAGAGAATTTATCTCTTCCGTGGAAAGTGTCTCCTTTATGCGGAATAACCCAGTTTTCATTTGACAGTTCAAATGCTCTTTTTGCTCCACCAACTGTTGCACAAGCTAAGTTTAGTAATCCATTATCGGGGCCGATCATTACTCCCCAATCTGTCTCAACCCCTATTGCTTTTCTATCAGTGCCAACGCCTGGATCAATAACAGCAAGAAGAACTCCTTGAGGAACATACTGGATTGCTCTCATTAACAACAAGCTTGCATATTTCAAATTTTGTGGAGGAATATCGTGAGAAAGGTCAATAACTTGTAATTCAGGATCAATTCTTGATATCACACCTTTGCAAATTCCTACAGAACCGTCTTCAAGTCCAAAATCAGATGCAAAAGAAATAACTTTTTTCATAACTCACATTATAAAGACAATATAAATCAAGATAAATGTGAATAGATATTTAGTAAAATAAAATAATTGGTTATATTGTAAACTGAAGATGAAGGGGGACTTGTAAAAAAATTTTTAATCTTCTTTTTATTACTAGTAGCTGGAATTTATTTTGGTGCTGGATATTACGTATATGATGTAGCAGCATCAGTACCTTGTGACGTCTGGGAAGGCGAACAAAACAATACCCCTTCCAACTTTGAAATTTGGGAAGATTACCAAGAAACAATAAATGTATCTGAGTATTTCATAGACAGCTATGAAGATGTTACTTTTGCTTCAACTGATAATGTGACAATTAGTGGTTGGTGGATGGAACAGAATCCAGGAGGTCCTACAGTTGTTATCAACCACGGACTTACAAGTAGTAAATACTCATCTGGAATATTGCTTGCCTCAGGAATTTTGTATAGAAATGGTTTTAATGTTTTAGCAATTGATTTAAGAGATCACGGAGATAGTACATGCGAAGATGGTTACTATTCAGCTGGTCAAAAAGAGTCTTATGACTCTGCAGCAGCTGTTGACTGGCTAGTTAATACAAAAGGAATACCTCCTAGTTCTCTCGGAATATATGGACAGTCCCTAGGTGCACTTACAGCTTTAACTACATCACAACATACAAATGATTTTGCTGCAATAGCGGTTCATGATCCTCCTGTAAATTTTGAAACTTTGGTTAGAGAAGAAATGGAGTACCAAGGTTTTCCTGGTTTTCTTTTTGAGCCAACAAGTCACTATGCAAGAATATTTGAGGGTGTAAGTTTAACAAATATAACACCTGAAACATCATTAACAAGAAGTGCAAAGCAACCAATCTTAATATTCAATGGAATGCTTGATGAAAGAGTTCTTCCTCATCACAGTTTAGATTTGGTTGAACTAGCTGACAGTTTAGGTATACAAACTGAATTATACAGATATGAAGATGCGGGACACGTTGAAAGTTTGTGGACTTATACAGATGAATTCGAACAAATAATTGTTCGTTTTTTTCAAGACAATTTAACATCCTGATAAGTCTTTAATAGACAATCAGCTGTTACTTCCCAATTATATTTTTTCGATTTTTGAATGCATTGATTCATAACATTTTTGAAAAAATCATCATCATTTAATAGGTCTTTAACAAAATTATTTGCATCAATATCTAGAAAATCTTCAGCAAAATACCCATTTTTATTGTTTTCAATAATCTCTATTAGCGATCCTGTATTAATTGATAAGATTGGTAAACCCATTGAGTTTGCCTCAATAGCAACTAGACCAAAAGTTTCATATTGAGATGCATGAATTAATAACTTTGATTTATTCATTAAATCTTTAATTTTTGTTTGAGGCAAGTTTCCTAAAAATTCTATATTAGGTTCTAAATTTAATTCTTTTACACTTTGCTTAAGTTCATCTAAATAATCATCTCCAGACTTACCGCTTGGACCACCTATAAAATAACATAGAAAATTACTATCTACTTTTTTAAAATTATTTAAAAATTTTATTGTCTCAAGTTGTTTTTTTTGTTCTTGTATTCTCCCGATGGAAAGAAAAATATTTTCTCTAGGAAGATTTAAATCAGGTGTAAAAATTTTACGATCAACACCAGGAGTTATTTTTTTTATCTTATTTTCATCAATTTTATAATTTTCTGAAATCATAACATGCTCGTAATGAGATGAGGCTGTTACAAAATTTGAAGATGTCATTACCATTTTTTCACAATCTACACGCTCTTTGTTATATCCCTCAAGGAATACTCCCAAACTATGTGATGTAAATATGTAGGGTATATTTTTTTCTTCTGAAATTTGTTTTGCTACTAAACCAGACAGCCAATAATGAGCATGAATAATATCAAAATTTTCTAATTCAAAGTTCTCTTCTAGTTTTGTTTTGAATTCTTGTAAATATATTTCTTTATCATCGACAGAGAGGCCTGGTTCAAATAAATCTAGTGAATAAAAATCCAGATTATCTGTTTTAAAATTTTCTGCTTTTTCTGCAGTTACAACAGTTATGTTATTTTCGTTTGATAGTTGTTTTGAGATTTGCTGTACATAAACATTAAGACCTCCTGAGTCAAATTTACCAACGCTACTAAAAGGTGACGTATGGAAGCTTATTTGTAGAATATTCATAATTCAATGGCCAAGTCATATAGTTGAACTGAGTTTCCACCCAAATCATACTTATATCTTTCTGTACCTTTAAGAAAATCAAAAAAAACCATTCGCCTATCAAGAAGTTGCTGAATTATTAAATCATTTAGAACTATTCCAGGATTTATTGAGTTAAATTCATTATTTCTGCTTGAGTTATAAAGATAACACCCATGCTCATTCTCGTAACAAAAAGCAGTTGAAAGAACTCCTCTATTAGTATTTGTGTAGTAAATTTTCCATCCTTCCAAATTCAAAAGATTCCTAAAGTATGTCTCGACTACTTCTGTCATGAACTCACCTTTTTCACCTTTTGATTCTCTGTGTTGAGAAATAAAAATATCAAAAATATCTAGCTCTCTAGATTCTCCAAGTTCATATGAATTAATCTCATTATCAAATTTTCTTTTTTTTCTTCTTAATTCATGTCTATTTTTTTTGGTCAGACTTTCCAGATACTCTTCGTAGTTTTTTGGCAAAATTAAGTTAACAGCTACATCTGATTTTTTAATTTTTACAGACTTGGTATCTATTTCCTCAACTAAATTTTGAATTTGGAAAAAATGTAAAGAATCAAAATTGATACTAGATATATTATTATCTTTTAAAACTTGGGGGTCGATGGAAATATCTGGCCTGTAATCTACAAAATCTCTATCACCAATATTCACAATAGATGAATTAGATATTGCATAGTTTGCGAGCTTTGTTGTTTTTTCTTCACTTACAATATCGACTAGATCTAAAAATTCTTTTTTACAAAACGGTGACTCTAATACCTGTTCTTTCACAGATACTAGAATAAACCATTTACAACATATAGTGCATCAACTAAGTACAGTGACAGTACAAACGCGAACATATAATCAAAAACGTATATTTGATTTGATAGTTTTGAAGTAATTTCGTACTCAAAACGTAATTTGGTAAAAACATGGGTTATAAAAGTAGTAAATAGTGCTATTGATGTTCCTGTAATAATGATATTTACTGTTTTATAGTCATAAAAAGTACTTACTCCATTAAATACTATAAATATCAAGAAAAAATTAAAGAAAAATTGAAAATTACCAAACTGTACATTTAAATATGTTGCAAGAGTTTTCAAGAAAAGTAAAAGTAAGAAAATATACGCTATGTAAAAGATATTTTCTTGAAAAAATGGATCAACGATATACCCATTTACTAAAAAAGTAATGACCGTAATAAATATAGAATTTCCTATTTTGAAAATATTTACATCTGCTTGAAATAGGAAGTAAATCATTAAGACAACAAGAAATATAATGAATGTCTCATAAGGCTCTATGGTAAAAAAAAGGTTCTCGAAACTAACAGATGAAAAAGACAACAGTAGAAGGATTAATATTACGTAATACTTGTCACTATTAATATCGAACTGACCAGAAAGCATCTCTGTAAACCAAACAAGAGTCAAACCTACAAAACAAGATGAAATTAAAGGCGTGCTTGAAATTAATATGCCAGCGAATATCGCTAAAGATAAAATATATTGGAAATATCTAAGTTGAATTTGAATCATCCTCGCGAAAATTTTACTTGGATAAACTTGAAAATTAAAGGACTTTATTATATAGTTAACAAACACTATATTTAGTGTATATTTGTATCCCTCATACAATATTTAGTTATAAAAAGGAGATAAAGTGGCGCAGAAATCAGGGCTAAAAGTTACAAGAAAATATACAACACCGGGGAATCCCTATAACAATATCGAATGGGAAAAACGTAGTTCAAAAATAACCAACCCAGATGGTTCAATTGTATTTGAAATGAACGATGTGGAGATTCCTTCAACATGGTCTCAGGTAGCAACAGACATTATGGTTTCAAAATATTTCAGAAAAGCAGGAGTGCCTCAAATTGATACTGATGGAAATGTACTAAAAGATGAAAATGGAGACGTAGTCCTCGGACCTGAAACTTCATCAAGACAAGTTTTTGATAGACTGGCCGAGACATGGAGACACTGGGGTGAAAAAACAGGTTACTTTGCCACAAAAGCAGATGCTCAATCCTTTGAAGATGAACTTAAGTACATGCTTGCCACACAAATGGCTGCTCCAAATAGCCCCCAATGGTTTAACACAGGACTTAATTTCAAATATGACCTTACAGGTCCAGCTCAAGGATTTTGGTATGTAGATCCAAAAACAGGTAAATTAACTCCTGGTAAAGATTCTTATTCAAGACCTCAACCGCATGCTTGTTTCATACAGTCCATAGATGATGATCTTGTCAATGAAGGTGGCATCATGGATCTTTGGGTTAAAGAAGCAAGACTTTTTAAATTCGGTTCTGGAACTGGTACTAACTTTTCTAATTTAAGAGGTGAGGGAGAAAAATTATCAGGTGGAGGTGTTTCATCTGGTGTAATGTCCTTCTTGAAAATCGGTGACAGAGCAGCTGGTGCTATCAAATCAGGTGGTACTACAAGAAGAGCTGCAAAAATGGTCATCTTAGATTTAGACCATCCTGACATAGAAGACTTTATTGAGTGGAAAGCTATTGAAGAAGATAAAGCTCGCGCTCTAATTGCTGCAGGGTATCCAGCAGACTTCAATGGAGAAGCTTATGCAACAGTATCAGGACAAAACTCAAACAACTCTGTGCGTGTTCCTGCAGATTTTGTTAAAGCAGTTGAAGAAGATGGAGACTGGGATCTGATTGCAAGAACTGATGGTTCAGTTTTTAGAACTGTCAAAGCAAGAGATCTTTGGAATAAGATTGCAGATGCAGCTTGGAAATGTGCAGATCCTGGGGTTCAATATGACACCACAATAAATGAGTGGCACACATCACCTGAAGGTGGAAAAATTAGAGCATCAAATCCTTGTTCAGAATATTTGTTCTTAGATAACACTGCATGTAACCTTGCAAGCCTCAACCTTGTTAAGTTTTATGACGATGAGACACAAGTATTTGATATTGATTCATATAAACATGCACTCAGAATATGGACTATTGTTCTTGAAATATCTGTTGAAATGGCCCAATTCCCATCAAAAGAAATTGCACAAGGATCATATGACTACAGAACACTCGGTTTAGGGTATGCAAACTTAGGCTCATTACTTATGAGAAAAGGTATTGCGTATGACTCTGATTTAGGAAGGGCAATTGCTGGTGCATTAACAGCGATGTTAACAGGTGAGGCTTACAAAGCTTCTGCAGAAATGGCAGGAATTGTTGGTCCATTTCCAAAATATAAAGAAAACGCTACAAACATGCTTCGTGTAATGAATAATCATAGAAAAGCAGCATATGATTCAAATGATTACGAAGGACTAAGCCACGACTTAATAGCTATCAATCAAGAACTTTGTCCTGAAAACCTATTAAAAGCAGCTCAACTTTCATGGGATGAAGCTGTAGAACTTGGTACAAAAAATGGTTACAGAAATGCCCAAGCAACAGTTCTAGCGCCAACCGGAACTATTGGCCTATTAATGGACTGTGATACAACTGGGGTAGAACCAGACTTTGCACTAATGAAATTCAAAAAACTTGCTGGTGGTGGTTATATGAAGATTGCAAACCAATCAATTGGGCCAGCACTTCAAGCTCTGGGATATGAAGAAAATCAAGTACAAGAAATCATTCAATATGTTATTGGATCAATGTCGCTTGAAAACTCACCTTACATTAATAAGAAATCATTAATGGAAAAAGGTCTTAGTGAAGAGGATATCGTAAAAATTGAAGGAGCTCTTCCAGGAGCTTTCGAAATCCAACATGCGTTTAATGTTTTTGTTTTAGGTGAAGAGACATTAAAAGGTCTTGGTATAGACGAAGAAGAATATACTTCTTTTGACTTTAATCTACTTGAGAGACTTGGTTTCTCAAGAAATGAAATAGCTCAAGCCAATCTTGAAATCTGTGGAACACAAAAAATAGAAGGTGCACCATATTTAAAAGATGAACATTTAGATGTTTTCGATTGCGCTAACAAGTGTGGAAAAGATGGAGAAAGATTCATCCACTATATGGGACATGTAAGAATGATGGCAGCTGCGCAACCATTTATATCTGGTGCTATCTCTAAGACAGTTAACATGCCTAATGAAGCAACTGTACAAGATATTGAAGATTGCTACTTTGAATCTGCAAAGATTGGTGTCAAAGCAATAGCGATTTATAGAGACGGTTCAAAAGCATCTCAGCCACTTTCTGCATCTTCTGATGAAGGAGACTCGGACGAGAGTGATCCGGAAGTAAACAAGATTCTTGAAGAAGAGGCAATGTTAATTCAAGGCAATTTTGCTCCAGGAACAAGTCCAACAAGAGCATATGCTGGTGTAAACAGACCAAGATTCTTGCTTCCTGAGAAAAGAGAAGGGTGGACTCAAGAAGCTAGGGTTGCAGGACATAAAGTCTACTTAAGAACTGGGGAATACCCTGACGGAACATTGGGTGAAGTATTTATAGATATTGCGAAAGAAGGAGCAACACTAAAAGGAGTGTTGGGTTGTTTTGCCATAGCTGTTTCTAAGGGTCTTCAGTATGGAGTGCCTCTTGAAGAGTTTGTAGATACATTTACATTTCAAACTTTTGAACCAAGAGGAATGGTTGAAGGACACGAAAACATTAAGATGAGTAACTCAATCATTGATTATGTGTTTAGAGCTCTTGGACTTGAATACCTTGATAGAACTGATATTGTTCAAGTTCCCCCAAAAGATAAGCCAAGAACGGAACCTGTTGCTGTTGAAGAAAAACCAGCAGCGCCTGTGCAACAGGTAGAACCAGCAGCGCCTGTGCAACAGGTAGAACCAGCAACTATTGAACAAACAGAAAACTCAGTTTCTACAGTTCAAGAAGTGCTTGGCGATATGATGGGTGATGCGCCAGCCTGCCCTGATTGTGGTCATATAACAATCAGAAATGGTTCGTGTTACAAGTGCCTTAATTGTGGTAACTCTTTAGGCTGTAGTTAAAAACTACTACAATAATTCAAAAAACTAAATATACTAATTTACTCAGGGCGCTTAGCTCAGTCCGGCAGAGCGCTTCCCTTACAAGGAAGAAGTCACAGGTTCAAATCCTGTAGCGCCCACAAGGGTTTTTCAGAAATCTTTACATATATTTATATGAAAACCGCACAATAACCACACATTTTGTCTGATTTTGAATAAATACTTAGTTTATAATTGCGTAATGGTTGTCAGTAAAAATGAAGCTCAAAGTCGAATTCAGATCAATGCAATGCTTGATCAAGCTGGTTGGGTTCTTGATGCAGATTATGACTCTCACAATGTTGAAGTAGAGTATAGAACGCCAATTGGTAAACCTGCAGATTATGTTTTAATGGACTCACATGGGTTTCCTCTCTGTGTGTTAGAAGCTAAAAATTTTGATATAGATCCGCTTTCAGCAAAAGAACAAGCAAGAGAGTATGCCAATGCACTCAGCTGTCGCTTTATTATTCTTTCAAATGGACGAGAACATTACTTCTGGGATATTGAAACTGGTAACCCAAACACTATCGGAGAGTTCCCACAACAGAGAAATCTTGAAGAGAGAAAAGAGGGATTCAATCCACATCAGGATAAAGAAAACATTGATGAGATAGGAGCTGATTATATCGCATTATCTCAGATGCCAGATTACGCAGATAAGCCAGAATACATAGATGAATCAACGAGAGAAGAGTTCATATTTAGCAATAGTTTAAGGTTTTTAAGAAAGTATCAGCTAGAAGCATTACTAACTATACAAAAAGGTGTTCAAAAGGGTTCAGAACGCTTTCTTTTAGAGATGGCAACAGGTACAGGTAAAACTCTTACCTCTAGTGCGATTATCAAGATGTTTTTACGAAATTATGGTGTAAAAAGAGTATTATTCCTTGTTGATAGATTAGAACTTGAGACACAGGCTCAAAAAGAGTTCAACAAGGTTCTGAAAAATGATTACACCACAGTTATTTGGAAAGATAACTCAAAGAACTGGAATAATGCACAGATTGTTGTCTCTACTGTTCAGTCTTTTATTTCTGACAATAAATATAAGAGAATATTCAAACCAAGTGATTTTGATCTAGTTATCTCAGACGAAGCACATAGGTCTTTAGGTAGAAAAAGTAGAAGAGTGTTTGAATACTTCGTTGGATTTAAATTAGGACTTACTGCAACACCAAAAGACTATTTAAAATCAGTCAATATCTCTGGCCTAACTGAGAGAGACCCTAGAGAGCTAGAGCGTAGAATGATGTTAGACACCTATACAACTTTTGGATGTAGAAGTGGTGAGCCTACCTTTAGATATTCATTATTAAATGGTGTTGAAGATGGTTTTTTAATTAATCCATTTGTATACGATGCACGAACAGATATCACAACAGAGTTGCTGAGTGAAGAAGGATACCTTTTTGAGGGCACTGATGAAGATGGAAATGATGTCTTAGAGACATTTACTAAGAAAGATTTTGAAAAGAAGTTTTTCTCAGAAGAGACAAACAGAAAATTCTGTGAGACCTTTTTACAGAACGCTAGAAAAGATCCTTATACAGGAGAGATAGGGAAGTCTTTAATATTCTGCGTCTCACAAAAGCATGCAGCAAAAGTAACTCAGATTTTAAACGAGTATGGGCTTGAAATGTATCCAAATAAATATCAAAGCGACTTTGCAGTGCAAGTTACTTCCAATGTTATAGGTTCACAACAAATGACAATAGATTTTGCAAACAACACACTAAATGGGTTTTCTACAGTAAACGAGTACTACAGAACTTCTAAAACAAGAATCTGTGTCACAGTAGGCATGATGACAACAGGTTATGACTGTACTGATTTATTAAATATAGCTATGATGCGACCAATTTACTCTCCATCAGATTTCATTCAAATGAAAGGAAGAGGCACAAGAAGAAAAGATTTTATCGAGGATTGGATTGATAAAGACGAAGTCAATGAAGCTATAGATTCTATAAAACATGATTTTGCACTCTTCGATTTCTTTGGAAATTATGAATATTTTGAAAAAGAGTTTGATTATGACCAAAAGCTGAAACTACCAGCTAAACCCACTAAGTCTGGAGAACCTCCTATAGATATTGATACACCAGAGCTCGATGCAGCTGAAAGCTTTGTATTAGACCCACTTAAATCTCTAGAAGAAATACCTTTAACCACACAGGGAATGAAAATTGACCAAGTATATTTTGATAGATTTAAAGATACTATTCAAGACCATCCAGAATTAAAAGAACTTGTTGAGCTTGGAGAAGTCTCAAAAATAGAAGAATACTTAGCAAAAAAAGTATTTGATAAGCCTGAGGAGTACTTCACGCTTAAAAATCTTGAGATTGCATTAAAAACTGACATAAAACTATCTGTATTGGATATTTTGATGTACAGTTTTGGGTTTACCGACAGAATTAAAACAAAACAGGAACAACTTGAAGAGTCGTTTGATAAGTTTGACAATGAACACCAACCAGAGGAAGCGTATTTTAGAAGTGCTCGTTATTTCTTTGAGACTTACTTAGTAGATAAAGAAGTAAGAGAGATTATAGACAGTAAAAAATATGCAGATCTCAATACACATTCGTCTAATCTATTAGAGCATTTTAAAGCAATACCTGAAGGAATGAGAGATACAATATTGTCGTATATAAAAAATAATATAGAGATTGAGAAGTTTGCATAGATGTTAGACCAAGAGACAAAGAAAAAAATTAATGACCTTCGAGATACTCTCGTAGGAAAAGTTCCAGATCCAAAAAGCCAGGTAGAGCAAATCATGATTGCATTAATTTACAAATTCATGAATGATATGGACAAAGAGTCTACTGATTTAGGTGGAGAAGCCTCATTTTTTGTTGGCGACTTTGAAAAGTATTCTTGGGATAATTTATTTGGTACCAAAGTCTCTGGAAGTGAACTGGTTGATCTGTATTCAACAGCAGTTGAGTCAATGGAGGAGAATCCTAATATCCCACAACTCTTTAGAGACATATTTAAAAATGCATATATACCCTATAAAGATGCTGAAACATTAAGACTCTTTTTAAGCCAGATTGATGATTTTGAGTATTCAAAAGATTCTGAACAACTTGGTGATGCTTTTGAGCATATTTTAAACTCACTTAGCTCTCAAGGAGATGCAGGACAATTTAGAACTCCAAGACACATAATCGACTTTATTGTTGAGATAGTCGATCCTAAAAAAAATGAAACTGTTTTAGATCCTGCCTCAGGAACTTCAGGATTTTTAATTTCAGCATTTAAGCATATTGTTCAATCAAACTCTGAAAAAAGCAGTGGAGATCTATTATCTGCTGCTGAACGAAAAAAAATAATGGAAAATATTAATGGTTATGATATCTCTCCAGATATGGTTCGAATTGGACTTGCTAACATGTATCTTCATGGGTTTCCTGAACCAAATGTAGTTGAGTATGACGCATTAACTTCAGAAGATAGATGGAATGAATACTATGATGTTATTCTTGCTAACCCACCATTTATGACTCCAAAAGGAGGGATACGACCTCATAATAAATTTGGGCTTAAATCAAATAGAGCTGAAGTCTTGTTTGTTGATTATATTCTCACTCACTTAAAACCAAAAGGTAGAGCTGGAATAATTGTTCCTGAAGGTGTTATTTTTCAATCAGGTAAAGCATACAGGGAACTTAGGAAAAAATTAGTAGAAAATGGTTTGATAGGTGTTATTTCACTTCCAGCTGGGGTTTTCCAGCCTTACTCGGGAGTAAAAACTTCCATATTATTAGTTAATAAAAGTAAGAAAACAGAACACCTCTTTTTTGCTGAAGTAAAAAATGATGGTTTTTCATTAGGGTCTCAAAGGAAGCCAATTGAGTTAAACGATTTACCAAAAATTAAGAGCGAAATAGTAACAGAAAATTTTAAAAAAAGTATCAAGCAAATTTTAAAGCAAGACTTAGATCAAGACTATTCATTTAATTTTAAAAGCTTACAGATTGAAAACCTAACCTCAAGCTATGAGATAGATCAATTGAAAAATTTATGTCAGATAAAAACTGGTAAAAAAGATGTTAATCAAGGAAATCCCAATGGAGAGTTTCCTTTTTTCACATGTGCTCAAGAACATACCTATTCAGATGTATATTCTTTTGATACTGAAGCTATTCTAATTGCTGGTAATGGAGATGTTGGTAATACAAAATATTACAAAGGGAAATTCGAGGCTTATCAAAGAACTTATGTCTTATCCGAATTTTCTAATTTAGTTTTACCAAAGTACCTTTATTTCATTCTTAATTCCAAATTAAAAACAGAACTCAATAAATTGAAACAGGGTTCTACAATGCCCTATATTAAGGTTGGGTTTTTAAATAATTTTCAAGTCCCTCTCCCACCACTAGAAAAACAAAAAGATATAGTTAACGAGATTGAGCAGTTTCAAAAAGTCATTGATGGCGCAAGGCAGGTAATTGAGGGCTCTCAAATAAATCATCCAATATTTAAAACAGATAAGTTAATTGAATTAGGAAAATTATTCGAAAAAAGTAAGGAATCAAAAATACCAGAATTAGACGAAACTACATTCTTAGTGGGACTCGAAAATATTGAACCAAATAAAGGAACTTTAATTGGTGACACTAGCTATAAAGAAAAAGTTAAAAGTACTAAATTTAAATTTTCTAAGGGTGTGATTCTTTATGGAAAGCTTAGACCAAATCTAAATAAAGTGTTGTTGCCAGAAATAGATGGATATTGTTCAACAGATATATTAGTTTTAAAGCCTATCAGTCAAATCGATCTAATTTTCTATAAACACTATTTTTTGTCTAGAGTATTTAACCAGCAAGTACTTAATACTTTAACTGGTTCTCAACTACCTAGAACAAGCTTTTCAAGTATTTCGCAAATTTTAATACCTGATCCCAATCAAATTGATTTAACAGAGTATTCAAGAGAATTCTTGGCAGTTGAAGAGATTCTAATTAAGAACTCAGAGATTATTAATATTTATGAGAAGTATATTGAGGATATAATTACCAACCTTTACAGTTGATTTTACATTCGAATAAATTGCGTCACACGCTGTGTCTAATCTCCTTACATGGCAGCAATAAAATACCTATAAAAATATGTAAATAAACCGCACAAAAACCGCACATTTTTTTTAAAACTGTAGACAATCTCTGATAACTTCTGATATCTTTTTGATATAGCTTAAATTCATTGACCCTATAAATTGATACTCTCTGGTACTACCTAGTATTTAATGGTTTTTTCCTTACAAGGAAGAAGTCACAGGTTCAAATCCTGTAGCGTCCACAAGGGTTCTGGGAAGAAAAGTATCTTATTTATAAAGTTTTCTTTATTTTAATATGAAGCTATGAAAAAACTTATAATCCTATTTGTTTTGATATCTTTTTGTGGAGGTACTGGTGAATCGGTATCGGAACAAGAAGTAAGCGAAAATTCGACTCTTCAATCTTCAACTTCAACAACTATTAATCAAGTTGATTTTAAGAAACTGGATGAACAATATAGAAAAAACGATAAATTTATACTTCCAACATTTAATGGAAACTGCCCTCATCAATTAGATGAAATAATAGAGCTATTTGATTATTGGAAATTAGAATTTGGGTTAAATATTTCATATGATGTTCTTGGTGAACCTACATTTGGAACTGGATCAAGCTTACAACTAGAAAATTGTATAAATAAAATAATTGGAAGTAATCTAGGGCAGAATATTGAGCTTTTAGGAAATGAACACATTGAAATCATAGTTGGCAGAAAATTTGATAAAGATAACGTAAGTGTTGAAAATTTGGATGCGGAGGTAACCAAATTTATAAACATAGAAACGTATGGACCAATTTCTTATGCAATACACCCAACTGATCAAAATAAAGATTTAATTGCAGATATAAGTGGCAATATATTTTTGGTATCTAATAAAGAAAAGCTACACAGTGTAGAAAATGTAACAGTTAAAGACAATGGTGGTTTTTTATCACTCAAATATTTAGATAATGAAAATTACTTGATTGGTTTCTATACATTCGAACAATCAGTTTACATTGACCTATTTCAATTTAGTGAAAATAAAGTAGCAAAAATTAAGACGCTTAAAGAATATAAATTCCCAAAATATTTTAAATGTAACAAATCAACACTTTTATTTGAAATATATAATCATTGTGAATCAGAGGGTGAAGAAAGTACTTACATCGGACATGCCGGTGGAGGAATTCAAGTACATGATGGAGAAATTTATATTGGTTTGGGTGACACAAATATTGCCTCAAGTGTTTTTAATTCAATGTATACAACCAGGGATAAGAATTTGCCATGGGGAACAATCTTGAAATTTGAATTTGATTACAATTTACTTAGCCTAGTTGGTACTGGTAATCATGCGGAGTCATACTTAGAAGAAGTGTGGATTAAAGGTGTAAGAAATCCCTATAGATTTTCAATCAATAAAAATTCTATTTGGATAGCAGACCTTGGAACAAGTGTTGAAGATGAAATTAATCTAGTTCCACTTAATGAAAATAATGTTGATCTTGGTTGGCCGTATTTTGAAGGAGAATTCGCACATCAACCTTTCTACAATGCATCAGTTAATAGCATCAATCAAAAATCGCCTATTTTTTCAGAAAGAATTGGAGGATTGATAGGTGGCCATTTTCTTCAAATTAGTGGTAAAAATTTATATGTCTTTGGTACTTTAGATGGAAGATTATTTGGACTAGAAATTGTTGCCAGTGGCATCATAAAATATCAAATCAACATTGGAAATACGGATTTTGAAGATGGAAACTTTTTACTTTCTATAGAAAAGTCTCGAAATGGAATCTTCTTAATGTCTAGCAGTGGAAATATAGTTGAGATTAAAAATAGTTAATCTTTATGGAACTATAAATGAAAATTGATCTAAATAATACGCTTCGTGGCTTCCCTTTTCATCTTTATAGTCATATATAATCTCAGAATTATTCTTTATAGTTGTTTTAGTTACTTCATCATAAACAACTATTGATTCAAAAATATATTTATAGCCTGATTCCCAATCTGAAGACTTTGAAGAACTTGATGAAATTATATTATCTATGCTTATTTCAAAAATATATTCCTCATCTTCTGTATCAAAAAATATACTTTTTCTTGTTGAATTTTTTGATGACTCATGTGGCAGCATTAAAAATTTTAACTCCACAAACTTTGGTTTATTTGTACCTTTATCTAATCCTGAAAAATCAAATAAAATTTGATCACCCTTGTTTACAACAGTATTTTTTGGTCCTTTGTTCAAAAAATTACCAATTTGATCTAGGCTGTTTATCGATGGCGGAGAATAATTGTAGCTATTATTAATAGTAAATTGCTTATCAAATAATGGATTGTTTCTATCCACTAAGGTCTTGGTGTATACGGAAGATGAACCTTTTGGTCTAAATGAAAATATAGTTATTTCCTCAAAAGAATAAACTCCATTTGGACATCCAGCAGTTGAAAGACTTTTACTTGATAGTTCTGAATCCAAAGGTATTTGATATTTAAATCCTTCTTCAGAACTTATAACTGCGTATGCAAAACTACTTTGAATATCTCTCTTAGAATATTTTGGTATTGCTTTTACGGAACTACCAATTGCGTGGTTTTGTTTTTCAGTATTAAGATAGCCTCTCTCAACATCAAAATTTTTACCATTTTTTGATACAACTTTCATTAGTTCAGACCCAATATGCAGTATCTCTCCAACGGATGCTTGTGATTCACTTGTAAGAGTGACTGTAGTTGCAGAGTCTGAAATGAAATTAGGGGTATTATTACGCGCATCATAAATTTTTGATGATGTATAAAAAAGTTTGATATTTTCTTTATCGTTTAAGTTTTCTCCTCTTGAAATATTTTGTTGGTTAAAAGTAAAAAACAAAGAATCTACTTCATTATTTGCTGCATTTGTTTGTGTAATGTCGTCTGAAACCAAGAACTCTCTAACACCAGAAGATCTGACAATTTGCCCTGAATTATTTTCTGCAAAACTATAGAACCAAAATCCTTGTTCAAGTTCTGATTTTTCAAAAATAGCTGTCGTCAAGCCTATTGATGTAGTAATTACACTCGGCTCAAGCATTGTAATTGTAGTTTCAAATGGCTTGATGAAATAGAATCTAAAATTGGTATCGCCATTTCCATCAACTTCTATTGTGATTTGATTTGCTGTATTTTGAATTATTTGTGTAGTCAAGTTAGAAATTGAAAATCCACCATTCTGTATTGATGAATATTCTAAATTTCCATTTGCATATAAATTGCGAGCTTCTATTTCAAAATTATTAATGTAGGGAACGCCACATATGCTTGATAAATTTTCAACACCTCTAAAAACAGAGATTACTTCAAGTTCTGATAAAGAAACTGATGGAAGGTAACCATAATTACTTTCAAAATTATAATTAACATTTTGTGTTGGAATTGTTGTAGAAGTTGTTGAGGTCGTAGTGGTGGTCGTTGTAGTAGACGTAGGGGAAGTTTGTGAAGATGAAGTAGATTCATCTTCGGTTTCTATGTATGTATCCACTTTTTCTTCACACCCTGTCCAATTTCTCATTTTTTCTTTAGTCATAGGTCCAATGTCACCATCTGGTTTTAGACCAGCATAAGCTTGAAAAGATTTCACTGCCCTGATGGTTTCATTGCCTAAATATCCATCTTCTTCACCTGCTTCAAATCCATAACGATTAAGAAAATTTTGAACGTTTTTTAATCTATCAAAATTAATGTTTTGATTATTATCTTCGAGACATACAAAAAGTGTTGTAGTTGTAGTTGATGAAGTTGTTGTTGACTCTTCAGCGACAATCGCAACTGTTGTTTCAACAGGGTTTTGAATAATTTCTTCTTCAGTTACTTCGCTTGAGTTCGAACCACAACTAATTATTAGCAAATAAACTAAGGATAAAATACTGAATTGTTTTTTCATCTATAAGAATTCTAAAGGGAATAGTAAAACTTTTTAACTAAATTGAGTAATTTATCATCTAATTTAAAAATATTAATTTTTTAAATTATATAAGAAATAGAATTAAATAAATTATGAATTTTTCTAATATAACAGAAATTAAAAATGTTGGAATTCTTGTTTACGGACGTTTTCCAACAGAAAAAGCGTATGGTACTCACATAGTTGAAGTTGCAAAAGCTTTTTTAAGTAATCACAAAAAAGTAACGATATTTTACTCAAAGACAAGTAACAAATATACGATAAATGAAGATCCACAAACTTTTTATGATATTCCTCAAAATATCGAAGTAAAAGCTTTAGACAATTTTGATTATACAAATTTTCGTTTATTCAGCTTGTTGCCTTCAATATTAAAAAAATTAATGTGGAATTTAGGCGCTTTTTATTGGGCAAGAAAGATAAGGCCTAATTTAAATGATATGGATTTATTGTGGAGCACTAATCCAAATTTATTAGTTCCTCAAAAAAAATTAAACAAATTATTAATATATGAAAAACATGGTGCTGCAAAATATTTACAGAGATTAAGCATTATTTCATTATCACGAAACAGTAATGCTGTCTTTGTATCTACATCAAAAAAATCACATGATGAATTAAAAAAAATAAATCACTCTAAAACGATTTTTTTACCAAATGGTGTAGATCTATCTAGATACACGAATGAAGTGGTTAATAATGAGACTATAAATATTGGGTATATAGGAATGCTGGAAACATACGG
>Ga0181574_10001552_pt1 | contig 21511 bp, 19 predicted proteins | sample 101ome_24_FD_145600 | JGI IMG/M metagenome (GOLD analysis project Ga0181574, IMG submission 145600) | Coastal salt marsh microbial communities from the Groves Creek Marsh, Skidaway Island, Georgia - 101410AT metaG (spades assembly) | ecosystem: Environmental > Aquatic > Marine > Intertidal zone... | reverse complement strand
AAACAGCCCGGCTTCAACCATTGCGCGCGCGCCGCCCTCGTTCTCTTCTGCTGGCTGAAAAATGAAATGAATGGTTCCGGAGAACTGCCCATGGTTCGCTAGATACTCGGCAGCACCGAGAAGCATGATGGTGTGGCCATCATGTCCGCAGGCGTGCATGACACCGGGTGTTGTTGATACATGGTCAAAGTCGTTGGCCTCGACAATGGGCAAGGCATCGAGGTCAGCGCGAAGCCCGATAGCCCGGTTGCCTCCGCCGCGGCTCAGCGTACCAACCACGCCCGTCCCAGCGATGCCAGTCGTTACCTGAAGGCCAAATTTACGGAGCTGATCTGCAACGAAAGCCGATGTTCGGTGCTCCTCAAACGCCAATTCAGGGTGCCTGTGGAGGTCGCGACGCCATTCCGTGAGTTTCGAGTGCGCTTCGGCAATTTCTGGCATCACGTTCATTGATTTAGTCTCCTGTTGCTGACGTCATCCTACCATCTAGTGGGGACTGGGTAACTCGATCTTAAGCGCCGCCGCTCGGCGCACGAACCGTGGCGAATGGGCGAGGGCTGCAACCAACGCTTTCCACGGCTCATCGCCTGACGACATGATCTGACACTCGCGATAGAGCTGTAGTATATAGTCCATATTGCTCCCGCTTGGTCCTGCGGCTAGAAGAATGGTCTGAACCAGTTGGTCGATGCTCGGTTCGCCCAGATCCCAAGGGTTATCAGGTAACGCGATGTACGTTACTGCCTCAAAGATCGCCTCACCCACTTCTACAGAAATGGGAATAAGGGAATATCCGTTTTGCTCGCGAACATCAAGTTTTTCGAACACTCGATCCTGGTCCGAGGGGGCTATCTCGAATAGTTTGCCTACGACGAAACGCTGAGGTGAAGTCCGAAGGCTTGCAACCGCTCCGGGGCGATGTACCGTTCCTCGGTGGTCGGTAGATGCTTGATTGATAACCCTTGAATAACCACGAAGGGTTCCGATCATCGTTCTAATAGGAACAAAATCCTGCCGCCAAAGGATGGAGCCGTAGCCGAATAAGTAAGAGGTCATCACATCGGCAGACTATCAGGTTTCTAGCCAGCGCGTGACCAGAAGGTGGTCAGTTGCGCTCGCTCGTCGTCACATCTGTCCGGAGCTCGTTTCTCAAGCAGGATGAGTACAATAGTAGGGATGCCCAGCAGCCAGACACCCGGTTGTGATTGTGCGAAAGGCATTCGGAAAAAAGAGATCAATATGAAAAGACTTCGATATGGCCTACTCGGTGCAGGAATGATGGGCCAAGAACATATGAGAAATCTTCGCTTGCTGGAGGAAGTTGAGCTGGTAGCGTTTATGGATACCGACGATACGATGGCCAATCGCGCGCAATTGATCGAGCCGCAGGCAGAGCGGGTTAATCATGTGGATGATTTGCTGGCGCAGGATCTGGACGCGCTCGTCGTCGCTACGCCAAATTTTCAGCACGCGGATCAGTTACTTGCGTTAGCCGAGCAACCCAATCTTGCGATCTTGTGTGAAAAGCCGATTTGCACCCAGGTAGGTGACGTAAAACGCCTGGCTGAGACGTTCGAAGGGCGCTCGGCTCCCTTGTGGGTGGGTATGGAGTATCGGTTTATGCCGGCGATGCAAGCATTTCTAGGCAAATGCACTGGCGTCGGAGACAAGCATTTACTGTCCATTCGCGAGCACCGTTATCCTTTTTTGAAAAAGGTCAATGATTGGAATCGATTTAATCGTTTTTCAGGGGGGACCTTTGTCGAAAAGTGCTGTCATTTCTTTGATCTGATGCGATTGATTCTAGATCAGGATCCCGTGCGAGTCTTTGCGACGGGTGGGCAGGCGTGCAATCACTTGGATGAGCTCTACCCGCAGGGGACGCCGGATATCTTGGACCATGGCTTAGTCATCGTAGAGTTTGATGGGGGCGCTCGGGCGACGCTAGATCTCTGCATGTTTGCAGAAGGGGCGAAGTTTGAACAGGACATCAGTTTGACGGGTGATGGGGCGCGTCTGGATGTTCATATTCCCGGCCCTCATCCTCGTCAGTCGAAATCGCCAGCTCAAATCAATTTATATCCAAGACATTCCACGGCCGTGCACGAAATTATCGAGCTCCCGAGTGAAATTAAGGCGGCAGGGGCGCATCAAGGAGCGACTTACTATGCACATCAGGCATTTGCTCGAACGGTTAAGTCCGGTGCGCCCGTCGAGGTGACACTTCGTGATGGTCTCTTGGCGGTTCTGATGGGGATGGCTGCCCAGGCATCCATTCAAAAAGGCCAGGCGATCGCTATCGATGCTGTGAATCTTGAAGTTCACGACTCGTAACAGTAGTGCCGATTGCGCTAACGTAGTGGAGCGACTGAAGTGACAAGTGCTTTTGCTCGGCTAGGCGGCAGTGGCAGTTGTGTCGATAAGAAAGGTCGGATCCCAGTCGCCATCGAAATGCTGGGTGTTCTTCCAGGTCCTCGGCAACGTGCTGAGATCCCTAGTCCCTTTAAAGGTCACCTGATCATCGGCGAGAGAGAACACATCAATAGTTTGAGACGCTAGGTCCAGAATCAGAAAGCCTGGCCAGCGGTTGCCAGCGAGCGTTCCCGCATTAATGAGAACAGCGGTTTCGAAGGGAATGACGGACTGAAAGTGGACGTGACCGTTGATAATCCACGCAAAGCGGCCCTGATCGATGATGTCATCTAGCCTGCTTGATCGCTCTACAGGCATTCTCTCAGTGCCTGGCCAAATTTTGGCGAGGTCCTGGTCTCCCATCCCATGGCATAATAGGACGTCCTGCCGCCCGACCGTTATCGTCCGCGTTTTTGGTAAAGACTCAAGGTAGTCGAGTGTCTTTCTGTTTAAGTCGGATCGGTGATGAGCGTTGGTGACATGTCGACTTCGATCCGTTAACAGCCACCGGTCATGGTTGCCCGCAACGGTACTGACGTTGTGATCCATGAGGATCGCAACCGTCTCATCCAGATCACCCACCCCATCCGACAGATCTCCGGTGCAGGCGATTTGCTGGATACCCTGATCGCACAGGTAATCTAGTGTCAGTGTGAGGCGGTGATGTTCGGCATGGACATCGCCAATAATCCCGAGTTTGAGAGGGGAACGCATAGAAATTACCAGAGCGGATCAAGAGTAAATACGACATCTAATAACAGGCAGTTTAATCGCACTGTTCGCAGGCCAACATGCCAGATCTATGGTTTCAGTTACCCAGTCGGTAGCGAAGCTTTACGACTAACGTGTCAACTAGCGCTTGCTTCCAGGCTTCGCTGAATTGATCGCCAAAGCCCCGGGCGATATTGCTGGGAACGTTAGAGCCCCGCGTGTAAACCACGAAAAGGTCAGACAGTGGAGCAAGCTCCCATCGATACCGTGCCTGAAAGGACATGCGCGAGATGGTGAAGTCTCGATCACTATCTGCGTTTTGCACAGGCGCCAGTGACTGGCCTGTTCCCGGGAGTACGAATCGGTCGTGCTCGAATGCCTTGATACCGACCCACTGCAAGCTGATGCGCGCCTGCTGACGGGCTGATAGGAAATAAGAAAACTCGAAATTGGGCCGCCAGGTCTCCGCCTGAAATCGCGTGAAATTTTGGTCTCCGGAGTGGATTAACCACCCGGTCCGGGTCTCGTGTCTGAGTGATAGATTGAATGCGATACGGTCAGAGGGCTGATAGTTCAATCGCGTGGTGTAGCTCCTTAGCACGCCACCAATGTCTTCTTGTTCAAGTTGAACGTTCGTCGAAACGCTGAGTGGCTGTGCTGGGTTGCTGCTCCATCTCAAACCGAACTGGAATCGATCGTCGAGTAGGTAGCTGCCGTTCCCTCCGCTGTTTTTGTCCTCAAAGCGCTCAGGGAAAAAGTCGAGATCAATTTCAAGTTCATTGTTGGATAAGTAACGCCACTCTCGAGATAAGGAATATCCTTCGCGGACGACCTCACCCGCTGTGTTCTCGTAGCGCCTTATCCGGAGATTATCGACTCGTTCCTTTAGTCCAGCGCGGTTTGAATCTCTTCGGTCAAAGCTGTAGCTAAAACCTTGAAAGTCGTTTCTTCGGAGGAAGCCGAAATCATTGATATCGAGGTTGTCATCAAAGTGGTCGACCGTGACTTTATGTTGCAGTCCGCGCTTCGGACGGTAGGTTAAATCAGCAAATACGCCATCACCACGAGTGCCCTCTATATCGGAATGGAGCGTCTGAACATCAAGCGTCATCCGCCCATTGTTACTCAAGAAGTGAGCGTCAATGCCTGCTGTTCGCGCCGTTTCGACGGGGTGGTCGACCTCAGTGATCAGCGCGCCTAGTGCGCGGCGTCCGGATCCCTCGGATTGTTCAAACAGCACCCGGGCTGCGATGAAATCGCGGCCCATTTGCTCGAACTGTCGAGAGTTGCCATCTACTGTGCCCGTAAGTTTCGTGTCGTCCTCTATCGCTGCTAACACACCGTATCGTAGCGCGCCGTTCTGTCCGGTTACCTTTGCTGCGCCGAGAAGTTCGCTGGGTTGGTTTGATTCAATACTGCTGAACTCGACACCGTCAAGATTAAGGGGCTTTGGTGGTGCACCGATTCTACGTGTGTTGATGAGGGTAGTAGGGGAGCCGCCTCCGCCACCAGGCCCCCACCGTGGATTGGCGCGCGGTGACGTAGAAAAGATCTCCTGTCCTTCTAAAAAGAACGGTCTCTTTTCTGAGAAGAATGTCTCGTAGCTGGTTAGGTTCACCACCACTTCATCAGATTCAACGTTACCAAAGTCGGGAGCGATGGAGCTGGTAATTTGAAACGCGGTGGTTGGTCGCCAAAAGAAGTCAAAGCCGGCTTTTGCGGTGGATTCCCCAGCATATTCATCGAGCGTTGCAGAGGCATAAGGGTAGAAAGTGAACTGTTGCTTCGGGTTGACCCCCTTGATGGACACCCTGGGCAACACCGATAAAAAGGTGCTTTGGGTTCTGGGAAGCGCGGGGGATCCCCAATCCATTCCTGCATCGGCGACTGCTCGCTGGAAGTAAAGACCAATGGTACGTTCGCCCGTTGGGCGATAGGGAAGGGTCATCATGGTCCATGGCAAAAAGAACTCGGCGGTCCAGTAGGTATCCCCTCGGGCGGTGGCGCCTTGCCAGGGGCCGTCCCAGTTATTGGAGTACTGCCTTTCCGGCAAAATCGTGCCGTCCTGCATCGTGCCACCGAGATTGATGGCAAACCAATACGCGTAAAGACCTTCGCCGGAGGCGTCTATGGATACGGATATTCTGTCGCGTTGAAGATAATCATCACGGCTGCTGAGGCGCTCTACAAATGCGCTCTTTGCTTGCTCCATACGAGCACCGACGTACATTCCTCGCTCGGTGTAAAATACGAACATCTCGGTTTTTTCAGGGGCGGGTTCGAGGGTGTCCGGCGAGATCACGCTGAAGTCTTGATACAGTTGCGCGGTCATCCACTCTGATTCGGTAAGTTCCCCATCGATGATGATATTGACGTCATTCTCTGGCGCATAAACAGGGTCTGGCCAGCGGAGTTCAGCATTGGCGTGCTGGCCAACGACGAGAAGGGCAAGGGCTGCAATCCAGCGCGAATAAAACCTGGTAAGAGAAGTAAGTGACTTTAGGTGGTTGATGCCCTTAACCAATCTGGAAGGGATCAATCTGTGAGTGACCAATCTGCGAGAAATTCCATTCGCACTTGGTCTACCATTCGGTGCTGATTTTGAGGGGTTTTTGTTTACTTTGCGGTGTGCTCCGCCCAGCGGAGAGTGGGCTTTACCGCAAGCTATCATCCAAGCGGTCCTCGATGATCGGTCAGCGTTGTGAGCAAGGTCAGTGGGCATGGTGGCGCGATGATACAGCAAGCGTTTTGGAGTCGCTACGGTCATAAAGCATTTAAAATGAGAAAAAATTATCGTCGACAATGGTGTGCGTGGGCATAAGCAAGGGTCGCAATGAACGCACTTGAACACGCCGGTTTGCTGGCAATCAACAGTGTCGAGTTCCCCGGCTCGATGCGATCAAGGCAAGCGCTTTTTTGCCAAAAACACCAACTTATGGTGGACATTTACGATGGAGAGGCGAGCGCAGATGGGTTGGTGACGCTTTTCTTCTATGGCGGAAACTGGCAGAGCGGTCATCGGTCTCAGTATCGGTTTGTAGGGGAGGCACTGGCTCGATTGGGCGTTACAGCGGTAGTCGCCGATTACAGGAAGTGGCCAGTCGCGCGATTCGCTGACACCTATCAAGACGCAAACGAGGCGCTTGATTGGGTCATGACAGAATACCCCGGACGTGAGATCGTTTTGGCCGGGCATTCAGCGGGAGCTCACCTGGCGGGGTTATTGGCCATTAACCGGTCTCTCGGTGGTGGGTCCCCCATTAAAGGGTTCATCGGTTTAGCTGGTCCTTATTATTTTTACCCTTTCTCTGAATCCATGCACTGGCATTACTTCGGGCCAGCCTGGCAATACCCTTCGTCACAACCTGTCTGGCAGCTGCACTCAGACGTGCCCAGTATGCTGCTACTTCATGGTGCCAATGACCATCGAGTCAGGCGGGGCCAATCAAAAGCCTTGTATGAGCGAGTGTTGGGTCTTGGAGGCTTGGCTATTCGACGGGTCTATGAGAATCTTGGGCATGCAGAGCTGATCCTCGAATGTGTCAGGTGGCGAAGACCTCACTCCTTTGTTATCGAAGATATTGCTCGTTACTTAAACGCTTTAACCACACATTCGGTGGCTGAAATGGAGAGAGAACTATGGCGCTAACGCCCTCGACGACCGACGAACTTCTAGTAGAACAGCACGACCGCGTAGCGCTCATCACACTGAACCGGCCAGATCGATTCAATGCGATCAGCCGAGACATGTTAGATGAGCTCTCGAAAAAGGTGGTTGAAGCTAATAAAGATCCCGATATCCGCTGCATTGTCCTGACCGGTGCTGGGAAAGGGTTTTGCTCTGGCCTCGATTTAATTGGTGTGAGTGAAGGCGGCATTGGTAGTGGTGATTCAAAGGGTACAAATCGCCCAGCACGGCAATTGTTCGACTTAAGAGATGCGCCCATTAACGTGATGTGGAATATCGATACCCCCATGATCTGCGCTTTGAACGGGCCAGCAGCGGGGTATGGGATGGATCTCACACTGCTTTGCGATATGCGGATTGCTTCGACCACAGCAAAGATGGCTGCGGTCACTGCCAAACGTAACGTAGTTCCCGAAAGCGGCGGAACTTGGCTTCTGCCAAGATTGATTGGCTGGGGTAAAGCGGCTGAACTGTACTACCGAGCGAGAACAGTGGATGCCAAGGAGTGTCTCGAAATGGGGCTTATCAACGAGATCGTTGAGCCTGACGCGCTGATGCCCACGGCAATGCAATGGGCGAAAGAAATCGCTGACAACGCACCCCTTGCGGTTCAGACAACTAAACGAATGATGCGTATGGGGCTTGAAGAGTCCTACGATACGGCAGTAGACCATCTTATGGTGCATCTCGCTGGCATGTTCCAAAGTGAGGATTTCAAAGAGGGAGTCCAGGCGTTCGTCGAGAAACGGAAACCTGAATTCACTGGCCGATAGAGCGACAGCTCATTGGTTCGCACGATCTCGATTCCAACGAGCGGGCGCGGGCTTATCGACATCTCCGAGCGGGTCGAGTCGATTGTTATGCAAGCGAGTCGGCCCGAAGGCCTCTGCACTGTTTTTGTTCGGCACACGTCCGCTAGCCTGCTCATTCAGGAAAACGCAGATCCTGCAGTGCTGGCTGACCTCGAACAGTGGCTGGCTAAGTGGGTGGTTGATGGCGACCCTGTCTTTACTCATAGGGCCGAGGGTCCCGATGACATGGCCGCGCACATTCGCTCGGCGCTGACTCAGACCTCAATTAGCGTGCCCTACGACAATCGCCAGCTGATGCTAGGCACTTGGCAAGGGATTTATTTGTGGGAGCACCGTTACGCCCCGCATACCCGCGAACTCGCAATTCACGTCGCCGAGTAAAATCTTTAGTCCATCTGGTTGGCGAGTTGCCAAACGAGCTGAAAAAACCAAGGGGTAGAACGCTTTCGGCGGATCGCCAACCAAAGCCCTTAGATTAAAATTCGGTGACCAAAGTCTGCGGATTGCGATCTGGGGGATTCGCCGCGACCTGACTCCTCCATGAGCGCTACTCTACGCGGATTTTGCTGTCTCGGAGCCGTAAGGCGGCCCCATCTTCTTGGCCAGATTGGAGATCAATCGACTCTGTGAGTAGATCGACTTGGCGTGGCTGAAGTTCCTAAACCCATCGACACCATGATAAGCGCCCATGCCGCTTGGTCCGACGCCGCCGAAAGGAAGATTTTCCTGGGCTACGTGCATGATCACGTCATTGAGGGTGACGCCTCCAGAGACCGTGTCGTCCAGTACTTGCCTAGTCTCATCGCTATCTGATCCGAAGTAATACAACCCGAGTGGTCGGTCGTGCTCGTTCACGTAATCAATGGTCTCGTCGATGTGATCGTAAGTCTTGACTGGTAAAAGCGGACCGAAAATCTCTTCCTGCATGATTTTCATGTCCTCGCTGGGGTTCAAAATGAGCGTAGGTGGGATGCGATGGTGTTCTTGTTGGCTGAAATCCTCATCGCTCGGGTTAATGGTAATGACCTCCGCTCCCTTAGCGGCAGCATCCTCCAAGTAATCATTCAATCGATCGTAATGCCGCTCGTTGATGACCGACGTGTAATCAGGGTTGTCCTTTATCTCAGGGAACATCTCGCTAACAGCCGTTTGTGCTTCTTCAACAAAGCGACCCAATTGCTCCTCGGGGACCATGGCGTAATCCGGCGCAAGACAGATTTGACCTGCATTCATCGTCTTACCAGCCATTACATTTCTCGCGGTCATCGCTAAATCCGCTGACCGTCCAACGATTACTGGCGACTTTCCGCCGAGTTCGAGAGTAACTGGGACAAGATTTTCAGCAGCGGCCCGCATCACGTGTCGAGCGACAGAGGTAGCTCCTGTGAATAATAGATGATCGAACGCTAAGCCTGAAAACGCGCTGCCAACGTCAGGGCCTCCGGTGAATACTGCGAGCTCATCGGGATCAAACGCGGCTTCCAGAGTGGATTTCATCAACGCCGATGTGATTGGCGTGTACTCCGAGGGCTTAATCATGGTGCGATTCCCCGCGGCGAATATGCCTGCCAGTGGCGCAAAGGTCAGCTGAACGGGAAAATTCCAGGGGCTAATGCAGCCCACGACACCGAGGGGCTGAAACTCGATGCGGCAACGACCGCCTAAGAGCCCCATGGGAAAGCTTGCCTTTCTCTTTTCCGGCTTCATCCAAGTGGGGACGTGTTTAATAGCATCCTTGAGGGGTGTAATCGCGCCTTGAATATCCGTTAGCTTGGAGGCATCGAGACTTCTGTTGCCAAAGTCCTCGCTCATCGCATCGCAAAAGGTGTCGCCATTCTGCTCGAGCACGTTGACGGCTCGCCGAAGTCGATCAATTCGAAGCGCCGCGGAAACAGCGCCTCCTTTGATTTGGGCTTGGCGCTGCTGATGGAGGATGTCTTGCATCGTGTCGACAGTCGTGTTTTCGCTCATGGTGCGTTGTCCTAGTCTTAATAAGGAGTCAACTTGCAGTATAGGCGGCCTTAAGCCAGCTGCAAACGCCGTCTTCAGCGTCTTTTGTAAAAGGTAGCGTCTTTTGTTTATAGACGAGTGAGAAAGGGGGTCATACCAGCTTCATCCCAATCGGAAGAGGCTCGTCACTAGGAAAAGACATGTCACCGGGAAAGAGCCAGTCCATGCGAAACGACCAGGCAAAGCCGCTGAAAAAGGTTCGCGTGATGCTGGCACTAACGCGTTAGGTGGCTAGCAACACGATCAATACGCATTATCGAAAGATTTGGCTGCTTTCAATGATCGAGCCGAGAGAGTGCCTTGAATGCTTCAGGCGGTGTGAGTCACGGTTAATCGATAGACCAAGGCGGGCCATTTTTTCCCATGGAGTGAGATGTCCTCATCGCGGATACCAATGAACTGAGCCCCGGATTTAATGGCTACTCTTTGACTTTTATCGTTGGTTGCCAGCATCTTAATCTCTAACTGATCGATGCGATCTGATTGTCGTGCTACGTCGATGACGGACGCGATCGCTTCGCTAGCAAAACCCCTCCCCTCAGATGAGGATCGAATCCAATAGCCTAAATTCCAGATCCCGTCTTCGCCAAGCGCGCTTCCTCTATTTGTCACTGCGCAAGAGCCGATGAGATCGCCGGATAGCTGCTCGAAGGCTAGGAAATGGAACCCCAAGCCTTGCGCGGCGTCATATTCAGCCCCCCGAGTCCACTTAACTGCATCTGACAGCGCGTATTCCGGGGTGCACCAGCTGAGGAAGCGCGACAATGTTTCCACTGAGCTATTAACCGTATGAAATAGTGCAGGTGCATCTGCCTGGTTCGGAAGTCGAAGAACAAGCCTCTGCGTTTTTATCGAAGTGATCATGGGTTCTAGTGTCCGATGAATGATTCCCTGTGTGGGGACAATGGCGATCGTAGATAGTTTTGGTAAACTTGGCCGCTTTCTGGCGGGGGTGTGAGCGTTGGGCAAAAACTTATATCAAAAGGTTTGGGACAGTCACGTAGTGGGTAGTCTCGCTAATGGGCAGTACCAAGTATTTATGGCGCTGCATCTCATTCATGAAGTGACCAGTCCTCAAGCGTTCGGAATGCTAAAAGATAAAGGACTGAAGGTCGCCTATCCAGGGCGAACATTTGCGACTGTTGATCACATTATTCCAACCGATACCCAGGCACGACCACTCGTCGACGATATGGCGGAGCGAATGTTGCAAGTGCTTGAGTCATCAACCGCTGAACATGGCATCGAGTTTTTCGCGCCAGAGACGGGCTCACAGGGCATTGTGCATGTGGTGGGTCCAGAGCTTGGGTTGACCCAGCCTGGGATGACGATTTGTTGTGGTGACAGCCACACCGCGACGCACGGAGCCTTCGGCTGCATTGCGCTGGGTATTGGGACATCGCAGGTCCGTGACGTGTTGGCAAGTCAAACGCTGGCCATGGATCCGTTGAAAGTGAGAAAGATTAATATCAACGGCCCACTGAAAAAGGGAGTCACAGCAAAGGACGTCATATTGCACGTTATTCGTGTTTTGGGGGTCAACGGTGGTGTCGGGTACGCGTACGAATATGCCGGCAGCACAATCACGAATATGACCATGGAAGAGCGAATGACCGTTTGTAACATGAGTATCGAAGGGGGGGCTCGCTGCGGATATATCAACCCTGATCAGACCACCTTCGATTACTTGAGTGGAAAAGAGCGTGTTCCCACTGGGGCCGAATTTGATGCCATGAAAGCCAGGTGGGCTAGCTTCGCGTCGGACGTAGATGCCCACTACGATGACGTTGTTGACTTTGATGCATCAGATATTGAGCCCACAGTCACTTGGGGCGTTACCCCAGCGCAGGCGATTGGCGTAGGGGAGAGAATTCCGGCTGCAGATACCGGGTCCGAGCTTGATCAAGAATTGGTCACCAGCGCGCTCGACTATATGAAGCTTCGCTCAGATGCACCGATTAAAGGAACACCTATTCAAGTTGCTTTCATAGGGAGTTGCACCAACGGGCGCCTCAGTGACTTTGAGGCGGTAGCAGAGGTGATCAAAGGACATCAGGTTGCGCCCCACGTTCGAGCCATTGCTGTTCCTGGCTCTGAAAAAGTGGATGCCGCAGCCAGAGCGCTTGGACTGCACGAGGTGTTCGAAGCGGCTGGCTTCGAATGGAGAAAGCCAGGCTGTTCGATGTGTCTTGCTATGAACCCCGATAAGTTGGTGGGAGACGAAGTGTGTGCGTCAAGCTCTAACCGAAATTTTATGGGAAGACAGGGGTCGAGCACAGGTCGGACGATCTTGATGAGTCCGATCATGGTTGCAGCGGCGGCGGTGGAAGGCGCTGTAGCGGATGCGCGAGAGATATTTGAGTTGGAGGCAGTATGAGCGAACGGAGCAAGATTGCTGGTCGGGGCGTGTATGTTGCCGGTAATGACATCGATACGGATCGCATTATACCGGCGCGATTTCTCAAGTGCGTGACGTTTGATGAATTAGGACCTTCACTTTTTTTCGACGAGCGGTTTGACGCCAACGGCGAATCGAAGGATCACCCCTTAGACGCCACTCAACACGAGGGTGCTTCGATTCTGATCTCGGATGCCAATTTTGGTTGTGGCTCCAGTCGCGAGCATGCCCCGCAGGCGATCCAGAAGTTTGGTATCAACGTGGTTATCGCTGAGAGCTTTGCAGAAATTTTCCACGGCAATTGCACGACATTAGGCATACCCTGCTTGCAAATGGCTGCCGAACCTCGATCGGAACTCGCGAGGTTGATCGAGGCCGAGCCTGGCGAGGAACTGATGGTCGATTTAGAGGCCCTCCAAGTGGTGTATCTAAACCAATCTTTCCCGTTCTCTATGAAGCCGAGTGCGCGAGAGGCCTTCTTGGCAGGAACCTTTGACCCATTGGATGAGTTGTTGGCTAGTCGAGAGGCGATCTCGGCTGTGGATGCCCGGTTAAGCGCATGACCGATCGAGACGTCACGCCGATAGAGATCTACGACACCTCCTTGCGTGACGGCAACCAGGGCGAGGGAGTCAACCTCAGCCTTGCCGATAAACTTGAGATCGCGGGCGTGCTCGATCGGCTCGGCGTTCCGTTCACCGAGGGCGGCTGGCCGGGATCCAATCCCAAAGATAGTGAATTTTTCTCAGCGGCGAGAGATGAGGGTTACAGTACCATCAAAATTTCGGCGTTTGGCTCAACCCATCGTGCGGACTGCCTCCCTGAGGATGATCACTTCTTAAAACAGCTAGTTGATGCTCGCGCCGACGTGAGCTGTATTTTTGGTAAAAGTTGGTTGCTCCACGTCGACCAAGCATTGCGGGTGTCTGCAGCTCGCAATCTCGAAATGATCGCAGGCTCTATCCAATACCTGCGAGCCGAAACCGATAAACCAGTGTTCTATGATGCTGAGCACTTTTTTGATGGGTTTGTTTCGGATGAGGGATACGCGCTGGACACGCTGAGAGCCGCCCATGAGGCTGGCGCAGACCGTCTGATATTGTGCGATACCAATGGCGGAATGCTGCCAAGTCAGATTACCGACGCGGTTAGTCGCGTCGCCTCCCAGTTGCCTGACGCAGTTCTCGGTATACATGTTCATAACGACGGTGGACTAGCGGTCGCTAATTCGCTGGCAGCCGTTGAGGCAGGGGTGACCCAAGTCCAAGGAACCATGAACGGGATCGGTGAACGTTGCGGCAATGTTGATTTGACGGCTGTGATTGCGAACCTCGAGCTTAAATATGGTCGCCAGTGTTTGCCTTTAGGTAACCTCGCACACCTCACGTGGGTGTCGAGGCGAGTCTGGGAATTGCTTGGTTACGATGGCCCGCTCGGACAGCCTTTTGTAGGGCCTTCTGCCTTCTCTCATAAAGGTGGTGTTCATGTTTCGGCTGTGTTGCGCAATCCAGAAACCTACGAGCACGTGTCGCCAGACACTATCGGTAATGCCAGGAAAGTATTGATTAGTGAGTTGGCCGGGGGTTCCAACGTTCGGGCTAAACTTGCTAACCGATATGCCGATCTTGAGGATCCATCGCGCACTAAAGCCATCCTTGAAGAAATTCAGGATAAGGAGCACGCCGGCTACAGCTTTGAGAAGGCGGATGGCAGTTTTGATCTGATTGTGCGTCGCCATTTGGGGCAGTTTCAGCCGCTGTTCGAGCCCCAGTTTTATCGCATCTATTCGCCGGGTAATGAAAATGCGGCTGATCAAAATGACCTTGATATTGCTGGAGCAATTGAGGCTTCGGTCAAGCTACGCATTGGAGATCAGGTTGAGTTGAGGGCCGCTGAGGGAAGCGGTCCCGTGGACGCGCTGAACCTCGCATTGCGCGAGGCGCTCACGCCTCACTTCCCCGAGGCAAGCGAGTTGAGGCTGACGGACTACGTTGTCAAGGTGGTTAATTCAACTGAAGAGACGGCCGCCCGCGTGCGGGTGTTGCTCGAGCATTCTTTTGAAGGCGAAACCTTCGGCACGGTGGGCGTCAATGTCGATGTCATTAAGGCGAGCTGGAATGCGTTGGTTGAAGCTTATCACTACGCATTGATTCGGAGTGCGGAGTTTAAACACGAGCAATCCTCCCTTAGCAAGCAATAGTGTGCCCGCAGTACCCTCTCAATGAGTAGAGATCCGAGTATTACGATGATGAGTGTTAGCTCGATCCACAGCGTCTCGCGAATGTTCATGGTAATCGGCGGTGAAAGGTGAGTTTGGACGTCACCTGGGAGCAACGCTGGCATCCTCTTTTGCGTCGTTGGGTAACCATCACGAGTCACCGGGGAGGCCGTCCCTGGGTTGGTCAAAACGCTGAGCCCGAGCATAGGGAGGGAGCCGCCTTTGATGCGGAGTGCTACCTGTGTCCAGGTAATGTCCGAGTCAGTGGACTTCAAAATCCTGATTATTCGAGCATCTATTGCTTTGATAATGATCATCCGGCGCTAGGCAAGGCCCCTCCAGCTTCAGAATCTCCGCACCCTCTTTATCGATCGATAGAAGCGTCCGGGCAGTGCCGCGTCATGTGCTATCACCCGAACCACAGTCGTCGATTGAGTGAACTTGAGCCACATGAAATGGAGCAAGTCACGCTCAGTTGGGCCCGTCAGACCAAAGAATTAACGGCCGCTGGGTGGGAACAGGTGTTTATCTTCGAAAATAACGGATCAGTGGTCGGGGTCTCGAACCCGCATCCTCATTGCCAAATTTATGCGTTCCCTTTTGCGGTAGATGCTATACGGCGTGAAATAGAATCGGTCAGCGCTCATTATGAGGTAGAAAAACGATCGCTCTTTGACGACATCATAGAGGCCGAGCGCTTGGATGGCCGGCGGATGTTGCTCGATGAGCACAATTGGGCGGTGTTCGTGCCCTATTTTGCGCAGTTTCCTTTCGAGATGATGCTGCTGCCGCACCGCAGCATGGCGACGCTTGCGGAAGCGACAGATGCGGAACTTAAGGGGCTAGCCAGTGCGCTTAGAGTGTCTCTTCAGCGGCTTGACCGGGTGCTGGGCCAAGCCCAAAGTTACATCCTCTCGGTTCACCAAGCCCCAAGCGCATGGCTGCTAGCAGAGGGGTCTGGTGCGTACTCAACTTACGTGCACATTCAGCCCTTCTTGCGCGCGCCCTCCTTACAAAAATTTCTGGCAGGAATTGAGACGGCAGCGGGTCAGTTCCTAAATGATGCAGCCCCCGAGGAGCACGCCGATGCGCTGCGGCGTGTCGTACTAGCCTAACGGATGCTAGGTTGAACTGATTTTCTTTAGACGCTGTTTCCGATATGGTCCAGAGTCGGCGCGATTAGAAAACGACAGCTTTACTGAGCCGGTAATAGTCGCAGGGAGTTGCCGACAGTTGCAAATAACCGCAATAGTCACCGATCAACAGCGCTTTTTTCAGCGTAGGCGGCAGACAAGGACACGAGAAAACCAACAGTTAGAGGATGCAGACGATGAAGGTAGACACTCACCTAACCCAAGATTGGAAGAAGATTCCTGAGCACATTCAACGCGTTGAAGCCGAGGGCTATGATGGCGTTGGCACTGCAGAAATGAACCACGATCCATTTTTTCCGTTGCTGATTGGTGCCGAGCATAGTGAGCGAGTGGAACTTCGGACCGGAATTGCGGTTGCGTTTGCCAGGTCGCCTATGACCATGGCGAATCAAGCCCATGATTTGAACGCCTATTCAAAGGGGCGATTTACACTTGGGCTGGGTTCTCAAATTCGCGCTCACATTACCAAACGATTCTCAATGCCATGGGGCGCACCAGCTGCACAGATGCGCGAACTCGTCTTGGCGATGCGAGCAATCTGGGCTAACTGGTATGACGGCGAGCCTCTCCGATTTGAAGGGAAGTATTACCAGCACACGCTAATGACCCCGGCATTTACGCCGGAAGATACCGCTTATGGAGCGCCCAAGGTGGTGCTTGCTGCAGTGGGACCCATCATGACCGAAGTCGCCGCGGAGGTCGGGGATGGCTTAATTATCCATCCGTTCTCAAACGAGAAATATATTCGTGAAGTGACGCTGCCTGCGGTAGAGAGAGGGCTTGCAAAGGCGGGCAAGCAGCGGAAGGACTTTGAAATCAGCTACACCCCTTTTGTTGTGTCTGGTAAGGATGAACAAACCTTTGATGCTGAGAAAGCGACCGCGAAAGCGAGGATCTCGTTTTACGGTTCAACACCTGCTTACAAACAGGTACTTGGTGTGCATGGGTGGGGCGATCTTCAGGTCGAGCTGAACGCGATGTCAAAGCAGGGACAGTGGAAAGAGATGGCAGACCTTATTACGGATGACATTCTTGATGTGATGGGCGTCGTTGGTGAGCCAGATCAGGTCGTTAGCGAAATGCTGGCTCGCTATGGCGATTTCACGGATCGGACAAGTGGCGCGTTTTCATTTGTTGGCACTGAGCAACGCGTCAATATGGTGTCGGCGTTAAGAGCAGGCTGACATGACAACTACCCCGTTGTTGCCAAGGAGCATTATCCCTTCCGCCACGCAGCTTCGCATTCTGGACCAGCGGCGGCTGCCCGCGGAGACGACTTATCTGGACTGCACTACAACAGATAGCGTTATCGAGGCAATTAAAACGCTGGCTGTTCGAGGTGCACCAGCCATCGGGCTTGCGGCGGCCTATGGATTACTGCTTGGTCGGACGGCGGGTCAGGGTCCGGATGAGACCCTCTCTCAGTTTGAGGCAGCGGCGAGCGCTTTGATTGCAGCACGACCAACGGCCGTCAATCTTGCCTGGGCGGTGGAGCATATGATGACGTGTGTCCGGCACGAGCATCGAAATGCCTTTCCAGAGGGGTGGGCCGATCGCCTAAAGACGGAGGCCGATCAACTGTTTGACGCTGATCGTCAGGCCTGTTTGACAATGGGTAAGATTGGCGCCGAGCTGATCCCTCACAGCGGCAGGGTTTTAACGCACTGCAATGCTGGTTCGCTCGCGGTGTCTGAATTTGGAACGGCATTGGCGCCGATTTACGCGGCTCATGCTGGCGGAAACCCCGTCCACGTGTTTGTCGATGAGACACGCCCATTGCTACAAGGCTCGAGATTAACCGCGTTTGAGCTGATGGCCCACGATGTGCCTTGCACATTGATCACCGATAATATGGCGGCACATGTGATGGCGACTCACCAAGTGGACCTGGTCATCGTCGGCGCCGACAGAGTGGCCGCCAATGGTGATGCTGCCAATAAAATTGGAACGCTAGGTGTCGCCGTATTGGCAAAGCATTTCAAGATTCCATTTTATGTGGTGTGTCCGTACTCGACCGTGGATCTCAGAACCCCGCGGGGAGCAGATATTGAAATAGAAGAGAGAGCACCCTCAGAGGTTCGAGAGATGTATGGCGTCCGGGTGGCACCGCGGGAGGTTAACGTTTTTAATCCAGCGTTTGACGTCACTCCCGCTGAGCTTATCTCGGGGATCATCACAGAGCGAGGGCTGATATCAGGGAATCTCTCGGAGGGACTTGCCCAGCAAAGTGAGGGGTATCAATGACCGAGCGAGAGGGCGTCATTAAATACTCGCTCGATTTCACGGATGGAGTCTTGGCTGAGCCGGCATCACTTGGTGTCCTTGACGCCTGGCGCTCAATTTTTAAAGACACAGGACTCCTTGGTGAGGATCCAGATCGCTACGGGGGCTACGGCTTCGGCAATTTGAGCGTTCGAACAGAACGAGGATTCCTGATTACCGGATCCCAAACCGGGAATCTCACTACGACCTCTAGTTCACATTACGCGGAAGTCGTTGGTTGGTCTCTAGAAGACAATGCAGTGTCTGCCATCGGGCCCATTCGACCTTCATCAGAAGCGCTGACCCATGCCGCGATCTATGACGCATTTGAATCGATCCGTTATGTATTTCATGTGCACTCGCCGGATATCTGGAGGCAGTCACAGTGGCTTAGCTTGCCCTCAACAGCGGCAGATATCGCGTACGGAACGATAGACATGGCGCTGGCGTTGAAGCAGCTAGCCGGCGCATCGGGCCCAGAGGGCATTATGGCGATGTTAGGGCACGAAGATGGCGTCATGTCCTGGGGTGCGAGTGCAGAGAAAGCCGGCTCACACATGGTATGTGCGCTGGCTCGAGCAAAGTCGTTGCCGACTGCGGAAGTTGAACACTAGACCGCTGTGCGTAAGGCTTATCTTCTCGCAATGTCCGTTGCCATGGATAGCACCAGTGCATTCCGTTACATAGGAGGGCCTGCCACCGAGCAGCCGACAACAGCCTCCATCCGATCTTTAGGTGCTTAAAACCAAGAAAAGGGTCGAGTTAACAGCAGTCTAAAGGTCGTATTTAAGAAACAGCGCTAGGATGCTATGGTCTGTATGAAATCTCGATAACGTTAGGTGAGGCGGGGATCGTTATGCTTGAGAACAAAGGGTTGCTGATTGCTATCGGTGTGACGCTGCTTGTTGCGATTGGCCTAGGGGTGGCTGTCCTTAATGAAGAGCCAGAGCCTGCGCCTACCGTGGTAACCGAGATAGCCATTCCGAAGCCTCCTGAGCCAGAGCCAGAGCCAGAACCACTGCCCGAGCCAGAAACTGAACCAGAGCCCGAGACAGAGGTGATTGAGTCACCTGAAGCGGTTGTTGAGCTGTCGGAGCCTGCCTTTATCCTTCCACTGCTCGATGCGAGCGATGCGTTGGTCCGAGACGCGCTGGTGAGTCTAAGCCGGCACGAAGGCTTGCATCGTTGGCTAGCAGTTGATGATCTCATTCGAAAGTTTGTCGGCTTTACTCAAGGAGTGTCAGAGGGGCGCGTCATACGTTCTGCTGTCCAGGTCTTGGCACCACGAACCGGGTTTTCGGCAATCCGAGTGGGTGACAACGCCTTTATTTTGAACCCAGCCAGTTATGCTAGATATGACACGTTTACTTGGATTATTGACTCGGTAGATGCAGATGCGCTGACAGACTTTTATGCGCTGATCACCCCACTACTGGATCAAGCCTATAGGGAACTGGGGATGCCAGACCCGGATTTCGATCGAGTCGTCTTCGGCGCTATTGGGTTATTGCTTGAGACGCCGGTGGTCGAAGGTGAGATTGCGCTCGAGCGACCCGTGGTGATGTATGAATTTGCGGATGACAGTCTTGAGTCCTTACAGCCCGCTCAGAAGCAACTCGTGAGAATGGGGCCCGCCAATACCAAGCGAATCAAAAGCAAGCTGTCAGAGGTGGCTAGGGCACTGAGAAGTGCTCGAAACAATCCTTAGTCTCGCTAATGGCTAAGCCCCTCGCTAACATTCGCGTGCTTGATCTGAGCATCGTCCGAGCCGGGCCGGTTGCCGTAAGACTGCTGGCGGATTGGGGTGCCGATGTTATCCGCATAGAGCAGCCTAGATCCGATGACTCGGGAGGCGTGACCGGGTCGATCCAATCTTCAGATACACAAAACCTGCATCGAAATAAACGTGGGCTCACGCTGGATCTAAAGCATCCAAAGGGCTATGCCGTGCTAGAGAGGCTGGTTCAAACGGCCGACGTACTGGTTGAAAACTTCAAAACCGATGTCAAGCACCGCCTTAAGATTGACTACGAATCCCTTTCTAAACTGAACCCTCGTTTAATCGTCGGGAGTATTAGTGGATTTGGCCAAGAGGGCCCGTACGCCAGTCGCCCAGGATTCGATCAGATCATCCAAGGGATGAGCGGGCTCATGAGCCTCACTGGCTCTCCAGATGGGGATCCGATGCGCGCGGGTATTGCGGTGAGTGATACATCTGCGGGTATGTTCCTGGGGCAAGGGATATTGCTAGCCTTACTAGAACGGCAACAAACCGGTCGTGGGCAATGGGTCCATACGAGCCTGCTTGAGGCGATGCTCAGCAAACTCGATTTTCAGGGGTCAAGATACACAATGGATGGAGATTGCCCGGGCAGGGAGGGCAATCATCACCCAACAGCTGCGCCTATGGGCGTCTTTCGGGCATCTGATGGGTTTGTCAATTTGGCAGCGACTTCGGGAAGAATGTGGCGGGCCTTTTGTAAATCGTTATCGCTCGATACGCTCTTAGAGGATCCCCGGTTTGAAACCAATGAACAGCGGGTAAAGCATCGTGAGGCGCTGATTGAGTTGATTGAAAGTAAGACAGCACAGAAAACCCAGGCGACGCTCATTACAGAGTTAAACGCGATTGGGTGCCCCTGCGGACCTATTTACACGGTTGCCGAAGCTTTTGATGACCCTCAGGCTCGAGCACTTCAAATGCGGCTGCACACTGATCACTCGGAAAGAGGGCAGGTCGATCTTGTTCGTTCGCCTATTAATCTCTCGAATCATCCCAAAGCTCATGATCAGGCGCGTGCGGTACCTTACCGCGGGCAGCACACCTTTGAGATCTTGCAGGCGGCGGGATTAAGTGAGCCAGAGCTCAAGTCGCTGAAAGATGAAGGCGTCATCTAACGAGCTGGCCCAGGATGCGAACTAGGTGGATATGGAATGAAGCAAATTAAGCTGATGACCGAGAAAATGTTGCTTGAAACAAACGGCCCAGTGAGTTGGATTACGTTTAATCAGCCTGAAAAGCGAAATGCCATTTCGCTAGCGATGTGGGAAGGGCTAGCCGAGGCGCTCGCGTTGTCCATGGAAGACGAGGCGATAAAGGTGATCGTTCTCAAAGGAGCGGGCGGTCAAGCATTCGTGTCCGGCGCTGACATATCGGAATTCGATCAGAAGCGCAATTCGGCCGAGGCTAAAGCAGCGTATGCGCAAATTGCTGGGCAAGCGTCTCGATACTTGCGTCAATCCGACAAGCCAGTGATTGCGTTGATCGAGGGCCACTGCATCGGCGGCGGGCTTGCAACGGCGCTTCAGGCAGATGTTCGCTTCGCTACACCTGGCTCGACGTTTGGCATTCCCGCCGCGCGACTGGGGCTTGGATACGAGTACGAGGGGTTGGCTCTCTTAACACAGATCGTAGGCCCCTCTCGAGCAAGAGACATCATGATGTCAGCGCGATTATTCAACGCGGATGAGGCGCTCGCGATGGGACTTGTTAATTTTGTCGAGCCCCAAGGGGATATCTATGAGGCGGTCGCGGATTACGCAGAGCGCATCGCTTCCAATGCGCCACTAACGATCCGCGCTGCTCGCGCTGCGATCAGTGATGTCATGCTTGAGGCCTCTAAGCGAGATAGGTCCGCTGTGCAGGCGCTCATCGATGCTTGTTTTGATAGTGAGGACTACCGAGAGGGTCGCCGGGCGTTTGCTGAAAAACGGCCCCCTCAGTTTAGAGGCAAGTAGCGACGGAGTCGGACAAGGTCGAGACTAGCAGGTTCGCATGGTTTCCGCTTTTCGCTGGGGATATAAAGCTGGGGATAAAGATAAATGGGGCGTCATGGGTCTCGGTTA
>Ga0181574_10001547_pt1 | contig 21546 bp, 10 predicted proteins | sample 101ome_24_FD_145600 | JGI IMG/M metagenome (GOLD analysis project Ga0181574, IMG submission 145600) | Coastal salt marsh microbial communities from the Groves Creek Marsh, Skidaway Island, Georgia - 101410AT metaG (spades assembly) | ecosystem: Environmental > Aquatic > Marine > Intertidal zone... | reverse complement strand
AGTCAAAAGAATCATCATCATCATCAATCTTGACCTCGACTCTACGGAAAGTCACATCAGGGGGGTAAATCGACGAATCACGACTCTACAAACACCGACTATGCCACCATTCGACGAGTAAAGACTCAAGTAACCCAAACCCTAACGGATTACATTTTTCGAAAAGACGCGTCGTTTCGCCCAAACTCTCGACCGTTGTTTCAACCCGTTCGTTCGTTCGTCGTCGCGACCGAGCGCTGCGTACTCGCGCGACACACGCGGACGACGCGCGGGTGTTCGTCTCGTTGACACGCGCGCGCGTTCCCGCGTGCGGTTTCGCGATCGCTCCGTCGCGTGGCGTCTCGACGACGACCGACCGACCGACCGACCGACCGGGTCGTTCGTTCGGGTTCGTGGGCACGCGCGCGACGGAGCGCGAACGACGGCGAGCGATGACGGCGACGGACCCGACGCGCGTGGCGGGTGAGATAGAGGGTTTGACCATTAAGAGCATGGCGAAGGATGCGGTGCGTGGTTTCGTATCGTTCGTCGCGCGAAGACGTAGAACGACGACGACGATGACGCGAGCGAACGGAATGAGTCGTTTAAAATTTCTCGATTGAGTGAATGCGGAATTCGTGGGTTCTCGTGACTGACGTGCGACGTGCGACGGACGCGAACGATCGACGCGTAGGTGTACGAAACGTTGAAGATTGAGGGTGATCCGAACGTGGTTGGACACGTCGTGCACACCGGGTCGTCGGTGACGGACGCGGCGGAGATCTCGTACGAGACGTCGAGGGTGGTTGGAAACGGGTCCTTCGGCGTCGTGTACCAGGCGAGGTGTCGAGAGAACGATGAGGTTGTGGCGATCAAGAAGGTTTTGCAGGACAAGAGGTTTAAGAATAGAGAATTGCAAATCATGAAGGAGCTGGATCATCCAAACGTGGTGAAATTGATACATAGCTTTTATCACACGACGGAGGACGAAGAGGTGTACCTCAACTTGGTTTTAGAATTTGTTCCCGATACGGTTTACAGAATCAGTAAGCATTATCACAAGAACAATCAGCGGGTACCTGGACTACTTGTGAAATTGTACACGTATCAGATGGGGCGCGCGCTAGCGGCTGTGCACAAGCTCGGAATTTGTCACAGAGACATTAAACCGCAAAACTTGTTGGTGGACACAAAGACGCACGTGTTGAAGATTTGCGACTTTGGTAGCGCAAAGATTTTGGTCCCGACCGAACCAAACATCTCATACATTTGTTCTAGATATTACCGAGCTCCGGAATTGATATTCGGGGCGACCAACTACACGACGGCGATTGACATTTGGAGTACTGGTTGCGTCATGGCGGAGATGCTGTTGGGCTCTCCGCTGTTCCCGGGCGATAGCGGCGTCGACCAGTTGGTGGAGATTATCAAAGTCTTGGGCACGCCCACAAAGGATCAGATAACATGTATGAACCCCAACTACACGGAATTTAAGTTTCCGCAAATAAAAGCGCATTCGTGGTCCAAGGTGTTCTCAAAGAACTCGGACCCGCTGGCTCTCGAGTTGATTTCAAAAATCCTCGTTTACGAGCCCGAGTTACGTTTTGACGGCTTGACGATGTGTACGCACGCTTACTTTGACGAGCTGCGCGACGAATCAACCGTGTTACCGGACGGAAGTCCGCTTCCGCCCCTGTTCAACTTTGTGGAGGATGAACTCGATGGTTTGAGCGAAGAGCTGAAGGACAAGCTCATCCCGGCGCATGCGAGACGGTGACACGAACAACAAAAGTATTTAAGAAGAACTGCGCGCGCAGTTTGCTCTCGCCCACGCGCAGGTTGTACACTAATCGATGTATCTTTCGCTACCGGTAGAACGCTAAACTTAGAATAAACCAATGCTTTTGATGAGAAATAAGACGTATCCTTACTGTTGAAAATATTTCTAAAAAAATTTAGACTTCGAACGGTTCAAACGCCGGTTGATCGAAGAGTTGCGCGTTGTCGACGGCGGACAAAACCTTACCGTTCGCCTTTTCCTTCAAGACGCATCGAATGACCAAATCTGCGACGTCTTCGCGGTGAATGGCGCCGCAGATGCCGACGTTTTCTGTGAGCACCGCCGTTCCCGTAGCCGGCTCGCTCTTCAAACCACCCGGTCGCACAATCACGTACGGCATACCAGTCTTCGCGCTAACCGCCTTCAAGTGCTCTTCAGCCTTCGCCTTCTCCACCAAGACGGGCTTCAACGCATCGAAAACATTCGGCGGCGGCGCGTCCGCGCTATCGCCCACGCCAATGCTCGTCACGAGCACAAACTTACCAACTCCTTTCGCAGCGGCCGCATCGATCAGCGCAATGTTCGCCTCGCTATCCGCGCGCGGATCCGCCGGTGTTCCACCAATCGTGCTCACGACCGCATCGTACTCATCGCTTTGGTTCATCGCCTTGGTCACAGCCTTTGGGTCCAACGCGTCCCCCTTGACCAAAAACCCACCCACGCCTTCGATCTCCTTTCGGTTCGTCTCGTGTCTCTGCAACACCGTCGCCCACGTTCCCTTTTCCGTGAGCTGGCGGAACACATCCATGGCGACCCCGTTACCACCGCAGACGAGGACGGAGATGTTATCCGGTTCGAGATCACCCGCGCGAACGACGACGGTTGACGCCCGGTTGCGGATAGCCTTACCCGCACCACCGGTGGTGCGGCTTTGCGTTCGCGCGACGGCGGTGGCGCGCGGCGTGAGCGCGGCGACGGAGTGCATCGGATCTGTTCGATGTAAACTTTGCGTGCTTCGTGTGCGCGTCGATCGGCGCAAAGTGGCGGAGGGAGCGTGCGATTGTAATCCGTTCCAATCCACCTGTGGATCGTTATCCAGAAAATCTGTGTGAAATCTGATGACAAACGCGAGCGCTTTTTGATGGTCAATCAGTCGTTGATTCATGAGTGGAAATGGTGATTACAACGCGAGCTTCGATGACGATGCGAACACACGTTTTTAAACGAACGAACAAACGGGTGTGTTTCTATCGTCAGTGCATGCGCGTGACGCGACGACCTTCGGCGCGCTCGGCGCAGTCGCCGCGTTGCGTCATGACGAGGAGCGCGCGGGTGACGGCCCATTCGTTGACTCCGATGCGGGAGAGGTCGTCGATGAGGTGACGCTTGGACATGGTGGCACCGATGGCGAGCTTTTGCTTGATTTGGGTCTCGACAACTTGGAGTTCTTCGCGCTGTTCGGCGGTGAGGACAACCATGTCGGCGACGCCAGATCTGGCGGCGTCAATGGTGGAAACCTCAAAGAGTCGGAGCGCCTCGGCGACGTGTTCCTCGGTGACTGTGGATTGAAGGCACATCTTGGCGAGAGATTCTGAGATGCGTACGATGGCTTCGAGCTGACGGACGGTGATGGGCACGGCGGCGTGGCCGCCGGTGCGCTTGCGTTCTCTCATTTCTTCGCGATACTTTACGTAAGAGTCTTCGAGCATCTTCATCGCGCGATCACCCACGTGCGGTCTACACATGGCGCGGCAATACTCGATGTACCGCTTCAAAAACGCGCGCTCTTTCTCTTGTTGTGGATCAGCCAAGGCGAGCTCTTCACCTCCACCGGCGTGGATGTTCAATACGTGATCTGCAATTTGCATGTCTCGTTCGTAGAGACGTTCGTCGCGCACGATGAAGATCATGTCGAAACGGGACAAAATCGTTGTCTGTAAATCAATATTCTCTTGCGCCGTCTTCAAGTCATCGTAGCGCCCGCTCGGTGGGTTTGCAGCCGCGAGGACGGCCGTGCGGCTGTTGAGCATCGTAGTGATGCCCGCCTTGGCGATGGAAATGGTTTGCTGTTCCATCGCCTCGTGAATGGCTACGCGATCTTCATCGCGCATCTTATCGAACTCATCGATGCAGACGCATCCCCCATCCGCGAGAACCATGGCACCACCCTCGAGATAAAACTCGCCGTTACTATCGCGAATGACGGACGCAGTGAGACCCGCCGCGGATGAACCTTTACCAGATGTGTACACGCACACCGGCGCGGTACGCTCTACAAATTTCAAAAATTGTGACTTTGCCGTCGATGGATCGCCAAGCAGAAGCACATTTACATCACCTCTTCTGTGTGTGCCATCCTGATGGCTCTTCCGAGTGCCTCCGAATAATAAGCAAGACACAGCAGCCTTGACGTCGTCGCTACCGAAAATCGCCGGCGCAATGCGACCTCGAATGTCCGCAATGACATCCTTGAACGGACGGTGCGCAAACGTCTTGAACTCGGTGTGTTCAGCATCCGTGAAGTGCGCGTCACCACGAGCGCCTTCGGTCTCTTCCTCGATACCGACGACGCGAAGGTAGGCGTGCTGCACTGCAACCTTGCCTCCGCCTCTCTCGCGCTTGCTTGAACCGCCGCTCGTCGTCTCGTACACACCCATGATTTTCACCCTCGTACCGGGTACGATGGTCAACACCATCGTCCGTTCGACTAGAATCGTCATGTTTCGAGGCATCTCTCCCGCCGGAACGCACTCGGGGTTCTCCTGCAACTTCATATTTTGCTGATCGATAAACGTACTCTTCTCCGGGACGACGCGATACGGATCAACACCGCACGGGTTCTTCTCTTGACCCACCTGCGTGTCGCGAGAAAGCACCGCCGCACAGTGTCTCGGGATGTTCACACCACTGTAACCCGGGTTCACGCTGAGCGCCATCGTGTTCTTGCACGTCTTGCACTCGAGCACCATTTCCTTCGCCTTGGTGCGCGCCTTCGAGGTGGCGATGACAATACCCGGAACGTAAACCAGAGTGTTCACATCCCCCGAATTCAAGCTACGTAAAGCGCGCGGGATTTCTCTCGACGTCAACTTGACCTGAATGCTCGGGCGACGCGCCTTGTGCTGTCGAAACTCCTCCTCGTCCATGTCCTCGTTGACGTCTTCCTCGTTCGGTCGCACGCTCTCGGCAACTTCCACCACCGCCTCCTCTAAAATCGGCAAATACTCGTTCGGTTTCATCCTCAACTCCCTCGCGAGTTCCCCATCGTGCGCGATTAAATCATCAAAGCAAATCTTGACATCCTTCGGCAGGTTTACCTGGTCCAACGCGTCTCTGTACTTCAACCGACCGTCCACCGCGTTCGCGTCTGGCGCCGACCGAAAGTTTCGCAAAAAGTCCACAAACTTGAGTTTTGCCTGCGAAGGCGTCACCCCTCGCGCCCGTCTACGCTCCAGTTCCTCGTCGACTTGATCCTCTTGCGTTCCATCTTCGTCATAGTACGCGATGTTTGCACCATCTGTCGAGTGAGATTATTTAAAAAATTTTCAGTCAGTTTCACTCAGTCGGTCGTCGTCGTCGTCGTCGTCGCTCTCGTTCGCGTCGCGACGCGTCGCGTCTTCTTAAAAGAGATGACGCACCGTCATCCATGACGTCGGGGATCCTTTCGGTGATCGCCTCGTCGGCGTGTAAAGTCACGCCGCGCTCTCCATGGATCTTCACGACAGAAAATTTCAAACAGTTTCAAACACGAGCAAAGGACGCGCAGGCGGAGCGTGCAAAGACGCGCATGGAGGTGCTAATGCGATTGAAATCGTTATTACAGCGAAGAGGAGAGGAAAGATTTACCTTTAATTTACGGATGAACCACCGATAGGGGTGAGGGGCGGGCGCGGCGTCGCGCGTTTGCCGTCGACGCTTTGACGACGGGCGAGGACGTCCTCGCGGTTGAAGCTAAAAGCGCTGGGCGTGACGGGATCGGCGAGGAGCGCGCGCGCAGATTCCCGAGCCGGGGTTGTACCGGTGGGTAAGTCTTCCTTGACTCGCGCGGCAAACTCGGATGCGAACTGCTCGCGGATGGCGGTGAGATCGTGGGCGTGCTTTGACATGAAGTCGGCGATGCCGCGTTCAGACGTCGCCGCGACAGTGTCAGCCAAGTCGGTAAAGGCAGCGCGATCGCTCGCCAATGACTTGAGAAGAGATTCTACCGTTTCATCGCAACCGCGTCGTGAGGCGACGACGGCTTGCACTGCCGCTTCAGCCGTGGAATCGGCTCCAGCGCGGAGCTCTTCGGCAGCTTGCGCGAGCATGTCGGCTTGCTTGAGCATGCTCGTGCGCGCGTACTCGCTCGCCTTTCGTGCAGACTGCTCCACTGCTTGTTGCATCGTCGCCACAGACTCCTTGAGCGCATTCACTTCATTCTCCTTGCGCACCATAAATTCGTCTAAAATCGTCTTCATGTGCGTTCGAGCTTCTCGCTCGACCTCTTGAATTCCAGCCAAGCCGCGTTCGAGCGTTTCTAATCGTTCGCACATCGAGTTGCTAAGCTCTCGAATCACGTCCGCGTTCGCGTTCATGACACTCTCCTTACGACTAATCTTGTCGAAAAGTGCGGTTGCTTCGCCCTTGGCCGCGATTAAATCCTTTGCCATCTTGCTCGTGGCTATGGACAAGTCGTCATGCGTCTTTTCGAATGCGTTGAGAAGGTATTCCTTCTCCTTGACATTCTTCTTCGTCGCGCTCAACTCGGCCGAAGTTTCATTCAATGTTTCTCTCGTTTCGCCCAACTCATTCTCAACCGTAGCGTGCTGTTCTTTCAGCTGCAAAAAGTTCTTTTTCGTCTTATCAAACATGCGCTCCACCTTATCGTGCTCGGCTTGCATAGAGGAGAGCGCGTTTTCGAGCTCCTCCGCGCGTCGCCTCGTGGACGCGTGCTCGCTCTGCTCGGCGTCGTAGTTTGCTTTGGACATGAAAACACCATTCTTTTCGCGTGTGGCGATGAGGTCGCCCTGCAATCGTTCGATGCAATCTTGCAACTCCTTCAGGAAGACATTCTTTGGAACCTTGCCATTCATCAACGGCTTGTTCTTAATGTTCTTCGCACGGTGCGCATACTCGAGCGTGCTCAACGTCTCTTCCACAGAATGCGACGCCGGCGAAACCGTCGCAATAACGCACGTCTTACATCGTCCACCGAGCGCGTCGCGAAGAAGCCTCGTGAGTTTGCTATCACGATACGGAACGTGGCCCGACTTGTCCACCAACGCCGTAATCACCCGTCCAAGTGCGACGAGCGACTTGTTAATCTCACCCGCTTCTCTCGCTCGCGAATCCTTCGCACCAGACCTCGAGATGTTTTCGCTACCGGCTAAGTCTACCAAGTTGAGCTTACCGCATCGCACAAACTCTTCGCCGTCTGGCGACACATCCTTCACGTGCACCGTGACGCTAAACACGCTGTGCGATCGGCTCGAGTGTTTGTTCAAAAGCGTCTCCTCGGTGCGTCTGCGCGTGTTTCCTCGGTTCAACACGGCGAAGACTTCTTGAATCGAGCTCACATACACTTCTTCAAGACCTTTCACAGCTACACCACCCTTTCCATCCTCCATGAGCGTGTGCTTTGTCTTGTTTGAACCATCCGCTTCGAGCGGCGGTCCGAGCAAGTCGGTAATCTCCTCGTTGTACAGCTCCAAATACGTCACCTTGACGCTATACTCGAGCTCCTTGCTATCCAGGTGCTCAAACACGTGTGACATCGCCCTCGGAATCACCCCGGCTTCACTGCTCAACACATCGCACTCTGCATCGTGCGCTCCGCTCATGGTAAACGTCTTACCCGTGCCCGTCTGTCCGTACGCGAAAACCGTGCAATTCATCCCTTCGAGCACATCCTTCACCATCGGTCGCACCGCTGAATCGTACACCCGATCCTGCGTCGAATTCGGCCCGAACACGTCGTCAAACATGAACTCCCTCGAAGAACTCCCGCCATCTTTCCCCGTGGAAGATTTCCCCGAGGACGCGCGCGCGACGCTCATGGTGCGCGCGCTCTCGTCCACGCTAATCACTTCCGGTGTCTTCTCCGCTCGTTCCTTGGCGTTTAACGGTCTAAACACGATCGCGTCACAAACAAAACGACACGCACGCGTCAATCATCGTTCCGTTCGAGTTTCAAATCGTCCTGATCCGTCGCATCGAGCGACGCAAACGTTCGCGTTCGCGTTCATCACGAATGTGGTCGTTTAAAAAAGAATGCATTCACGCGCGCGAGTGGTTGCGTGCGCGTCGTCGTTCGCCCTTCGTACCTGCATCGAAGCACGACGGAAACACGCGTCGGCGCCATCGCCGTCGTCGTCGTCCCGCTCGTCGTCGTCGTCGGGCCCGTCTCTCGACGCGTCGTTCGCGTCGTCGCCGACATGAGCGAGTCCACGGCGCGTCGGTTCGTGACGCCCGCTCGCCCGATGCGCAACTTCCCCTCTTTTGAAGAATTTATCTTTAGACGTCAATTTTGGTTCTACCTGGGTTTTTATAAACGTTAAATATGTATTGTACCCATATTAGGGTTTAGAAGAAAAGTTAACATAAGGTTAAACATTGTTAAATACGGTGATCTAGGGTTTGGAATATGCATATTTTTGTCAACGTTTTTGAACTTCATGTGCACGTCACACGCGCGCGCGCTCGCTCGCGACGAGCGGTAGTGATGACGCGCGACGGAGCGAGAGGCGCGACGCCGTCGTCGTCGACGCGCGGGGACCGATCGCGGGTCGTCGGTCCGACGGCCGCGGGAGCGCCCACCGGCGCGGTGGCGGCGACAGCGGCGGGTAAAACGACGACGGGTTCGGGTTCGGCGAGCGCGGGCGGGAAACGCGGTGGAGGGCTCATCACCATACGACCGTTCGCGCGCGCGCCGAAAGTACCGAAAGACGTCCTGAGAGACGCGCGAGGAATGATTCGAGACGCGATCGAGGCGGTGCGGTCGAGAACACCGACGAAACAGTCGCACGAGACGTTGTATAGAGCGGTGGAGAATCTGTGCGTGCACAAGCGGGCGGATGAGGCGTACGGAGACTTTAGAAACGGGGCGGATGTACGGGCGCGGGAGGTGCTTCAGGGGCTTGATAAAGGGAAGATTCCCGATGCGTCGGTGTTTTTGTCGAGTTTTGACGCGGCGTGGGGGGAGTATTGCTCGCAGGCGTTGACGTTGCGGTCTATTTTTTTGTATTTGGACCGAACGGCGAGACGCGCGGGCGCTACGGCGACTGCGACTACGACTGCTACGAACGGAGCGATGCCGCAAATGCCGCTTTGGGAGCTCTGTCTCAAGCTCTTTTACGAACACTTGCAGTCTTTTGGCGGGGTGTCCAACCGCATTCTTAAAGGGTTGCTCGAACTCATCGAGCGCGAGCGCATGGGGGAACAGATTGACAGAGCGTTGGCCAAGAGAGTGTTGCGCGCGCTGAGTTCTTTGGGCGTCTACGCGAGTTTTGAAACCATGTTCATGGGTACTAGCCAAGAGTTTTATCGCAAAGAGGGCAACGAATACAGCGCGCAGACGGATGTCTCTGATTATTTGAAGCATTGCGAACGCAGACTTGCAGAGGAGGCTGAAAGATGCGCAAACTACCTCGACTCGAGCACGTCGAGAGGTTTGATGCGAGTGTGCGAACAAGAGTTAATCGAGGCACACATAGGAGACATACTAGAAAAAGGCTTCGTAGATCTCATGCGTCAGCATCGTTTAGAAGATTTGAAGCGTTTGCACACCTTGCTCGGTCGCATGGATGGCGGCTCTGATCGTCTCTGTGCCGCGTTTGTGTCCTACTTGAAACAGCAAGGCACAGCCATTGTCAAGGATGAGGCGAACGATAAGGACATGGTGGAGAGATTGCTAGCGATGAAGACGGCAGTCGACGAAGTGGTGACCCAAGCTTTCGGTCGCACTGCATCCGACGGGACGAATGACATTTTCATTAATGGCGTCAAGGAATCTTTCGAGTCGTTTATTAATTGCCGACAAAACGTTCCGGCGGAGCTCATTGCCAAGTACATTGATTCAAAATTGAAGAGTGGCAACAAGGGCACGAGCGACGAGGAAATAGAAATCACTCTAGACAAGGCTTTGGTTTTGTTCAGGTACATTGTTGGCAAGGACGTGTTTGAAGGCTTTTACAAGAAGGAGCTCGCCAAGCGCTTGTTGCACGGCAAGAGCGCCAGTATCGACGCCGAAAAGAGCATGATTAGTAAACTCAAGGCTGAATGCGGTAGTCAGTTTACCCAACACCTCGAAGGCATGTTTAAAGATATCGAACTCAGCCGAGAAATTATGACGAATTTCAGGCAAGCGACCGAGGGTGACAAAAAACTTTCCAATGGAATCGAGATGGGTGTCAACGTCATCACCGCGGGATGCTGGCCAACCTATCCAAGCGTCGACGTCAAGCTACCGTCGCATCTTTCCGTGTTACAAGAGCGCTTCGAAAGCTTCTACTTGGGCAAATACTCGGGAAGAAAGCTCACTTGGCAAAACTCCCAGAGTCACTGTGTCTTGAAGACGCGCTTTGCCAATGGGCAAAAGGAGCTGAGCGTATCGTTGTTTCAGTGCATAGTTCTCATGTTGTTCAACGACGCGGAGAAGCTCTCCTATCAAGCGATCGCCGAAGGATCTGGCCTCGAGGAAAAAGAGCTCAAGCGCGCTCTCCAGTCTTTGGCGTGCGGCAAGGTGAGGATTCTGAACAAGGAACCCAAATCTCGCGACGTCAACGACGACGACGTCTTTGAGTTTAACGCCGGCCTCAACGAACGCCTCTTCCGCATCAAGGTAAACTCGATTCAGCTCAAGGAAACCGTCGACGAAAACAAACAAACCATGGAACGAGTCTTCCAAGACCGTCAACACCAAATCGACGCATGCATCGTCCGCATCATGAAGACGAGAAAAACCTTGACGCACTCCCTCTTGATTTCCGAGCTCATGTCTCAGCTCAAATTTCCAACCAAGGCGAGCGATTTGAAAAAGCGTATCGAGAGTCTCATCGATCGCGAGTTCATCGAGCGCGACGGAGAGGATGCGCAAAAGTACAATTACCTCGCTTAGTAGTAAACATCAGTAGCCACATCCGCGTCAGTGTAACTCTCATTCATCCATCCATCCATCCGTGAAGAGACTGTTGAGAATTTCGAAAAACGTCAAAGAGAAACGAGGCACCCTCCCCAGAGATCGACGGACGGACCCACGGACCGACGATGCCGCCGACGAACGGACCCGCGGATGACTTTGAGGACGACGACCTAGACGCCGACGCGCTCATCTCAGCCGTGCACACCGCGGAAGAGCGTCGAAACTCTTCGCACTCGGCGTCGAAGCGCGTCAAACTCGTTGCGGTGGATGACGACAGCCGGTTTCAAAATCAAAACGCATCCGACTTCCGCGCGCCCGATCGGGACGCGCTGTTGGCGACGCTGAAACGCGCGCGCGGATTGAACGCGTTTCGCCCGGGACAAGTCGAGACGATCGAGGCGGTGCTAGATGGACGCGACGCGTGCGTGTTTTGGTCGACTGGGAGCGGGAAGAGTTTGTGTTATCAACTGCCGGCGTTTTCAACGGGCAAGGTGTCGCTCGTCGTTTCGCCGTTGATTTCGCTCATGCAGGATCAGGTGACGCAGTTGAATAACACAAGTAGTACCGCGGGTTCGTCGGAAGGGCGAGATGTGGCTGTGTTTCTCGGAAGCGCGCAGATGGATCCTTTGGCGGAGAAACGCGTCTTTGACGGGGAATACTTGTTCGTCTACGTCACGCCTGAAAAGATTGCGGCGAGTGGGTCATTCATGAATGGCATCAAGCGAATGGCGGACGAGAAGAAACTCGGGTTGATTGCGATTGATGAGGCGCACTGTATCTCCGCGTGGGGGCACGATTTTCGTCCGGATTATCAGCGGTTGAGCGTATTACGCGACGCCGTGCCAAGTGTTCCGATCATGGCGCTGACGGCGACGGCGGTGCGACACGTTCGCGAGGATATTCAAAAGATTTTAAAGCTTCGGAACCCTCACGTGGCTCAGAATTCCGTCGACAGAACCAATCTTCGCATCGATGTCAGACGTAAGACTGATTTTGGTCGCGATTTGGATTTCATCGTTGAGCAAGTGAGCGGCGCAGGCGCGAAGAAACGCCCGTCGAGCGCAGTCGTGTACTGTCCGACCATCGCCGACGTGGTGAAACTAACGGGTGCGCTCAAGCATCGGCTGGGAGACGACCTCGTGGGGATGTATCACGGTTCGCTCAACCCGAGTGAGCGTCACGACGCGCACATGGCGTTTCTCACGAGCCGGTGCCCAATCATTTGCGCGACGACAGCCTTTGGCATGGGTATCGATAAGCCGGACGTGCGCTTCATCTTCCACTACGGAGCACCGAAGACGATGGAGGAGTACTACCAGCAAATCGGTCGCGCCGGTCGCGATGGTCTCACGAGCTCGGTGTCGATGATGTACGGCGACGGTGACTTCAGCAGATACTCTAGCGATTTTTACACGCAAGGTCTCTCAAAGGAGGCGTTGCAAGCGCAGACGACGAGCACGAATGCGCTGAAACAGTATTCCATCGATCGACAGACGTGTCGACGGGTGGCCATCATGAAACACTTTGACGAAAACCCACGTTTTCTGCGTTGCGATCAGAGCTGCGACAACTGCAAACGCATGAGCGGTGGGGCAGAGGCGAGACGGAATTACACGAGAGAATGCAAGCCGATATTGCTCGCTTTGCGATTTTGCGGCTCGCTCCCACTCACACGCTTGGTCGACACCATCATAGGGCGCAGTTCAAACGCCGCCAAGGTGCAAACTTGGCAGAGAGAGCAGATTGACGCGGCGCGAAACGAAGAAGGATTGCAAGCTGGATGCTCGAGCGCCGATTTTTACAAAGAGATGGTGGCAAATTTGGTAAACTTTAACATTGTTCACGAGCGCCTGGTCAAGGGTCAATACGCGTCGTATTCCGTGTACGGTCTCACTCCGGATGCTCAACAATTTCTGAGTCCAAACGCACCCGCACTGATGATGACGGTGCCAGAGTCGGTCGCGCACGCCGAGAGAGCGCTGAAGGCCAAGGTGGCTGCCGTGAAGAAGGAGCTCGTCGAAGGGGGCGTCGACGTCGCGCTCATCCCAGAAGAAGAACTCGCCGTCGGCCACGGTGAAATGATGGATGCCGAACTCGAATGGATGCGTAAACTCAAGTACTATCGCGAATCCGGCAGGTCTGCGCGGGCGGACGCGCTCGTGGACCTCCTCGAGAAGATTGAGGCGTGGAGAGACGAACGCGCATCCGCCCTCGGCATGGCGCCAGCGGCAGTGCTCAGTTCGCACTTGTGCAAGAGAATCGCGTATTCACAACCGCGATCGGTCGAAGCGCTTCGCGCCGTCGGCGTGCGCGTCACTGGCGTCGAAGCACTCAGCGCGCTCATCAACGAAACCGTCGCACTGGCGGATGTGGAAGCGCCGGCGCCGACGTCTACCGACGCGATTTCTCTCGGCGTCGTCTCGCCGGAATCGAAATGGCCGCTCGCAGAGTACAAACCAAAAAAGGGCCCCGGCGGGACGATGCTCAAACCAAACTGGGAGATTTCATACGACCGTTTCATGGGCTCCGAGCGCGCCCACTGCGAGACGATTGCGATGACGACGCAACCCAAGGCGATTCAACCAGCCACCGTCTTCAACCACCTCCTCGAGGCCCTGGTCCACGGAAAACCTCTCGATTACGATCGAGCCATCGCCACCCTTCCACCGGACCACCGTCTCACGCGCACAGACGCGAATGCATTCGTCGAACGCGCCGCTTCGCGCGCGCAAGACGTCGTTCGCGACCGCGCGTTCAACCAACGCGCGTTGCTCGACGGCGTCGTTCGCGACGTCCCTTTCACCGTCAAATCCCCAGAGGAACGTCTCGCCGACGCCGCCGCTTACACCAAGCTTCGCACCTGGGTCGCTCTGCGCCGCGCCGGCGTTTTCCCGTCGTGATTTAGCCATTGAAACGCATTGAAACGCTCGCTCGACACTTTTTCCCGCCAAAATCATCCATTTGCAAACGCGCGCGCGTCTGTCACTCAACCACAAAACTCGACGCGAACGCACGCATGACGACGGACACGAACGCGTTCGAAGCCGCGCGCGCGGCGCGCATCGAAGAGAACAAACGGCGGATGGCGGAGATGGGCATCGCGTCCCTCGCGGCGACGATCGCGCGAACGCCGACGCCGACCAAGAGGGGAAGATGATGTCGCGGGTGCGTTTTTTCGCGCCAAATTCACGATCGAGATTTTCACATTGAGATTCGACTCGACGACGGTATCCGCGCGCGACGGGAGACGATGAAACGCGAACGATTCGATGCTGACGGTTTTGTTTCGTCGCGCGTGCGACGCGTCGATTGAACGCGCGATAGGATGGCGCACCGCGAACGCGATCGCCGCGATCGGTCGTTCCGGAGAGCGAGAGACGGCGGTCGACTCGGGAAACCAAGCGAATCAACTACTCCGGGATGGATGATAACAAAACCGATCCAGATGATCGCGGGTACGTCCGATGCGCGCCGTCGAGGCCGCGGGGTGAACACCATCGATCGGATTCCGCGCGAGGTGGTCGGGCGATTTGGTCCGTCGGCGGTCGGGTGTACGACAGCGAAAAGGGCGTGACGTGTCACTGGTGTCGACAAAAGACGGTGGAGACGCACGTGACGTGCGTCGGTGAGGCGTGCTCGGGCGCGAGATTACCCGTGGCGTTCTGTACGATGTGTTTGAGGAACCGTCACGGGGAGGATATCGATGCCGCAGTCGCGTCTGGGTGCTGGACGTGTCCCAGGTGTCGCGGATCTTGCGGCGAAGGGTGCGTCACGTGTTGCAACTGCGGACCGTGCAGGAAAAAGGCGGGGCTCTCGCCGACGCATCAAATCATCGGTGTCGCGCGCGCGAGCGGGTTTGATAACGTGCACGATTATCTCGTGCATCAAAAGACGGGCGAGAGCGCGTCGGTGATCAGCGCTAGAAAGACGGCATTCCCGTGGGGCGCGTGGCTTCGAGACGACTTCTGCCCGCCGGTGAATGTCGCCGCGGCTTCTGAATCTTCCGATGAAGAAGACGATGAAGAAGAGACGAACGCGTCGACAGACGACGAAGATAACGGCACCGTTGACGATGATGACGTCCTCTCTGCGAGCGAGAACGACGAGATGGATTCCGATGTGAGCGACGACGACGACTTTATGATTGTCCAACGCACGCCGAAGAAACGTCCCGCCGCTTCGGCGCGATCCGGCGCGACGTCTCCTCGCACCCCGGCGAAATCCCCGCGCAAGTGCGCCGCGCAATCTCCATCATCGCAATCTCCAGCGAAGCGCACCAAGCGTCTTTCGTCCATCAAACAAACCGACGCGACGAAGCAATTATTTCCGGCGTCCGCCAAGAAGACGTCCGGCGTCCAACCGCTCTCCGAAATCGATTCCGACGACAACACCGTCATCGGTCCAATCATGGGTAACGATGTCTATGAATTCGAAGCCATTCTCGACCGTCGCAAGCGCGGTCGCGGCGAGCAACTTCTCATCAAGTGGCGCGGCTTTGACGAATCGCAAGCCACTTGGGAGCCCGCAAGCAACATCATCGGCGCAGTCTAAAAACGTGCATCACGCCGACGCACGACAAGAATACATGTGCGGTAGCACCATCGTCACATTACACCACACGTAGTCCGCGGTGGTGGCCCGACGCGGGAGCCCGCGAGCAGTCTAACGCGACGAACGACCAATCCGTCCATCTTCATATTATACCACTAAATGTAGTAACAAACAAGATTTGTAACGCGTAACCACCTTTGCAGAATTTGGTTGACGCGTAATCCATCGAATCGCGACAGACGACGACGGACGACGAACGACCGCGATGTCGACGGCGGCGAGCGCATCCGCGGCGTCATCGTCGTCGCGGGAAAAAGTACACGGCACCTTTGATTGCGTGTACCACGACCCGACGGCGCGCGCACCCGTTCCAGGACGATTGACAATTTATGAAACCGCATTGGCGTTCACCGCGAGCATCCTCGGTGTGAGCGTCGGTGGAGGCGGATCGTCGGCGCGAGTGAAGCTGCGAGACGTGAGCGTCGTCGATGGAGAGAGCCGATTGCAGTTGAAGGTGCACGGGAAGAATGATCGGGTGTTGACGCTGAGTTTCACGAATTCGGCGCCGGCGTTTGACTGTTTGAGAGAGCACTGGAACTTGACGCAGAGCGATTCGGAGAGACGGTACGCGACGGGACCGGGGATGGATCGGAAGAGGGATGCGAATGGGAAGAAGAGAAAAGGTCAACACTCGAGTAATCCGGTGGAGGCGGCGAAGGAGATGTTTGAGGAGTATAAGGATGATTTGAAGGCGCGAGCGACGGCGTTTGTGGAAGAGGCGAGTAAACTGGGCGCAAAACCGCGGCCGACGCCGAAATTGCCGTGCATCGATGTCGAGGATGAGGTTTCCAAGTGCTTGTTTGTGCGATTAATTCGAGCGACGGACGTCGTGGCGATGGATAGCGGAGGGACGTCGGATCCGTTTGCGTCTGTGAGGTATCGCGGATTGGAGTCGACGTCAAAGACGATTTACGAGACGCTCAACCCCGAATGGGATGAGATTTTTACCTTTCGCGTGCCGCCGAATAAGATTACTCTGGATGAAACGGATGTGTTGGAGTTTCATATCTTTGATCGCGACGTCGCGCTGAACGATTTCATCGGCTATGCAAAGCTTGATTTGATGGGAACGCGCGTGTACAATAACAAGCGCGTGACGACGACGGTCAAGCTTGAAAACTTGCCAGCGGATCAGCAACCCGACTTTTTCGACGTCAACCACCTCAAAGAAAAGCTCATGTTTTGGGAAGGTGAGCGTCAAATCACCGGGACGATAGAGATTGAGTATTGGTTGGGTAACCGTCATGATGAAGCGTACCGCGTAGCAGGCGTGCCGTTGCTGAGAAAGCCAGATCCGCTTGCCTCTGAAGCGGTGAATCACTTTTGCGATCCCGTCTTCTCCCTGGTACGTGTCGAAATCAGACGCGGTCGCAACATCATTAATCTAGACGATGATGACGGGAGCGACCCGTACGTTGAGGTTTCGCTCGTACAACCGGATGGTACGGTGACTGAAAAGATGCAGACGCACTACATCGACGACGCCACCGATCCAGAATGGAACAGCGCCTTCAATTTCGTCGCCGCCAAGCCCTACAACTCAGAGTTGCAATTACGCATGTACGATTACGACGGTGTGACTAGCTACGATGATTTGATTGGTGAGGTGAAGATTCCATTGTCCAAATTAGAGTTGCACAAGGGGATCAAGAAGCAACCAGAGGCTACGTGGCACACGTTGCTCGATCCAGAGGGTAAGGATTGCGACGCCCACGGCGTCAAATACGGCGACATTGAAGTCAGAGCCTACCTTGACGAGGAGTACTTCGAACATCTACACGGTGGTAACGCATCAAAGGCTGTCGGTAGGCTCACCGTTGACGTTCTCGATGCGAAAGACATCGAAGGCAACCCGGATACTTTTGTCATGGTGAAAACGGGCCCGTACTGGTCTCGTTTGCCCGATCGGAAAGGCACGACGGATCCGGAATGGAATATTCGGCTTCGGTATCCAATCATGGAACCGAGCGATCCAGTCACCGTAGGGGTGTTCAATTTGGCGAAAGGAACCCTCATCGGTAAAATTCGATGCACACTCTCAGGTTTGGACGACGGTTTGCGTTACGAGGATGACTTTCCACTCAAGTCATTGGGTCCAAGCGGAGCAGTCATGACGAATGGTACGCTTCGTTGTTCGTTCACTTTCAAACATAAATCTCCTACCGCTTTCGCGCATCGGTACATGCAACCGGTGCTGCCGGATAAGTGGTATATTTCGCCGCTCAATGAGGTCGAGCAGCGCCGCATGCTCAAGGCGCATTCGACCAACGTGATGCGACGTCTGTACAACTCCAATCCGTGCATACCAGAAAGCGTATCCAAGGAGATGATTGACGCGTCCAAGCAAGAGGTGAGCGTCAAGAGTATTAAGAGCTCCATCGCGCGCATGCAACGGGTGCTCACAAACCTGACATCGATCGGTGATAATCTCAGCTACGCCCTGAGTTGGGAGTCCATCCCCGTCACGGCGTTCACGCAGCTCGTCATGGTATACGTCATTCACCATCCGTACATGTTCCTTCCCATGATATTTATGAGCATCGCTCTTCAGTCTCTCATGAGATTCCCGTCACGATACCAGCGCACGCTCGACAAGTGCGTACCAGACGACTGGCTCACGGTGGGTCTCGCCGAAGCTCCGGATTCTGAGGAAGAAGCGGAGCGCAAGCGTCAAGCGCAGGCAGAGGCAAAGAAGAAACTCGAAGAGGCGAAGAAACGCCAGGCTGAGGAGGCAAAAAAAGTGGCGGAAGAAAAGAAAGCCGAAGAAAAGGCTAAGAAGGAGCAAGAAAAATCGGAGAAGAAGCAAGAGGCTTTCACTTTTGAAAGTCTGAATCCGCTCGCCTCGCTGCAGCGTCAAATGGATGAAATCACGCAGATGATTGCCGATGCGCAGCTCGTCCTCGACAGCGCGGCGGGCATCTTGGAGCGACTTGCGAGCATACTCGACTGGGACGAACCGCGAATCACCGCTTGTATCGTCATCACCATGTTTCTCCTCGCTTGGGCGTGCATCTTTATCGACATAGTCGTTCACTTCGTGACATCCATCGTCATCGGCGTCATTGCGAAAACCTTCTTCACCATCTTCTCCCCCAGCACAATCAAGTGGGGGCTCTCATTCGGTCTTCTATTCACCCTCCGCCATCCCGCCATTCTCCCCGACGCCGCAACATCTGCGATTGAGGAGGAAAAACGTATTCGTCGCGCCGCCGCCGAAGCCGCCGCCGAAGCCGCTGAAGCTGGCGCCAAGGTGGACGCCAAGCCCAACGCGACAGAGACCAAGGCGTCGGTGCTCGACCCTCGACCGATGGTTCCTCTCAATATCTTCTTCCGCATACCTACGCAATCCACGCGTATATTGTAACCGCGTTGTAACACCGTTTCAATCCGATGACGTTCACCAGGCGGGCGCATTCTGCGCCTCACCTTGCTTCCATTTCAAACCGTTTTTACGCTGGCATCATAAAACATAATAGTATTTGTGTACACCTGGAGTAAAATCCTCCATAGTACGTACTATATGTCCGACCACGTACTTTTTATATTTCTATCTCTTTTTCGGCGGCGGCGCACACCGTTGCGCGCTCGACACACGCCGACGCGTCGACGATCGATCGCGAACCGATCGCGCGCGCCTCCGACGCACACCCATCGTCGGTTCGCGCGTGGCTCGTCTTGATCTAGATCAAACGGACGGACGGACGTTCGGGACGGGATCCATTTAGTGACTGGAGTGGCGGCTGGCGTTAGAATCGGATCGGAATCTTTGTCAACCGAAACCGTCACGCGCGGTGGACGACGGAACGACGACGAAGAAGAGGGAAATAAACAATTGATAGTCGCTTTTTGACGTCGACTTTTGTTCGCATGGGTGGCGACGGCGTGGACGCAGAGATGACGGAGGCGCAGTTGCAATGGGACTTTTCCCAGGTTTTTGGGGAACGCGCTCCGGGCGAGGAGGTGCAAGACGCGGATATCATCTCGGCGGTTGAGTTTAACGTGGATGGGGAAAAACTCGCGACGGGGGATCGAGGTGGGCGTGTGGTGTTGTTTGAGCGGATCAATCATAGCAAGAGCGCGATCGAGGAGTTGAGGTCGCAGTTTTACGAGAGCGGTATGGATACGGGGGCGTCGGCAAAGGGAAACGCAGACGACGCGTCGGGAGCGACGTTTAGCGGCAGAAAGGAGCCAGTTGAGTACCGGTATCTCACCGAGTTTCAGTCGCACGAACCCGAGTTTGATTACCTCAAGTCGCTCGAGATTGAAGAGAAGATAAATACGCTCAAATGGTGTCACCAGGGGGCAAACGCTGCCAACTTTTTGTTGTCAACAAACGACAAGACAATCAAACTTTGGAAGGTGTATGAGAAAAATCTCGAAATGGTGAGCGGATTCAACGTAGATAGAGGAGATGATAGAGTTGGGTTTAGGCGTATGAATGGTGGTGGGGCTTTTGCGAAAGTATCCAAACCAGATGTGAGGTCAGCGGCAGCGGCGCACAACGAGCAGCACGCAGGGGCGTTGAAGATTCCATCCATCGTCAGAGGAGAGAGCGTTTTCACCGCGAGAAACCGTCGGGTGTTTGCGAACGCGCACGCGTATCACATCAATTCGCTCAGCGTAAACAGCGACGGTGAAACGTTCATCAGTGCGGATGACCTCAGAATAAATTTGTGGCATTTGGAGAGTACACAGCAAAGCTTCAACATTGTGGACATCAAGCCCACAAACATGGAAGATCTCAGTGAAGTCATCACGGCTGCTGAGTTCCACCCGGTGCACTGCAACTATTTGGCGTACTCGTCTAGCAAAGGCACGGTGCGCCTCACAGATTTGCGGCAAAAATCGGTGTGCGACTCGCACTGCAAGCTTTTTGAACTCCCCGAGCCGGCGGAGAAACGAAGCTTCTTTTCTGAAATCATTGCGAGCATTAGCGACGTCAAGTTTAGCCGTGACGGTCGCTACGTTCTCGCGCGTGACTATCTCACGATGAAGCTTTGGGATGTCAACATGGATAGCAAGCCGGTCGCAACGGTGAACATTCACGAGCATTTGAGACCAAAGTTGTGCGACTTGTATGAAAACGACTCTATCTTTGACAAGTTCCAATGTTGCGTCAATCACGACGGGTCTCAAATCGCCACCGGGTCTTACGGCAATGTCTTCAAGAGCTTTAACACCAGCATAAACGACGAGGGCGCGAGCGGCGGTACCTTCGATGTTTCAAAGGATCCCCGCGGTAAGATGCGAAACGGTGCGCCGATGCACAAGCCTCGCGGAAGAATGGATTATTACGGCGGCGGCGGCGGCGCCAGCGGCGACGTTTTCAGTCTTCCAGCGGCCGATTTCAACGCGGGTAAAATTCTCCACATGGCTTGGCATCCTGAAGAAAATATCATCGCCACAGCTGCCGCAAACTCGTTGTACTTCTTCACCGGCGCGTAACAACCGAAATAGAGCAGACGTCGGTAAACCTGGTACACGGTAAACCACGCGACACCGCATCTCACAGATGGGGAGCATTTAATACGCATTGCAAGCATTAGTCAATAAACAATCACAATCTCAATCATCGATAGAACTAAATGATTTAGTCTAAATCTCCTCAACGCACGAAGACGAATGCGAAAACCAATCGCGCCTCACACCGCGAAGCGAAACACTAAAGCACATGGATGCGTCCACTTTCCAGTCCTTTCGCACGCGCGGTGGTTTCGCCGAATCCACCACCGCCACAGGCGCCGTCGGCGCGCCTCTGGTGCACGAAAGAGACGACATAGATTACAGCAGACTCGAAACGCTCGAAGAGCGCCAAGCCGAGGCGCACCCGTTCGCAACAGAAGGCTACCCAGTTGGTACCGTCGCATTCACCGTTTGGCCCGCCATCGGCACCCACAAGTCCATCCGCGCGCACTGGCGACCGTCACACACGAAAAACCTCTACCACGTCATCATCGTGGCCGTCATCACCCTCTTCGCGATGGGTGTCTACCGATACTTTGGACAGTTTTTCACCGCGTACTTCGTCGGTGGGGTGTTGTGGTTGAAAGCGGCCTGG